>ERZ1370068.10211-contig-8929_pt1 | contig 33278 bp, 62 predicted proteins | sample MGYA00561227_ERZ1370068 | MGnify/ENA primary metagenome ERZ1370068 (study PRJEB38410, sample SAMEA6850437) | metagenome | study: Metagenomic assessment of the ecological functions of the soil: analysis of the soil microbiota associated with the...
CACGTCATGCTTGCCTGGGTTCACTTCACCTCATTGTTGTCGTCGTCGCGTTCGCGAGCTACATCGCCTGGTTCTGGCTGGTGCGGAATTATCCCCGACCCGCGTATCGGCCTCTCACCTTCCTCTCCCCGTATTCGGCGTGATGGCCGGCAACCTCATGCTGGGCGAGGCCTTCACCCCGGAGTCTGGCCGCCGCCCCGGCGCTGATCGCGTTCGGGATTTACCTGGTGAACCGGTCGCGGCAGGGGTGAGCGGAGCAAACGGAGGCGCGGATCGCGCTCCCGTATAGCAGGATCGCTTCAGATGGACTCATCCGTCCGCAAATGCGAAGCTGGGGCTGAAGCGTGGATCCTGTTCTACTCGATCACTTGCGCTTACGGACAAAAATACTCTCGCTGGAGGTATCGACGCGAGCCTTGTTTGAAGAAATCTGCAATCCAGTCGCCAGACGTATCAAGGCAGGGAGACCTTATCGAGTTCTTCCTTGATTTGCCTGCGGCCGCCGATCTAAACGTGATAGGTGGTTATAGATGCGCATGAACTCCTCGAGATAGATGTCACACACGCGCTTATTCCCCCGAATAACCCAACATGTTCTCGTCGTTCTGGGTCGTCGAGGCCGTGCTGAAATTCGCTGAGCCAGTGACCACCCATGGATCGTCACCAAGCGGGTCTACCAGCATGAACTTCGTGTGGATGTATTCGACGTTCTGGCTAAAGGGATTCTGGTCTCTTCAAGCCAATCGTCGAAGGGATTTAGCGAGAACCATTTGGGCGGACCGACCACCACCTGATTGTTGTGCACGGCGCGCACCTCTCTCAGCACGGCGGCCGCGTCGTCGCCCTGGCCGGGCTTCTGAGCAGTATGTAGCGTACTACGCCTGACGGGGTTTTGAAGAGGTACAAATGGCGCAGGTATTCCGAATGCGCCAGTGATGAAGGCGGCAAGCCCTTGCCTCGCCCATGAGGGTTACAGATCAACACCAGCGCGTCTACGCTCGGGCGAGGGCTGAAGACGGCTACTCTGCCATCTTGCACCGCCGCGTTCGTCGGCGCGGGGCGAAATCCCAACGGTAATCGGCTTCCTGAGCGCTGATGCTTGTGGATCTTCAGCGAGTTCGTCCCAATATTTAAGATAGGTAGCAGCAATTCTCTGTCCCGGAACCAGATGGCCGACATTCAGATGGCACAAAGACTCCGTTCTCGGTAACATTGGTGGAGCCAGTCCATACTTTCGATCGGTATACCGCGTTCGATCAGGACGATAAACTTGTTGTGCGCGATATAGCTCGGGTTTGAGGCGCGAGGAATGCAGATGTCCCTTGATCTGCTCATCCTTGATTGCGGATCTCGTTCTTCGCCTTTGGACCCTTCGAATTGAACTTGGCGTCGTAAATGATCTGTATGTCGGCCCCCGTCATCTTGGCCGAATGGAAGCGCGTCGAGAATTGCGGGAAGCTGGAACTCGTAGATAGCCGCGCGAGCTTGTAATTTCCGCCCGACGCCTTGGCAATGAAACGGATCATGGCCTCTTTCAGGCCGCGCGAAAGCCAATCATAGGCTTCGGCGCCAACCTCGGGTGGCTTCCGCTCGCCAAAGCGGGCAGTGTACGCCTGCGACGATATCGCCCCGCGATTGAAATGGATGTCGTGAAGGTCTCGACCTTCGTCTTCGGTGTCAACAGAAAGATCGATCGCCTCAGCTTCGACAGGCGCTTCCGGCGTGCCGCGGATGGCAACAACCCGGTAAGTATACCGATGACTAGGCTTGGCCGTGAAGTCTCCCCAAAGGAATGATTGGATCGGATGCTTGTTTGTGGGAACCTGGCGCCCGCTGGGAGGCCTGGATCTGTAATCTGGAAGCGCTTTTGTCCCTTCGAGCCAGTAGGCCTCGTTCTCAGTCTTGTCGGTGCGATGAATGCCAAACCCAGTAGCCCACCGGTGTCGTGTTCGCTCATGTTCATGCCAAGCGTGCGACGACATGTGAGCCAGCGATCGCCTGCGCGCGTATCCGAGCCGTTGTGTGACTGTCCGGAGATCTCCCATTGCACGCCCAATACTTGGGCAATTACTTGTTCAGACATGCTCCCTGGTCGCCCGCGGCCGCGGCAGCATCGAATAACGCGGGAGCGATCGGGGCCCCATTGAAGAAGACACCAAGCTGCTTGGCAATGCCGTGCTCGGATCGAGGCTGCGCCGCTTTCTCGTTGATGGCTCGCATGATGTTCCATCCATCGTGCGAGCCGAGACGCCGTAGGCGGACCGAGGCTCTCAGAGCGTAGTAGTTCCTGAAGATTTACGGTCTACCTGCGCTGAGCGCGCGTCGGAGGCCGATTGTGTCTCATAATATCTATCGAGCTGGCCGATGATATCGGTATCAGTGAGATTCATAGCTTTGGAGAAATCGGAGGGTCCAACGAAGTAGATAAAGTCGAAATCTGGGCCGCTGCCATCACGCTCCTTCAGGATGCGCGTCCACATCAGCATGTAGTCTGCGCCGCTGGCGCTCTTTCGGCAACTCGTGTTCGTTTGTCCGCCGTGTTGAGCAGCCAAATGAAGTTCTTGCCATAGCGAGTTTCGATAGTCTCCTTCACTTCAGCGGCGATCTTCGCGTTGAGCTTGATGTAGCCTCTCTACCGTGCGGATATAGTGGATGCTAATGTAGCCGATCGCTTTGTTGAGAGCGCGTTGCTTGGCTATATCAGACCGCGCCATGTCGACGTTCGCTTCAGATGTCCTTGATCAAGATCGTGTCAGCGCAGTAACAGCACTGCAGGCGCTGTACAGGTGGTAAGGCGGTTCTGCAGCTGCATGGTCGCAGGAGACGATCGCGGCTACCATAACTGCGATCGTCGCGAGCAAAGGAGTGCGTTGGCGCGGTGTCTCGGACGGAAAAAAATCATCACTTACGCGAGCCAAAGGGAGATGAGCCCCAATACAGGCACAAACAGATAGGCAACGCTGTGCATTGCGCAGATGCGCGGTCAAGCAATGTGCAATGAAGGATGCAGTCGGACCACATGGCTGCTTCACGGGCAACGCCATCCAGTTATAGGAATGCGTTCGGCATCGACGCTTCATGGGTGATGAACACCGACGATTTATCGGGGCACGGTGCGCTCGGTCCGCGAGCAAAATAGCAAGATCCATGAGGAGGCAGGCGGGGTAGGAGTCTTTGAGCCTTGCGTAAGTCGGGCAACGAAGTTCGGCCGAAAGCGATTTCACCCAGATCGTCTGTGCCAGTTAAGTCACGCCGCGAGATCGCCGCTGGACCAGCGATGGCAGGGCGACGGCGAATATCACGAGGCCGACGGCGACGATATCCAGAGTGCTCACCTGCGTGCCGAGCAGCAGCGCCGACAGCATCGCGCCGGAGTGGCGCGGTGAGGCAGCCCAGCAGGCTCATGCGGCCGACCGGGAGATGACGCACGGCGTAGTTCGACAGGATGTAGACGCCGACCGACACGACGAGGCCGAGATACAGCAGCACGGCGATCGATTGCATGCCGGCATCGATCGCGCGCATTTCGCCCGGTGGCATGACGAACAGCAGGCAGGGCCGCCACGCAGCAGGCCGAGGTCAGCTGCCAGCTCGACGTCACCAGCGGGTTGGCGCCGGCCTGCGCATTGCGCCGTGAGAGCAGTGCATTGACGGCAGAGGCCAGCACGCCGCTGGCGACGAAGATGTCGCCGAGCACGCTGCCGCCGCCAGTGATGGCTCTGGCCCCAGACCAGGATCAGCGGTGCCGCTGAAGGCGATCACGGCCGCCACCAGCACCACGATTTCGATCCGCTCGCCGAGAACGACGCGGCCGAGAATGGGCACGATCAGCGGCGTGAGGCCCCAGAACACCGAGCCGCTGACCGGCGACGTCATGGTCAGCCCCGACCAGAAACCAGGAAGGTGACGAGGCCCGGCTCCAGCAATCCCGCATGACCAGCGGGCGCCAGCCGACGATGGCGCAGCCGTGCACTCGTGCGCGTCGCGCAGCACGATCAGCCACAAGGCCACGGCTGCCAGCGACAGCCGGATCACCACGAACTCGGCGACCGCGATCTCGGTCAGGCGCGAATTTGCTGCCGGGCGTCGCCGACGACCACAGGAAGACCGCCGCGAGCATGGCCAAGCGGTGGGCAGCAGGGTGTTCGGCGCCATCACGATCTTCTCTTGCCTGCTTGCACCCGAGATCGCCGACCGGCTGTGCGCCGGCGTGACGAGGCTGGCATCGACCACGCCAGGACGGCCTGCGTCAAGCCGGTTTATCTTGGGCAGGCGTAACCGCTGCGTAGTGCGATGCAACATTGCCGCGCGAAGAGGGACTGACAGATGGACGAGCGCGCTATTTCGCCTGGACGGCCGCGCGGCGCTGGTGGTCGGGCCGGCTCCGGCAATCGGCGCGCGCATAGCGCTCGCCTTCGGCGCGGTCGGGGCTACCGTCGGCTGCGTCGACAAATCGGAAGAGACCGCGCAGGCGACCATGCGGGGAGATCATCGCCGCGGGCGGGAAGGCCGAGGGCAATCGCGTGCGACGTGACCGACGAGGCGGCGGTCAGCGCCACGGTCGCCCGCGGTTCCTGCCGCGTGCGGGCCGCCGCGCATCCTCGTCAACGGCGCGGCCGCACGACATGCCATCCGGCACCATCCCGGAGGCTGCCGCCCGCCGAGTGGGCGAAGGTTCTCGCCGTCAACCTGACCGGCCCCTATCTGATGAGCCGCGCCGTCCTGCCGCACATGACCGCGACGGCGGCGGCAGCATCATCCACATCGCCTCGCAGATGGGGCGCGTCGGCGCGGCGGGACGGCCGGCCTACTGCGCGACCACAGGGCGCCCTGATCCAGCTGGCCAAGGTGATGGCCGCCGATCACGCGCGCCCAGAACATCCGCGTCGAACACGCTGTCGCCGGGCGCGGTCGAGACCGCCGCATGGTGCTGCGCTTCGGCGACATGGCAGACCGCCCGGCAGGTCTCGGGCCCGCTGCATCTCCTGAAGCGGCTCGGCCAGCCCGACGAGATCGCCGCCGCCGCCATCTTTCTCGCCAGCGGTGACGCCTCCAGCTTCGTGACGGGCGCCGACCTGCTCGTCGACGGCGGCTATATACGGTGTGTGAGCCAGCGTGGGCGTCTCGAGCGCGGTGTCCGTGATCGCAGCGACAACTCGCCCGTCATGAAACTCGACGTCTTGGTGTCAGGAATTGCCGGTCGCAACCCCATGTTGTGGAATGGCGCCCGCCGGCGCGCTCGGCCATGCGGCACGGAGGCAAGGATGAGAATGAGCGCGGGACTCTAGGCGATGGCGGATTGCCTTTCTCCTGCTGGTCGCCGGGCTCCAGGCGATCCTCGTCCAGCCTCCGGCGTCGGCGCAGGACGCCTTCCCGTTCGAGCAAGCTTGCGTGGGCAGGTGGGTCGGCGAGGGCGCCTCGGCATCAGGACGGCAAGACCGAGGCCGTGAAGTGCTGCGTCACCTACATCCTGGCGGATGAAGCGCGTCAGGTCCGGCAAAACCATTCGCTGGCGCCACCGAGAGCAGCACCGTCGAGGTGCAGAGCGCTGTCACGCACGCAGGGTGGCAACCTCAGCAGCAGCAGCTGGAAAGAGCTGAGCCGCGCACTGGAGCGAGAGCTGTCGGAGGCAGCGTCACCCCCAACGGGTTCAAGGTTGCCATCAGGGCTCGAGCTCAATGCCAGCATGGACATCATCGTGAAGGACGAACAAAGGCAGATCACGTAGAGATCCAGTTCATCAACAGCCCGCTGATCCGGATTGACGCCGGTGTCTCACGCAAGGATGACGGCCGCAGGCCTGCGTGCCGGGCACCGCTCGCCCACCGATCCCTCTTGACCTCGCCGCCCCTACACCCCCTTATTCCGCCTGCCAGCCGGCCGGACGGCCGCTGCCGCGTGCGTCAGGCTTTGCGGCCATCGAGCGCGGTGGAGGAAAGTCCGGGCTCCAGGGATCAACGGTGGCGGCTAACGGCCGCCGGGGGCGACCCAGGGAAAGTGCCACAGAGAAGAGACCGCCGGCGCGGGGCAACCCGTGCAGGCAAGGGTGAAACGGTGCGGTAAGAGCGCACCGCGCCTGCGGCAACGCAGGCGGCACGGCAAACCCCACCGGGAGCAAGACCGAATAGGGGCGGCACGGGTGCGAGGGGCAACTCTGCGCTCCAGCGCGATCCTCGCCGCCGCCCGGGTTGGTTGCTCGAGGCACGGAGCAATCCGCGCCCCAGAGGAATGGCCGTCGCGGAGGGACTCTCTCCAAACAGAACCCGGCTTACGAGGCCGGCTGGCAACTTGACGTTCAGCCGTGACTGATGGCGCATTGTTTCCACGTGAAACATCAATGTGTTGGTATAAGGTTATTGAGGATGAAAAATGACGATCGTCTGTGCGCATCGCAGCCGACTATTGCAGGGCGGAGCGATACGGGCGCGACCCTTATGTTCTACGTCTTTGAGGAGTGGCCCGAGGTTCTCGACATCGGGCTTGTTTGCCTTCGGACTTGCTTGTCCTCGGGCTCGTCCCGAGGGTTCCGATGATCCCGACCATCCGGCTATCCCAGCTCCAACGCTTGCTGGACACTGGATCCTCGGACCCGCGGCCTTCGCCGAGGGCAGGCAAGCCCGAGGATGACACCGGCGTATTCCGTTGGTGGCAAAGCACTCGCATCCTGCCCAGTCCTCGCCGCCCGGATTGGCTGCTCGAGGCACGGAGCGATCCGCAGCCCCAGAGGAACGGCCGTCGCGTGAGGGGCAACCCTCCAAACAGAACCCGGCTTACAGGCTGCGGCTGGCAGGCGACGTTCAGCCATGACAAACGGGTACCAACCGTCAGAGTCTGTATACTCACGACGAGCGACGCGCGACGACCATAAGCGCGCCAAAACGCTCCAGTGCGGATCGCATTCGCTTGGCGCGATCAATCGCATCCACAACCTCCGTGATCATTCCATCCTCTCACTTACCCCCTGCCAGCGGCGGGCCCATCCATATCGCCCTGCAGCCTTCGCTCCAGCGCGTTCGTTACGAAATCGCCGGACCACACCGGACGTCGCCACTGGAGCGAACGCCGCTCTGGGCGATCGACAGCAGCCATCCAGCGTTGGCCGCGCGAATTGGTCGGTGCGGTAAAACCGGATAGCTGCGTGGATCCAGACATCTGAGCAAATCTCATCAGGCCTGGCGACGATGATCTGGCGCGACACACGCCGTCCGTCAGCAGCGGATCCCTGCTCCTGGAGCCCTCGTGGTTCTGGCGCTCGCATCGCCGCCTCTGTAGGTTCCTGCCCGTCGGCCTCCATGAAATCGGACATGTTGCTTCGCTCCATGTGGACTTAGAGGGGCCGGCCTGCAGCATTGCGCTGAGTCCGCCGCGTCCATCACCTACCGAGCGCGGCTTCCCTCGCAATCCACAGCACCCCGAGCAGTCCTGACCCCAGCGTGCCCCACGCGGCAACGCGTGCGAACCTCTTCACTCGCCTTGACACCATGGAATTGCTACTGAGTTCGCTCGACCGATCTCCTGACTCGCACGCCGGTGTCAGGATCCTGGACCTCGCCTCGCGTTCCGGAGCCGCCATGCTGCCCTCCACGAAGGCAGCCGCCGCTCTAGAACTACTGCGCTCGGGCGCCGCCACGTGGCTGGAAGCTGGTCAAAGCCTCACACGGCCAGCTTGGCGCGGCACCATCTATCGTGCTGCTGGCGCGCCTCGAGGACAAAGGCTTTGTCGTCCTCGAGCCGCTGAACCCGTTCCCGGGATGCCCGGCATGCCGCGTCGCATCTGACCGGATCACGGGCGCCGGCCACCGCTAGCTGTCAGCAGCGCGTCGCGCCGCGCGACGGCATCCTTGCCGACGGCCTCGCACCACACGGACAACCTGCATGACCAAGAGACATCGCGCTCGCCGCCGTGTTCAGCATCGCTTTACGCATGCACCCTTCCCGGCGCGCTGCTCTTGTTGGTCGGCATCTGGAGTACCCGCTCGTCGCGTGGTACGCCCAGCACGATGCCCTTCGGCACGGCATTGATCGCCTATTTCTTCAATTTCCTTGCCGCCCTACTGTTCCGCCCTCGCCGTCGTCTTCTGGCAGAACCTGGAGTCCGTCCCGCACCCGGCAATCTCCTTTCGTTCGCATCGCCGCCTTCAGTCTGTCCGCGTAAAACCCAGCCGAGCGCGTTTTTTGCGCAGACTATCGCCGATATGCGCCGCGAAGAGGCTGTTCGAGGCGCCTGCGGCTCGTGCCATCACGCTCTCCGCGCACGCTGGATTTGGCTAACATGCGGCCAGCATCCTTTTTGGGTCTGCGCCTGGCTGCTGTGCGGAACCGCGTCTTCACATATCACGGTCCGCGCAAGTACCATTCTCGCCGCCTTCAGCGCCTGCACCTCAACCCAGAAAGCCCCAGTCACACGCCACCACATCCGCTAGTCGCAAACCCAGAAACGGACGTCGGCGATGTTGGAGAGGCCAAAAGAGGCCAGCTCAGGGCGAGAGGGCGACTTTCGTTCCGGTCACGCCGCCCCGATGGTCGCGGCGGTGGCGCGTTGTGCTTCGTCGCCATCCTGGATTACTCCCAGCGGACAAATTCGTCTCGGGGAGACGCCTGACGTGGCAAAACATCCGCAACAATCCCGCTCTGGCTCGCCGCCCTCCTCGGCGCTCCTCGCCGCTATCGCGTCCCCTATCGACCGCCTCTTCGCCCCCGGGCCAGTGCGCCGAAAGTGGCCGCGTGGCGGCGGGTCAACCGGGCCATCGACGAGCTCAACCAGCGGCTCAAGCTGAAGATCCCGCCCTTCAAGCTGGCGCGGCGGCGGCCAGCTGATCGAGCAGCTGATGTTCGATCCCGAGGTGCTCAAGGCCGTCGAGGACGAGGCCAAGGCGCGCGACGAGCCCAAGAGCGTCGCGCATGCGCGGGCGCGGCGCTACGCCAAGCGAGATCGTGCCGGCGTTCATCGGCCTACACCTATTTCCGCGTCGGCGCGTCGCTGGCCAAGACGCTCTCGACCTCGCTCTACCGCGTGCGCATCGGCGCCTTCGACGAGGCGACGCTCTATCCAGGTGCCGCCGGATGCCTCCGTGGTGTTCGTCATCAATCATCGCTCCAACATGGACTACGTGCTGGTCACGCTACCTGGTGTCGGAGAGCTCGGCGCTGAGCTACGCGCGTGGGCGAATGGGCGCGCGTGTGGGCGCTGCAGAGCCTGATCCGCGCCATGGGCGGCTATTTCGTGCGCCGCGACAGCTCGAATGCGCTCTATCGCAAGGTGCTGGCGCGCTACGTGCACATGGCGACCGACGTCCGGGCGTGGCGCAGGCCGGTGTTCCCGGAGGGCGGACTCACGCGCGACGGCGCGCTGCGTCCGCCCAAGCTCGGGCTCTTGAGCTACATGGTGTCGGGCTTCGATCCCAACGGCCCGCGCGACATCGTGTTCGTGCCCGTCGGCCTCAACTACGACCGCGTGCTGGAGGACCGCGTGCCTCACGGCGGCGGCCGCCACGCCCAAGGGCGAGCGCCCGCGCTTTGCCTTCAATCCGGCTGGTGCTGACGGCGTGGATCGGCAAGGGCTTGTGGCAGCGGATCAGGGGAGATGGCACCGCTACGGCTATGCCTGCGTCAGCTTCGGCCGGCCGTTCTCGCTGCCGAGGCTATGTCGCCGAGCGCGGCATCGATTTCCGCTCGCTGCCCGAGCAGCAGAGATTCAGCCGAGATCGAGCGGCTGGGGCAGCACCTGATGGCTGAGGTCGGGCGCGTGGTGCCGGCGCTGCCCGTCTCGCTGGTGGCGAGCGCCATCCTGGCTGGCGGGCGAGCGGGGGCTGTCGAGCCTGGAGCTCAAAGGCTCGGTGTTCGAGCTGATGCGCCGGCTGCAGGGCCGCGGGCGCCCACGTGCACATTCCCCGCCACGACCAGGAATACGCCGTCGACGTCGGCCTGCGCATGCTGATGCTGCGGCCATCTGGTCGTGCGCCGAGGACGGCGCTCTATCGGGCCAACCCCAAGGAGACGGCGCTGCTGGCGTTCTACGCCAACGCCATCGCCCATCTGCTGCCGGCACCGGAGCCTGCTGCAGGTCAGCGGACATCGCTACACGTCTGACGGATGGTCTGTAGGGCGCAATAGGCGATCGCCGATTGCGCCTACGCTGCGGATCGGGCGATGTGGCTGACGCCATGCCGCTGGCCGCCGACGCAGCCCCGGCAGGCCAGGCCCGCCAGGTAGGTGGCGACCAGGTCCGCGACCAGGCGGCTGGCGGTCTCCGTCGTCACCACCGAGAGCTTGTCGGCGGTGGAGAGCGAGGTGATGCCGTGAACGCCGGCCCACAGCACGCGGGCGGCGCGCTGCCGGGCCGCTTCCTGGCCCGGCGGGAACAGCGGCGCGATCGCCTCCTCGACCCGCCCCATCAGGCCCTCGAGCTTCTGCTGATACCAGGGAGGCAGCTGGGCCTTGGCGGGCATGTGATGCTCGAACAGCAGGTTCCAAAGCCGCGGCTTCTCATGGGTGAAGGAGAGGTAGGCCTGGGCCAGCCGCCCGACCCGGTCGCTCGGGTTGCCGTCCGCCAGCACCGACGACAGGCGCGCGTCGAGCGCGTCGAGGACGCGGGCCTCGACATGCAGCACCACGTCGTCGAGGTTCTCGAACATATTGTAGATGGTGCCCGGCGAGTATCTCGATGCGCCTGGCAATCTCGCGCGCGGACAGGCCGACAAGCCCCTGGTCTTGGATAATGTCTTGCGCCGCATCGAGAATCAGCTCGCGCAGCTGCTGCGGCGTGTGCGTCGACCGGCGTCCCATGGCGTTCCCTGGGGTAGCGTGCCCTGCCCCTGTGTGTCGGTGACTGCCAGCATAGGTGGAAATCGGCCGGTTCGGCAATTGCAACCGATGATTGCGGCCGATGTGCAGGCGCGGACGTGCCGGCGCGCGGACCGGAACGGCAGGTCCGAGCCGCGGTGCCGGCCGTCAAGGGAAGGTCGGCGTGGGGCAGGGCGTGTTGTCGGCCTGCTGCATATTGACTTGGCCGTTGCGCGGCTTGAGGTAGATGGTCTCGGCCAGGGTATAAGTGCCGGCAGGCGCTGGCGCGTGCCGAGCTTCTTCATGAAGTGGTCGAATACCAGCGGCTTGTACTCGTAGGTGGCCTCGGAGATCGACGACGTTGTCGATGCGTGGTCACCAGGTTGGGCGGCAGGGCGTAGCTCGTGTTCGAGCAGTTGCAAACGAGCGAGCTGCCCAGGCCATTGAAGGTGCAGGACCACCACTGCTTGGTGTTGTTGGCGCCGGTGGGCGACGACATGCACGCTCGCGGATGACGATCTGCAACGGGTACCCGGTCGTAGGGCGCGACGATGATAGCCGCCGGCCCTCGTGATGTCGGTCAGTTCGCTCTGAGGATGCCCATCGTCGAGCCGGATCCTGACGGAGGCGACCAGCGGGCAACGAGGTCGGCCGTGGAGCTGGCAACCTGGGAGACGCGGCGGTCGACGGTGATGGCCTGGCTCAGCTCGACGGCGCCGATGAACATGATGGCCATGATCGGCACGATCAAGGCGAACTCGATCGGCTGCCACGCCTTCGCTGTCGGCTTTCCAGCGGCGAGCAGGTCGCCCGCGCGGGCTGCAAGATCGTTCGATGGGAAGAGGTGACATGGTGGCTCTCGATCGGTTGGCGATCGGCGCTGGCTCGCATGGGGTCTTGTGCAAGCCGTCAATTGAAGGGCTCCGTGCGGAAGGCGACGGACGCCTGCATCAGCAGCGAGCCGTCGTTCAGGTTGCCCATCTTGAAGAACGGCAGCTTGCCGCCGAAATCCCAGGGGTAGCAGACCGTGACGAGGACCACGCGAGCTGCCGGCGCCGGCATTGAAGGCGGCGGCGCTGCGTCGTTGATCATGGTGCCGTTGGATGCGCAGCTGGGCTCGGAGATGCCGCTGAAGTTGGCATTGCTCTGGACGATGACGACGGCCTTGCTGTTGGCAATCGAGGAAGGTGGGCGCCCGGTCGCACAGGGCCTTCTTGAAGGCGGTCTTGCGATCCGCGTTGGTGACCGCACCGGCGTAGGCGCCCTGCGACTGCTGCAGCTGGCCCGTGCGGATGGCGCGCGCGGCCTGCCAGACGGCGTTCTCGATGCTGAAGTTGGCGAAATAGAAGAGGCACACCGACATGATGCCGAACAGCAGCAGCACGAACGGCAACGCCTATGATGCCGAACTCTATGGCCGTGGCGCCGGAGTCGTCCTCTGACGCCAGCGGCGCAACAGCGCCAGCAGGGGCGTCCGCCATACGGCGATCTGCTCGTGTGACACCATTGTGTCGCCGTCCCTACGCGCGCATTTCCGGGGAAGGCTGTTAGTGCAAGCCCAGTGCCTAACGAGGCGTAAATCGCGCTCGGCCAGTTGGCGGTGTTGGTAAATTTGCGGGATGCCGGGCCGTGGCTGGTCCGCCGCGCACGGCAGGCGGGTCGAGCTGCTCTCGCGCACGCGCCCGGTCGGCGCGTCCGGCAAGTCGTTGCAGAGGCTACTGGCCCTGCTGCGAGTTCTTGTCGCCTCCGCCCTCCGAGAACTCCTTTCTTGTTCTGCGACGCACTTCGAATCGCATCGAAGTACTTGGCCGTCGTCGCCGATGGTGATAGACGGGTTGCACTGGGGCTGCAGTTGTAGGGGACTGGCGATCGATGCCGCGCTGCAGGTTGACCACCTTTGCCCTCGTCGCGCTTCACGAGCACGCGCTGGTCCTGGATCACGTTGCGGTCGGCGTCGAGGGTGATGATGTTGGTGACGCCGAACGACTTGCCGGTGATCACCAGAGAGTTTGCCGGACTGAACCGAGACGTCGGCGATCAGACGGGTTGCCGATGATGATCTCGGCGGCGGGTCGCTTCAGGCGCAACAGCTGGGACTGGTGCACTACCTGACGATGATGTCGTCGTCGGCGGCCCTGGCAGGCGCTGCGGCCAGGGCCGACACGGCCGCGATGGCCGCCACCGGCGATGGCCCGGTGCAGGCAGCTCTTGTGGGCGAAGTCGGAGGTCATGGCGCCATTCCTGGTCCGCGAATTCACCAGGGCGAGGATCGCTTCAGATGGAATCACATCGCCTCGGGCTGTCAACGTCGAGGCTGAAGCGTGAATCCTGCTCTACTCTTTAGGTTAGAGCGGCATCTCACGCTTCCCTCGACGTTAAGCCTTCGACGACGTGCATTCCATCTAGGAACGATCCTCGCTCTAGCGAACAGAATTTCTGCGTTGAAATCGTGAAGGAAGTGCAACGTCCGTCCGGCTGTGGCGCCGAAATGAGCGCAATTGCGCTCCTTGTACCGCTCTGGCGCGTGCGCGACTTAACCGGGCTTTACAGAAGCGCCGCGCCCTAGCCGTCGATGCGTCGAGCAGGGCAGGTCGCCCGGGCGAGTGTAGGGTCGGGCTGCCCGTGTCAGCTCGTGGTAAACGGGAGAGTTGTCGCGAAGAAGCATGTCGTGCGTTTCGTGCAGGATGGGTCTGGTGCCACGGCGATCGAATATGGATTGATCGCGGCCCTGATCGCGGTTGGCATCATTGGCGCAGCTCGTGGGTCTCGGCTCGCAGATCAGCGCAACCTTCAATACCGTCACCACGACGATGAGCTCGGCGTGACCTGTTGAGCGTCGATGCCGGCCGGGCTCGGGGCCGCTCGCGGCCTCCACGCCCCCGGCGGAAGCGCGTCTGGGCGACACTTGGTGGATTGGGACTTGCGTGCGCGGTCGGCAACGGCCGCGCACGCGTCGATAACTGAGCGTTTCGCAGGATCGGGACCGATGCTCGAGGCAGCAGTTCTGACCATCTTTGCCCGGCGCCGTCGCCTTTGCAGCGGCGATGGACCTGCTCACCATGAAGATCCCCAATCGCATACCAGCCGTGATGGTGCTGGTATTCTTCCCGCTGGCGCTGCGTGGGGTTCAATGCCTGGGACATGGCCAATCACGTGGGGTGGCCGGTCTCCCTGATGCTCCTACTCGGTGTGCTCTTGTTCATCGCCAGGCTGGTTCGGCAGGCGGATGCCAAGCTGATGGCAGCCATCGGTCTGCTGGATCGGTGCGGACAACCTCGCCGCCTACATGCCTGGGTGCGCGCTGGCCGGCGGCGTGATCGCCGTGACCTTCATTTCGGCACGCTCGGTGCCGCTGCCGCGCTTGTTTCTGGGCGAAGACCTGGGCGCTCAGGTTGCACCGGCACGACACCGGCATTCCCTACGGCCTGGCTTTTGGCGGCGGGCGCGCTGCTCGTCTATCCGCAGACGGTCTGGTTCGTCAGCCTCGTGCGCTGAGGCCGGCCCGCCAGTGGCGTGCCTACACAACTTCTTACCCGGCGGCGAACCGTAATGGCCCGTCGGCGTACCGGTTTGCGCCCCGCGATTAACCTCCCATTGACGATTGTCGAGCAAAGTCGGCTGAGGCGACTCGACCGATTTGATTTTCCCGCAGACAAGGACTGTCGAGCGATGAAACGAGCACAGCTGCTTGGTGTGGCGATTGCTGGCGTGTGCGGTCTCGGTGCGTTCTTCGGCGTGATGAGCCTCGTCAGGAACCCCACCAAGTCGTCAGGAAGAAGTCACCACCAACACCACCCAGGTCCTGGTGGCCAGGACGGACATCGGGCTCGGTCAGACCATAGGTCCGGAAAGCGTCACCTGGATTGAATGGCCGCAGAACGCGGTGAACACCTCCCACATTCAAAGAAATACCCACCCCGAAATCCTCAAGGAATTGGCCAAGCCGGAACGAAAGCTGGTGGCGCGCATGCCGCTGTTGGCGCGCGAGCCGCTCACGCCGCTGAAGGTGGTCATCGCCGGCGAAGGCGGCGTCCTGGCCGCGATCCTGCCTGCGGGCATGCGCGCGATCTCCACGCGCATCAAGGAGGAGACCGGCGTCGGCCGGGCTGATCCCGCCCAACGATCGCGTCGACGTCATTCACACCCGTACCTCGCGCGGCCGCACGGGCGATCAAGTCAACTCGGAGACGCTCTTTCACAACGTACGCGCGTGCTCGCCATCGGCCAGCTCATCGAAGCCAAGGACGGCAAGAAGCTCGCCGAAGGCAACACCGCCACGCTGGAGCTGACCCCGGCGCAGGCGCAGCGCCTGGCGGAAGCGAATTCCGGAGGAATCTCGCTTTCCCTGCGCAGCATCGCCGACATGGAGACCAAGGACGGTCCGACCGCAATTAGGCGCGGCGATGCCATCAGGATCATCAAGTATGGAGTGAAGTCGGGAGCGTATGGCGTCAACTGAGTGTGAGTGCACACCCTCGAACAGGGCCGGCAAGAAGGTTGGCACACCATGCGAATGATTTACAGGGCGATGGCTGTCGCTTTGCTGCTGACGGTCGTCGGCGCTTGGCGTCATGGCCAGTCGGGACTCGCGCAGGAGCGCGCAGACGGACCGATCTGACAGAAATTCTCCAGTAGTCGCGTCCTGGCTCATTCCGGCCAACGGCAATTTCCCGATTTTAAGAGCGCGCCACGCTCGGTCGCGGCAAGTCCCTGCTGGTGCAGTTTCCCTTCGAGCTTCAAAGACGTGCTCGTTTCCTGCCCGACAAGGTCGACGCGGTCGTCGCAGTCGTCGAACCGCGTATTTCTCATCGGCAGGGGTCAGGGGCGAGACCAACGCCTTCTTCTTCGATACCAAGGGCCAGCAGATCCTATTGCTGGATAGTCACCGTCGGCGCCGACCTCCAGGGCCTCGACGACATCCTGAAGCGATTCGTGCCGGGATCGAGCATCCGTGGCCGAGATGGCGGGTAGAGCAGCAATCTTGAGCCGGTTCGGTGCGTACGCCAATCGACGGCAAGCGCGCTGCGGACATCGCCTGCCAGTTCGTCGCCGCCAACAAGAGCGTCGGCACTCCCACCAGCACCACTTCCACTTCCGCTACCAGCGGTACGTCTCAGTATTCGAGCACCACGCTCATGACGGGCACCCGGACCGACGCTCAATACCAAAGTCAGACGCAGCAACAGGCCGCAGCTTGCGGCAGCGACACCAAGCTCGTCATCAACCTGCTGACCGTCGAGGGCGAAAGAGCAGGTGATGCTCAGAGTCACGGTGGCCGAGGTGCAGCGCACGCTGCTCAAGCAGTTCGGCATCAATATCGGCGCCGCCATCAACTCGGGCAACTTCAGCACGAAGCTGCTCACCGAGAACGCGCTTCCCGCTGACGGCCGCCGCGGGTCTGGGCTCGCTGCCGATCCCGGGGTCGGCAACGGCCCAGTGGATCCAACGGTAGGACCTACGCGTCTGACGGGAGGGGACGCTCTGCAACTACAACGCAGGTCCCGCCCCCTGGTGCCTTTGGCAACTCCGGCGTCACGAATAAGTTCCGCCGCGGGCAACACCCAGCTCACCAACGCCTTGCGGGCGCTGGAGCGTGACGGCCTGATCCGCACGCTGGCCGGAGCCGAACGCTGACGGCGGTGTCCGGCGAGACCGCCAAGCTTCCTGGCGGGCGGCGAGTATCCGATCCCGGTGGTCGACAGTCACCGGCCAGCTGTCCGTCACATTACAAGAAGTTCGGTGTCGGCCTCGCACTTCACGCCGGTCGTCCTGTCGGAGGGCCGCATCAGCCTCAAGATCGAGACCGAGGTGAGCGAGCTCACCGACCGACGGCGCCGTCGTGCTGTCCGAACATCAGCATCCCGGCGCTGAAGACAGCGCAGGCGAAAACCACCGTCGAGATGCCGTCCGGCGGATCCCTCGGCGATAGCAGGCCTGATCTCCGACTCCACGCAGCAGAACATCGACGGCTTCCCGGACTCAAGCGACATGCCCGATGCTCGGCACGCTGTTCCGCAGCCGGGACTTCATCAAGAACGGAGACCGAGCTCGTCGTCATCGTCACGCCCTACATGGTCCGCCCGACGGCGCGCCAGAACCTGGCACGTCGCGGACGATGGACTGGCTGCCGGCCTCCGATCTGAAGGCCAACTTCCTCGGCCACATCAACCGGATCTACGGCAAGACCGCGGCGCTGCCGGCCGGCGGGCTGAAGGGCGACTACGGGTTCATCGTCGAATAGCCGGATCACTGGAGGAAGCCATCGAGATCTCCGATCGCTCCTCGCACAGCTTCCGGCTCGAGACCGGCTGGTCGCGCAACTCTTGACCGTCTCGCTTCTGGCGCTTGGCTCTGGCCGGGTGCAAGACCGCTGGACGATGAGCCAGGTGCCGCATGTCGCCGGCTGGACGCTGGTCGACGCCACGTCAACGCCACCCGATCATGGTGTCGCAGCAGCCCTCGACGCTGAGCACTCCGGCGTTGCGCGCGGCTCGCAGGGGCTGACCGCCGGCGCAGAACGGGCCAGATCGCGCGATGTTCCTGGAGCGCTACCGCGCCTGGCCGATGCCGGCAACAGCAAGCTGGTGATTGCCGTGCCGAGCGGCTCGCCCAACGAGAGTGCCGCCATGCGCGCCGTTGCGCGAGATACGGCAGCTGATACACGGCCTACGGTTTCTCGGAGGCCAACGTCGCCATCGCAGCCCTATCAACGGCGGCGCGACGCCGACGCGCCGATCCGCCTGGCCTATCTGCGCTACGTCGCCGAGGGACCCGAATGCGGACGCTGGACCACCAACCTGGCCGATGACCACGCGCAACCTGCCCTCATCCGAACTTCGGCTGCGCGCAGCAGCGCAACCTTGCCGCCCAGATCGCCAATCCCGCCGACCTGCTCGGGCCCCGCACCATGGAGCCGGCCGATGCCGGAGCGCCGTGCGGTCGTGTTCGACAAGTATCGCCAGGGCAAGCCGACGGGGGCCGAGAAGAGCCGCGGACGAGCGCATCCAGGTCGAAGACCGCCAACTAGCCGAGGTGTCGAGCATGAGCAAGCAGGCCTTCTCCGCCGCCCAGGAAGATGCTCAGGCCGGCCGCGAGCTGGTGCCCGACCGCCGCGCTCGAGGAGATGCCGACGCACGTCAAAGGCACGGCCGATACCGCGCATCTCCATTCAGGCATTCTGCGAGAATGCGTCGACCGCCGGCGTCCTTCAGGCGGCAACGGGTGACCGCCGTCTCGCCAAGTCCCACGTCAGCGTGCACATGGGCGGTGCGTCGGCGGCCGTGGCGCACTACCACGAGAGCCCGACGCCCAATCTGATCATCATCGAGACTACGCTGCCGCGTACGCAGATGCTGTCCGAGCTCGACCGGCTGGCGGAGTGCTGCGATGCCGGCACGAAGGTGGTCGTCATCGGCCACACCAACGACGTCGTGCTCTACCGCGAGCTGCTCAAGCGCGGCGTCAGCGAATACCTGATCGCTCCGGTCACGCCTTTGCAGCTCATCGAGAGCCCTGTCGAACCTCTACAACAATCCCGACACCGATCCGGTCGGCAACGTCATCGCCTTCATCGGCGCTAAGGGCGGCGTCGGCTCGAGCACGGTGTGCCACAACACCGCCTGGGCGATGTCGGAGATCCTCAAGTCCAACGTGGTCGTCGCCGACCTCGACCTCGCCTTCGGCACAACGGGTCTCGATTTCAACCAGGACCCCGTGCAGGGCATCGCAGAAGCCCTGCAGAGCCCCGAGCGGCCTCGACGAGGTCTTGCTCGACCGGCTGCTCACCAAGTGCTCCGAGCACCTGAGCATCTTCGCCGCGCCCGTCGTGCTCGACCGCGATTACGAGATCTCGGCCGACGCCTGCGACCTCGTTCTCGAGGTGGTGCGCCAGAACGTGCCTTACGTCGCCGTCGATCTGCCCCACACCTGACGCCGTGGGTGAAGCGGGTGCTGTTCCAGGCCGACGAGATCGTCATCACGGCCGTCCCCGATCTCGCCAACCTGCGCAACGCCAAGAACCTCATCGATCTGCTGAAGCTGAACCGGGCCAACGACGGGCCGTCGCACCTGCTCATCAACATGGCCAAGACGCCGAAGCGTCCCGAGATCTCGGCCAAGGAATTCGCGGTGGCGCTCGACATCACGCCGACGCAGGTGATCGACTTCGACAGCGAGACCTTCGGCCTCGCCTCCAACAACGGCCAGATGATCGAGGAGTTCGCCGCCAAGGCCAAGTCGGCCCAGCAGTTCCGCGAGCTGGCGATGACGCTGACGCACCGCAGGGAGCAGAAGGAGGAGAAGAAGTCCTCGCCGCTGACCTCGTTCGCCCTGTTTCTCGAGAAGCTCAAGCTCAAGCGCTGAGGAGTTGAAGCCCCATGTTCGGCAGGCGTAGCCAAGAGCCCTCCGCCCCCAACCGGGTGCTGCCCGCGCAGGAGGTCGGCGCCGATGGCGGTCGTGAAGGGCACCGATGCCAGGCCCGTGCCCATCGAGGCGCGCGTCCCGGCCAAGCCGGAGCCGGTCGCCGCGGAGCGCAGGCATTCGGAGGAGTACTACGACGTCAAGACCACCGTCTTCAACGCTCTGATCGACACCATCGACCTCACCCAGCTCGCCAAGCTCGGAGGCAGCGGCGGCGCGCGAGGAGATCCGCGACATCGTCAGCGAGATCATCCAGATCAAGAACGTGGTGATGTCGATCGCCGAGCAGGAGGAGCTGCTCGAGGACATCTGCAACGACGTGCTCGGCTACGGGCCGCTCGAGCCGCTGCTGGCGCGCGACGACATCGCCGACATCATGGTCAACGGCGCCGACCACGACCTACATCGAGGTCGGCCGGCAAGGTGCAGAAGACGCAGATGCGCTTTGCCGACAATGCCCAGCTCATGAACATCTGCCAGCGCATCGTCAGCCAGGTCGGCCGCCGCGTCGACGAAGTCGAGCCCGATCTGCGACGCGCGCCTGCCCGACGGCAGCCGCGTCAACGTGATCGCGCCGCCGCTGGCGATCGACGGACCCGCGCTCACCATCCGCAAGTTCAAGAAGGATCGCCTGAAGCTCGAGCAGCTCCTCAGGTACAAGTCGATCTCGCCCGAGGCCAAGACGTTGCTCGAGATCATCGGCCGGGTGCGCTGCAACGTGCTGATCTCCGGCGGCACGGGCTCGGGCAAGACCACGCTGCTCAACTGCCTCACCGGGTCGATCGACAACGACGAGCGCATCATCACCTGCGAGGACTCCGGCCGAGCTGCAGCTGCAGCAGCCGCACGTCGTGCGACTGGAGACGCGTCCGCCCAATCTCGAAGGCGAGGGCGAGATCACCATGCGCGATCTCGTCAGAAACTGCCTGCGCATGCGGCCCGAGCGCATCATCGTCGGCGAGGTGCGCGGACCGGAGGCGTTCGACCTTCTGCAGGCCATGAATACCGGCCACGACGGCTCGATGGGCACACTCCACGCCAACAGTCCGCGCGCGAGGCCCTCGAGCCGCCTGGAATCGATGATCATGATGGGCGGCTTCGCAGCTGCCGCCCAAGACCATCCGCGAGATGATCACCGGCTCCATCGACGTCATCATCCAGGCCTCGCGCCTGCGCGACGGCTCGCGCAAGATCACGCACGTCACCGAGGTGGTGGGCATGGAAGGCGATGTGGTGACGCTGCAGAACCTCATCGTCTTCGAGATCACGGGCGAGGACGCGCACGGCAAGATCGTCGGTCGCCACCGCTCCACCGGCATCGCGCGCCCGCGCTTCTGGGACCGCGCGGAGTACTACGGCGAGACCGGGACGCCTGGCGCAGGCCCTGTCGAGTGCCGAGGTGCACGACAGACCGGCAACCCGATGGGTGACGCTCGTGGATAGCAACGATCTCCTGCTGGCGGGCCTCCTGCTGCTGGCGGCGATCTCGATCGGCGCCGTCGTCTATCTGCTGCTGCATCCCTACCTCTCCGGCGAGCGGCGCACGGACAAGCGCATCCAGGGCGTGACGGAGAGCAAGGTCACGCGCATTGCCAGCAAGGCGCAGGCGGATGCCGCCATCAACCGACGCCGGCAAGTCGCCGAGACGCTCCAGGAGCTGGAGGCGCGCGAGAAGGCACGCGAAAAGACCACCATGCGCCTGCGCCTGCAGCGCGCCGGGCTCGACATCACCCCGCGCGCGTTCTGGATTGCGAGCGCGAGCTGCGGCTTGCTCGTGGCGCTCTGCATCTGGCTGTCCGCGCCGAACCTGCCCATCATCGTGCCGCTGCTGGCGAGCGTTCGTCGGTGCGTCTCGGCGTGCCGCGCTGGTTCGTCGCCCGCTTGACGAAACGCCGGCAGACCAAGTTCATCGACGAGTTTGCCAACGCCATCGACGTGATCGTGCGCGGCGTCAAGTCCGGCCTGCCGCTGCCCGAGTGCCTTGGCATCATCGCCCGCGAGTCGCCGCAGCCCGTGGCCGGCGAGTTCACCGATCTGGTCGAGCAGCAGCGCGTCGGCGTCCCGCTGGGCGGAGGCCTTCGAGCGCATGATGACGCGCATGCCGCTGCCCGAGGTGCGCTTCTTCGCCATCGTCATCGCCATCCAGGCGCAGGCCGGCGGCAATCTGTCCGGAGGCGCTCGGCAACCTCTCCGGCGTGCTGCGCGACCGCAAGCGCCTGCAGGCCAAGGTCGCGCGCTCTCGGCGGAGGCCAAGGCTTCGGCCGCCGTGCTCGGCGCGTTGCCGTTCATTGTCATGATCCTCGTCTACATCACCACGCCCGCCTACATCTCGCTGCTGTGGACCACGCGCTTCGGCCAGTTCCTGCTCGCGTGCGCCGGAGTGTGGATGACGGGCGGAGTCCTCGTCATGAGAAAGATGATCAACTTCAAGTACTGAGGCGGCCGGCTGGCGCTTCCGGCAACGGCAGCGCGCCGGCACGGCCAACCAGCCTCGAGGGATGCAAGTGCAATGCTCGACCAGATCATATCGCTGTTGACGCCGCAGATCGTCGTGACGCTGCTTGCGGCCATCGCGGCGTTTGCGACGACGCTCACCGTGCTGATGCCCGTGCTCTCCCGCGACCGGCTCGAGCACCCGCATGCAGGTGATGGCGACGGAGCGCGAGAAGATGCGCGCCGCGCGCCTTGCCGATCTCGCCAAGAAAGACGGTTCAGGGCAAGCTGCGCACCGCGCCCAAGGGCTTCATGCAGGAGATCGTCGAGAAGCTCAATCTGCGCAGCGTGTTCGAGACCGAGGAGGTGCGCGACAAGCTGAAGATGGCGGGCTTGCGCGGCCAGGCGCCGCTGGTCGCCTACATGTTCTTCCGCGTGGCGATGCCGGTGATCATCGCCGTCGTCGCCTCTGTCTACCTCGTTCGTGCTCGCCGACTACGACTATCCGGTGCTGGTCAAGATCGGCCTTGCCGTCGGCGCCGGCTACATCGGCTTCTACCTGCCGAACATGTTCATCGAGAACCTGGTGCAGCGCCGCCAGACCTCGATCAAGAACTCCTTCCCCGACGCGCTCGACATGCTGCTGATCTGCGTGCAGTCGGGCATGTCGATCGAGGCCGCGTTCCAGAAGGTGTCGGGCGAGGTCGGCAGCCAGTCGCTCGGAGCTGGCCGAGGAGCTGTCGCTCACCACCGCCGAGCTTTCCTATCTGCAGGATCGCCGCCAGGCGTTCGAGAACCTCGGCAAGCGCACCGGCATCTCCGGCATCAAGGCGGTCGCCACCGCCCTGATCCAGGCCGAGCGCTACGGCACGCCCGTCGGCCAGGCACTGCGCGTCATGGCGCGCGAGAACCGCGACATGCGCATGGCCGAAGCCGAGAAGAAGGCCGCCGCCCTGCCGCCCAAGCTGACCGTGCCGATGATCATCTTCTTCCTGCCGGTGCTGTTCGTGGTGATCCTGGGACCCGCCATGATCCAGGTGTTCGACTACCGGTGAGGCAGTTAGGCAATGAGGCAGTCGGCAACAGAGCCACCACTCATGCCCACTGCCATTGCCCACTGCCGTCTTCAGAAACGGCCGCCATCCCCTCTCGGCGCCAGCTCGTCGGCGCGCTCGTTCTCCGTGTGGCCCGGCGTGGCCCTTCACCCAGTGCCAGTGCACGTCGTGGCGCAGACGGGCCGTGATCAAGCCGCTGCCACAGCTCGACGTTCTTGACGGGCTTCCTGTCCGCCGTCTTCCAGCCACGCGTTCTTCCAGCCGTGGATCCACGATGCTGGATGCCGTTCTTCACGTATTTGGAATCGGTGTGCAGATCGACGCGCGAGGGTCGACCTTCAGCGCTTCGAGCGCCGAGATCGCCGCCATCAGCTCCATGCGGTTGTTGGTGGTCACCGCCTCGCCGCCCGATAGCTCCTTGCGGTGCCTGCCGGAGATCAATATCGCGCCCCAGCCGCCGGGGCCGGGATTCCCGGAGCAGGCGCCGTCGGTGTAGATGACCACGGCGGGCTTGGCCGCCGTCATGGCGCACCTCACAGTCCGTACTCCGTGGCCGAGCGGATGCTGCGGTGGAACTGAGCCGGCGCAGATACTCCTGCGGGTCCTTGCGGCTGACGAGAGGCATCCGCGTTCGTGTGCAGCCAGTCGTAGGCGCGCGTGAGCAGGAAGCGCAGCGCGGCTCCGCGCGCCAGCAGCGGCAGCGCCTCGCGCTCGGCGGGCTCGAGGGCGCGCGCGCTTTGATAGCCCTCGAGCAGCGCCCGCCCCTTGGTCATGTTGAACGCGTGGTCGCTCTCGAAGCACCAGGCGTTCAGCGCAATGGCGACGTCGTAGGCCAGCGCATCGTTGCAGGCGAAATAGAAGTCGATCAGGCCGGAGAGCTGGTCGCCGAGGAAGAAGGCGTTGTCCGGAAAGAGATCGGCGTGGATGATGCCCTGCGGCAGGCTGGCCGGCCAGTTGGCCTCCAGGTGGTCGAGCTCCTGCTCGATGGTGGCGGCGAGCCCGGGAGCGATCTCGTCGGCACTGCGCACTAAACCGCGCATAGGAGCGGTCGCCAGCCGGAAAGCCCCAAGGCGTTGGCCCGGGACAGCTCGAAATCTCGGCCGGCCAGATGCATCCGCGCCATCGCCTGCCCCAAGGCCCAGCAGTGACGCGCCTGCGGGCGCCGGATCCAAACGCCCTCAGGAAGGTGACGAGCGCGGCCGGCCTGCCCGCCAGCGTGCGCAGCATGCGTCCCTGGGCATCGTGTACGGGCGTGGGGCAGGTGAGAGCCGGCTCTGCGCCAAATGCTCCATCAGGCCGAGGAAGAACGGGAGGTCACGCGGGGCCACCCGCTTCTCGTAGAGCGTCAGGAAGAAGGGGCCCTTCTCGGTGTGCCACGAGGTAGTTGGTGTTCTCGACGCCCTCGGCAATGCCCTTTGTAGGAGAGCAGCGCGCCGAGATCGTAGCTGGCGATGAATTTGGCCAGCTCGTCGTCGGGCACTTCCGTATAGACCGCCATGCGCTGGACCGAAGGTGAGGGTTGGCTAGTGTCCTGATCGCGAAATTCGCCTCATTGTGGGGCTGGCTCGGAGCGAATTTCGCGATCTGAAGGACACTAGCAAATCATGGATTCTAGTGTGATTCAGATCGAGAAGTCCGCTTCCCCACCTAGCCCAGAGCGATGTAGCGGACTTCTCGATCATCACACTAGACCTGCGCCCGCCTCGCGCAGCTCGCGCGGCACGTTGAAGGCGATACGCTCTTTGCCGCGTCACCACGCTTTCGACCGACCACGTCGAAGCGGGCGCGGAAGGCGTCGATGATCTGGGTGACCGAGGAGCTCGGGCGCGGAGGCGCCGGCGGTGATGCCGAGCGTGGCGATGCCTTCGAGTCTGGTCCCACGGAATATCGGCCGCCTGCTGCACCAGCAGCGCCTTCGGACAGCCCGCGCGCTCGGCCACTTCCACCAGCCGCAGCGAGTTCGAGCTGTTGGGAGCCCCGACCACGATCAGCCTGTCGCAGCGCGCGGCAATGGCCTTCACCGCCTCCTGGCGGTTGGTGGTGGCATAGCAGATGTCTTCCTTCCTGGGGCCCACGATGCCGGGGGAAGCGCGCTTTCAGGATGGCGATGATGGCGGCCGTATCGTCCACCGAAAGCGTGGTCTGGGTGATGTAGGCGAGCCGCCCGGGGTCGCGCGGCGCGAACCGCTGCGGCATCCTCCGCCGTCTCGACCAGTGCCGCCGCACCTTGCGGCAGCTGGCCCAGCGTGCCGATCACCTCGGGGTGGCCGGCGTGGCCGATGAGGACGATCTCGAGGCCGCTCTCGTGATGGGCGCGCGCCTCGGCATGCACCTTGGAGACGAGCGGACAGGTGGCGTCGAGATAGAACAGCCGCCGCGCCTTGGCATCGGCCGGCACCGAGCGCGGCACACCGTGTGCCGAAAAGATCACGGGCGCGTCCGTTTCGGGGATCTCGTCCAGCTCCTCCACAAAAATGGCGCCTTTGTCCTTGAGTGTGTCCACGACGTGGCGGTTGTGGACGATCTCGTGGCGCACATAGACGCGGCGCTCCGAACTTCTGCAGCGCCATCTCGACGATCTTGATCGCCCTGTCGACGCCGGCACAGAAACCGCGCGGAGCCGTCAGCAGGATCTTCAGGGCAGGGCGCGCGGGGTGTGCTGGGGTCGGGATGGGCCATGGGGTGGATGGCGCTCGAGTGTTCACTTTAGGTTCGCGGTGCGTGTCTTGGCCGTCGAGCTTTCCGGATGCTACAGTTGATTCGCCGGACAATGGCCAGTAGGCGCCGACAAGGCTCGATGGCGTAGGGAATAACGGTCCACGAGAGGCCGGGCAAGTGTTCGGACAAGGGCGTCGTGACGCAATCGACACGTAGAACCATAGTCTGCATCGCGGGGTGCGCCCTGGTGGCCGCGCTTGCCGGATGCAGCATGTCGTCGCTGACGTCGGGCATCGGCGGGGGCTGGTTCGGCGGCGGCGAGAAGGCGAAGACCGAGGTCGCCACCGTCAGCGAGGACCAACTCCTGGCCGCAGCCAAGACCGATGCCGTAACGACCGGCAGCATCGGTTTGGACGTGGCGCACGGCTGCCCCCGCTTCCAGGTGTGGTCGCGCGAAGGCTACGTGACCATCTACGAGCCGGGCAAGGTGGGCGACGGGCTCGCCGTGATGCACTGCGGCGAGATCCCAAGACCGCGCGCGAGTGCCAGATGGAGCCCGGCCGCATCACCGTCAAGTACGGCTTCTCTGGGCGTGTCCTGCTGGGGCCGAAGGGCCGGACGGGCCGCGTGACCCTGCCGCTCAACGTCTTCGTGACCGACGCCAAGCGCGAGAAGGTGGTGACCGACAGCGTCAAGGTCGACGTCGATGTCGCGGTCGAGAAGCCCATCGGCTATTTCTCGTTCGTGCGCACGATCACCTTCACGGTGCCCGAAGGCTCCCGTCCCGCCGGAGTACGAGGTCTACGTCGGCTCGATCGCGGCGCTCCCGGCGCCGGCTAGCTAGCGCTTGCCCTTCGCCACCGCGTCGATGGCCATCAGCTCGCGCGATCAGGCCTTCGAACTGGCGCAGCGGCACCATGTTGGGGCCGTCGGAGGGCGCGCGGTCGGGGTCCTGGTGCGTCTCGATGAAGAGCCCGGCCACGCCCACCGCCACCGCCGCGCGCGCCAGCACGCGGCACGAAGCGCCGGTCGCCGCCGGAGGAGGTGCCCTGCCCGCCCGGCTGCTGCACGGCATGCGTGGCATCGAAGATCACCGGACAGCCGATCTCGCGCCATGATCGGCAGCGAGCGCATGTCGACCACCAGCGTGTTGTAGCCGAACGAGGCGCCCCGCTCGGTCACCAGCACGTTGGGATTGCCGCTGCCGGTGATCTTGGCGACCACGTTCTGCCATGTCCCAGGGCGCCAGGAACTGGCCCTTCTTCACCTTCACGGCGCGCCCCGTCTTGGCGGCCGCGATCAGCAGGTCGGTCTGTCGGCACAGGAAGGCCGGGATCTGCAGCACGTCCACCACCTCGGCGACGCGCGCGCACTGGCTCGGCCTCGTGCACGTCGGTGACGACCGGCAGCCCGAGCGTCTCGCGGATCTCGGCGAACACGGCGAGCGCGCCGTCGAGGCCGATGCCCGCGTTTGCCGGATGAGGCTCGTGCGGTTGGCCTTGTCGAACGAGGTCTTGTAGACGAGGCCGATGCCGAGCCGGCCCGCGATCTCCTTCAGCGCCGAGGCCATCTCCAGCGCGTGCGCGCGGCTCTCCATCTGGCAGGGGCCGGCGAAGCACGGCGATCGGCCGGTCGTTGGCGAACGTCACGTCGCCGACGGTGACGGCGCGCATTGGGCTTCGATGAGTCGCTCATGCAGCGCCTTATAGCACGGGCGCCTGACGGGGTCAGACCCCTCGCGCAGTCGCTGGCGGGCTTCCATTCAGCTCGAGGCGAGGGGTCTGACCCCCTCTCGCTGACCCTCTCGAAGTAAGCGATCAGTCGTCCGCAGGCCGCAACCGAGATCCAGATCGTCAAGGAGAGCAATGCGGAGAGCCGCACGCGGGCAGGCAGCGGCATCGTGCGCCGGCGTATCGGCGAGCACGGCATCGAGCGCGCCGCGCCGGCCAGCAGCGCGTTGAGCACGCCCTAGCGCGATCAGCGCCGCCTTGATCTGGAACACCGGGTTCATGGCGACATGGCTGGCCTCGGCCGTGAACAGCACGGAGCCGGTCAGGGCCATGAGCAGCAGGCCCAGCATCGCCACGCGCCGCGCCGGCCGCACGACGCTCCGCCGGCGGGGCGGCCGCAAACGCACCGAGCAGGCGCGCATCCATGGCGGCAACGCCGCCGGCAAACAGCGTCAGCGCCACGATGTGGCCGACGTTGGCGGCCGGGTAAGCCCACGTCGATTGGCGGATCGCCGCGCGCCAGCGCCGACTGCTCGAGCGCGATGAGGATCTGCGGCGCCTCGTGCCAGCATCATCGCAGCTCGACCGGTCTTGCCGTCGACGGTGATGCGCTCGGCGCGCATCTCGTCGTTCTCCACGGTCGAGGGATAGCCGTAGGCGGAGACCGTCTTGCCGACGGCGACGAGCTCGGCCGGCGCGCCGCGGCTCTGCATGCGCGAGACGGGTGCCAGCGTCACCGTCCACACCTTGTCGGCGCCTTGACGGTGATGAGTGCGTGCGGGTTCTCGTACTTCGAGGTCTCGATCGGTCCCAGCCACCGTGATGGGCTTGGAGGCGTCGTAGCTGCCCCAGCCGTGATGGGCGAGCACGGCGGCGGCAGAGCCGGCCATCAGCAACAAGGCCGAGCGATAGAGCTGCGCAGCATGGTCGATCTCCTCGACATGGAGCGCTCTCGCGCGAGAGATCGGCGCCTCGCAAGCGCGAGTGCAACTCCACGCTAGTGCTTCGGTCCCTTGCGCACGGGCTTGGCGCCCTTGCCGGCCGTCGCCGCGTAGCGCGGCAGATGATCGTTGACCTCGAACCATGCCACCTGCTCGGCGACGTGGGCGTGGCCCGTCGGCGGCCACTGCGTGGGGTCGGCCAGCGTGCCGTGGAAGAGATGCACCTCACCCGGCCATTGCGCGCCGGCGTAGGCCATGGGCGAGCCGCAAACGGTGCAGAAGTAGCGCTTAACGCCGGGCGAGGACTCGTAATACGGTGGGCTCGCCCTGCAGGTAGCTGAACTGCTCCGAGCAAGACGCCGACGTAGGTGGCAACCGGCGACGACACGGCGCGCCGACAGCTTTCGCAATGGCAGTGCATCACCCATTTGGGCTCGCCTGTGAACTGATACTCGATGGCGCGGCACTGGCAGCGGCCTGTGGTGGTGACCGGCTTCTTGCTGGCGGCGGGTGCTTTGGCAACTGCCTTGCCGGAGGCAGCTCTCGTGGTGGCGGCTTTGGCGGCTGCAACTTTGGCGTTTTGCGGACATTGGGAATTCCTGGGGTTCAAACGGGGGGCTCAAACGGGCACGAATGGAGCTGCCATGGCTTATCCGCCATGGGAGCCCATAGCGCCAGCCGTCGGCTGCCGATCTCGTTACCTCGTGTCTTTCGTGCCGGTGCCCAGACGCTGTCTGAAGCCAGCCGTCTCGGGCGGGCGCCTTGTTGCAGTCGAGGCACAGCGTACCGTCGATTGCCCGGACCACCGGCCGACCGTGTTTGACCCTCGACTCACTGCGTTCCTCCACAATCGCGCGATGGAGGATTCCGGAATGCGCGTTCGCCCGGCTTTGCGCTGCTGGTCGCGGTGGGTTCCGCGCTCCTGGCGGCAGGCGGCTGCGTGGCGATCCCTCGCTGAGGAACCGCATTGCCATCTCCGACGTGGTCGAACGCGTCAAGTGCGACCTCGCCGATCGCCTTGCCGGACCATACAAGTACCCCTGGATGGCGAATTGGGTCGCCAAGGTCGATCTCACGCTCATCATCAACGAGCAGGCAGGCTTGACGCCGACGGTCAGCTTACGTCGACCTGCGCCTCACCGCGGCCGTGCCGGGCGTCGGCAACGTGCTGCAGAATTTCATCGTTGGCGCCAGCGCTGGCGCCACCGAGCGGGTGCGCACCGACAGCCTCAGCTTCTCTCTGTCGCTGGTGGAGCTGCGCTGCGGCGGCGGGAGAGGCGGTGCGTATTTTATGCCGGCGTCGGCCTCGACGGCGACCTCGGCCTGAAGGAGTGGATCGCTCGGCGCATCAGGGCCGGTCGACCAGAAGCGTGCTGGCGGTCGGCTATCACCCGCGGCTGATGGCGACCAGGAGTGCCAAGACCGCAAGCGGCCGCCCGCTCCGCCGCCCGGCAACGATCCCTCGCTCGATTCCATCTCCCACCAGGCGCAATTCGTGGTCGCGCTGGTGGGAGCGTCTCGCCAGCTTCACGCTGGTAAAATTCCGTGACCGGCTCAGTCCGGCAACTTGACGCCTCGGTGTCGCGGGTCAGGACGCACCGCTGGCCGTCGTCATGGCGTCGCCGCGCGGCGGTAAGGCCGACACCAACGACTTTCGCAACCGGGTCCTTCCAGACTGCAATTGCGGCAGCTGATCGAGACGCTGCGGCGAGAGGCAAGCTGGACCAGCCCAGTGGCGCGGGCGCTGCGGCCATCCGCTCGATACATGCGCTGGTGGTGCCCGGCCAGCTGCAGGCGCCTCGTCGCTCTAAGACCGGTGGCGCCCGCCGGCCCGCGTCGAGGTCGATCAGGGGCGCCGTCTCCGGCCCTGGGAGCCGGGCCCGAGGTGCGACAACGCGCCCAATGCACCACACCTTTGCCCCCGCAGACCAGCGGAAAGTTGTGCAGATGAGGTGAAAGCAGCTGGTATTCTCTGGGCCCGATCTATGATAGTCGGCTGCTTTCCTCACCAGGGAGGGACACGCTCATGGCCGCTAACTCGACGTCAACTGCCAGCGTCCGCCACGCCCGTCAAAGTCGAGACCGTCACGCTGCGCCAGCTCGCCGGGACTCTGTCGGAGTCGCACGAGCTGCCGAAGAAGCAGGTCATGTCCATGCTCGAAGAGATGGTGCGACGGTCACCAAGCACCTCAAGCGCGGTGCGCGCATCCGCATCGGCGGGCTCGGCATCCTGCAGGTGCGCAAGCGCCCGGCGCGCATGGGCCGCAACCCGGCGACCGGCGAGGCGATCAAGATCAAGGCGAGCAAGAAGGTCGCCTTCCGCGCCGCCACAGGACCTGAAGGAAGCGGTCTAGTCCGCTTCCAACGCGTTCCGCGCCTGATCTTCGCAACCCGTGGTGCGCTGCGCTTGTCGCAGGCCACGGGATTTGTGCGCCGCTCCTTCGACGTATCGGCGTAGGTCGGGTCGCTCGAAGCGCTGACCAGATGCCGGTGTCAGACCCTCGGCGACAATGCGCTCCTCGGTGACACTGCCAGGTGTCAGACCCGGCCTACACCTGCGCTACTTCAGCGGCGAGTGCGCCGCCGGCAGCATGATCGTGGAGTGCATCTCGTCGAGCAGGCCGGTGCTGCTCTTCAGGAACGCCTGCCAGCCCGGGTCCTTGCCGGACTCGGCGCGCACGGCCGCGCGGGCGTTGAGGTCAGCGTAGGCCCACAGGTGGCAGATCTCGTTGGGTTGCCCGGCCTCGGTGGTCCACAGCCCGACGATCTTGGAATATTTCTCGCGCACCGGCAGCAGCGCCGGTGAAGAGGTCGAGCCACTGCTTGGCCGCGCCGGGCCTGGCGCGGTAGCATGCGCAGCTCGTAGACGTTGGGCGTCTTCGTCGGCGCGGCCGGGGCCCTCACCGCGTTGAGCAGGCGGATGTCCTGGCGCACCAGGTTGGGGCGGATGAGCGGTCACGTACTCGCTGTTCCAGCGCGGATTCTTGGCGAGACTCGGCCCGCGACGCGCGCGCTCGTTGAGGTCCTTGTAGCTCCACAGGTGCATCACCTGGTTGAGCGGCCCCGATCTCGGTGACGCCAGTAGCCCTCGAGCTTGCCGTAGTCGTCCTTGCGGATGTCGCGCCCGACCGTGCCGGAGTTCTTCGCCACCTCCGGCACGCTGCCCTGTTTCAGGGTGTACGTTCGCAGCTCGTAGATCATGGGTTTCCTCCAGGGATACTGTCCGTGAGCATTTAGAGCAGGATCGCTTCAGATTGAATCACCTGCTCCCAAATGCCGCTCTAGCAGGCGAGCATTCCGCAAGCAGCGAGCCTGCTCGGCACCGCGGCCGGAGAGATTGGGTCACCCCCGGCGATCGTCGATGGTTGACCCAACCTGCGCCGCCGACGCGGCGTCAGAGGTTGAAGTGGTAGCTCGCCGGCACCCAGCGATAGCTCGTCCCCGCCTTCTCGACGAAGCCCACCGACGGGAACGGCATGTGATAGCCGACGACGGGCAGCTTGTCGGTCGACACCATGTCGAAGATGCGCTTGCGGGTGGCCGACCGCCCATCTCCTTGTCGTCGTCGAACGACGACGTGCCATTCCGGCTGCTGGATCGCCATGACGTAGTGGTTGGCCACATCGGCCCAGTTCAACAGCCGCTGGCCGTCGCTCTCGATGTGGTAGGCCATCATGCCCGGCGAATGTCCGAACACCGGTGACGGCGCGGATGCCGGCCACGACCTCGCCCTCGCCTTCGAGGAACGTCGCCTTCTCGCCGAACGGCACGGCGACCTTGCATGAACTGCTCGCGGTTGGCCTTGCGCGCTCTCGCGCGATGTTCTCGCCCTTCTTCCAGTAGTCGAACTCAGCCTCGCCGAAGACGTAGCGCGCGTTGGGGTAGAGCCGGCTTGCCGCCCTGCCATGAGACCGCCGATGTGATCGGGATGGCCGTGGGTGATGACGACGACGTCGATCTGCTCGGGCTTGTAGCCGGCAGTGACGAGCAGATCGGCGCAGCTTGCCGGCGGTCGGCATGCCGGCCTTGCCGTTGCCGGCGTCGAACAGAACGAGCTCCTTGCCCGTGTTCACCAGCGTGTTGACGTAGACGTTCTCCATCTTGGTCGGCGGCAGCTCTGGCGACTTCGCAGAGGCCTGCACGGCTTCGGCCGGTCTGGTTGTTGCCGAAGGTCGGATGCGGGCCGTTGCCCTGCACGTAGCCGTCGAGAATGTTGGTCACCTCGAAGCTGCCGAGCTTGAAGCGATAGATGCTGGGCGCCGCGACGCCCAGCATCGGCGCGGCCGCGCGCGCCAGCGCCGGCAGCCGGTCGCGCCGAGCACAGCAAGCGAGGCCGCGCCGCCCGGCAAGCTTGAGCATGTCCCGCCGCGTGGTCGATGCTTGGTGTGTCATTGTCTTGTCCTCCCCTTACTCGTGACGATTGTTGGTGCAGTCTAGAGCAGGATCGCTTCAGATGGGATCACATCGCCTCGAATGCAACGTCGAGGCTGAAGCGTGGGTCTGCTCTACTTTCCGGGGTTTACGGCCTTCGGGCCGAGACGGAACCGGCGCCGCCAGCGTTGCGGTCATCCAGGCTTTATGCCCGGGATCCATCTTCAGCTCGTTCCGGCGTTCGCGGATGGATGGATGGATCCCGGTGACAAGCACCGGGATGACGACTGGTGAGAGCGGAGCGGCTGTCGAGGTTCCATCAAGGTCATGCCAAAGAAGCCAGCCAGCGTGCGCCACCCTGTGAGGCGGCGCGCGGGCGGGGCCGCTAGTTCCCGAACAGCCCGGAGGAAGAAATCCGACTCCGCTTGGCGCGGCCTCGGCCGGGCTGCGTCGCGAGGCAGGAGCCGTCGGCGCTGGCGGTGAGCATGGGCAGCGGCAGCGGTTTGCTTCGCGCGAGCGGCAGCGGCCAGGCGTGCTAGTCGTAGCCGTAGATGTCGGGGTGATAGTTCACCTGTCCGCTCTCTGCCCGCTACCGCCGTGGAAGTACATCCGTCACGCTGGGAACGGCTTGCGTCTTCGAGCCTCGCTGTTGCAGCAGCCGGCCGCCAGCATGCCGCGAACCTCGCTCTCGCCGGCCACCCTTTGTCCTCCGAGAGCAGCAGCTCCGGCCAGCCGCTCAGGATTCTGCACGCGCATGCAGCCGTGGCTGTAGGCCCGTACCGGCTTGTCGAACAGCTCGCGCTGCGGGGTGTCGTGCATGTAGATGTCGTGCTTGTTGGGGAACATGAACTTGACGACGCCCAGCACGTTGTGGGGGCCCGCCGACTGGA
>ERZ1370068.11121-contig-9764_pt1 | contig 33277 bp, 55 predicted proteins | sample MGYA00561227_ERZ1370068 | MGnify/ENA primary metagenome ERZ1370068 (study PRJEB38410, sample SAMEA6850437) | metagenome | study: Metagenomic assessment of the ecological functions of the soil: analysis of the soil microbiota associated with the...
AGGCTGCTTCGTTCAGTTACGTATTGCTTTACTTGCGGCGGGGCCCCACCCCGCCACTGCCCGCCTCGCTCACGCTCGCGGCGCCGAGTCCTGCCGTGACTGTCCGCTCAGCCAGGGCACGGGCCGCCGCTCGCTACGGTTGTCACCGCGATGACTGCGCGCACGTTCTCGGCTCAATTCGCGGTGGCAATGTAAGCATACACGTCCCCATGCACGCAGACCTCGAGGAAGCGATCACGTTTCACGATTCGATTGTCGCCGAGGGCAGCAAGGCGCTGGTCGGCTACGACACCGCGAAGGCGCTCGCCAACGTCGTCCTGCATGTCGGAGATCCCGACGACCTACGACAAGAAGGAGCAGCGGCAGGTCAACGCCGGCAACCTGCTGCTGCGCGGCGTGCCCGGCGTCGGCAAGACGTTCTTCGGCGTCATTCTCGCGGCGATCAGCAACGCGAAGTTCGCGCGGCATTCAGGGCCGCGCCGATCTCCAGCCGACCGAAGTCGTCGGCTTCCAGATGATCAACCCGGCGACCGGCGAGCTCGATGACCGAGTTCGGTCCGCTGGCGTCGGCGGAAGTCATCCTGCTCGACGAGATCAACCGCATCCCGCTCAAGTCGCAGAGCGCGTTCCTCGAAGGGCTGCAGGACCGCACGATCACCGTCGGCAAGACGACCTACGAGCTGCCGGCGTTCAGCTTCGCGATCGCGACGATGAACCCGGTCGAGCTCGGCCAGGGCACGTTTCCGCTGTCGGAAGCGGCGACCGACCGCTTCGCGATCATGGTGAACATCGGCTACCTGCCGCCGGAGGAAGAAGCGAAGCTGGTGCACTTCGACTTCAAGCGCGTGCGGCTGAACCCGCTGATGACGAAGGAGCGCATCATCCAGCTGCGCAGCGTCGATCACCGAGCACGTGTTCATGCACGAGCGGCTCGCGCGTCTACATCCAGCGGCTCGGTCGCGGCGACGCGCCCGTTCAATCCGGACACCGACTGGTACGTCCACTCGCCGTCGGAGCTGGTCGAGCACGGCGTCGACCTCGGCGCCTCGCCGCGCGCGATCATCTGCTGGGGACGGCTGGCGAAGGTCTGGGCGCTGCTCGTGCGGCGCCGCACCGAGGTCTACCCGGAGGACATCCAGGATCTCGCGGTCTACATCCTCGGCCACCGCATCTGGCTCGGCCCGCACGCCGCGAGCCACGGGCTGACCACCGACAGCGTCATCACAGACGTCGATCGAGCGGCGTCGGCGATCCCATGAGTGAGCACGCGAGAAACCGACGTCGAACCGTTCGTGAACCTGTCGGAGCTCACCGAGATCGAGGCTGCTCATCCTGCGGCGGATGCGCGAGTTCACGATCGGCGAGCATCGCAGCGTGTTTCACGGCCACGGCTTCGACTTCGTCGGGCTGCGCGACTGGCAGCCCGGCGATCGGTGTCGAACCATCGACTGGGCGCAGTCGACGCTGACCAACTTCAGCCCGATGGTCGTGCGCGACTACCAGCAGCCGAGCACCGCGACGGTGATCGCCGTCGCCGACGCGTCGCTGTCGACGCGCTGCGGCATCGACGGCGTGCCGATCGCGCGCGGCGATCGCGCGGACCGATCGGCACGATCGGCATGTCGGCGGTGTTCTTCCAGGACATGTTCGGCCTGATCACGTTCGGCGCCGAGCTTCGAACGAGCTCGCACGCGATCCGGCCGCGCATCGGCAAGAACCAGGTGATCCACCGCCTCGACGCCTACCAGTTCCAGCACCGGCACTGCAGCCGCTGCAGCGCGCCGACAGCCTCAGCATGACGCTCGCCGGCTTCATGCGGAAGACGTCGATGGTGCCGGTCATCTCCGACTTCCTGTTCGACAACGCCGGACGACGTGCTGAAGGAGCTGGCGCACGCTCAACTCGACGCACGACGTCTTCGTCGTGCTGATCGACAGCGCCGTTCGCGTTCGCGCTGCCGCCGATCTCCGCCGGCTGGATCGAGGCGTTCGACGTCGAGACCGGCAAGGCGCAGGTGATGTCGCGCGGCGCGCTCGCAGGCGCTGTCGCGCGCGCACGCGGAGTGGCAGGACGACGTCGGCGCGATCGGCCAAGGAGCGCGACCTCGACGTCCTGCGCGTCGGCGTCGACGAGCTGGCAGACGCGCGATCGCGATCAGCGAGTTCATCTGCGGAACGTCGGCGAAGGCTTGAGTTGAAGCCACAGCGGAACACGAAACCATGAAAACACGAAGGCACGAAAGTCTGGGTGAGTCGATGCTGCGCGCGGCGTTCACTCGCGTCGCTGGTCGCGGGCCTGGCGCCTGCCGCGGCGCAGAACCGTCGAGACCGATCCGATTCAGTGCTGGTGGCGGACCAGCGCCGGCGCGGTCCGCGTCGGCGAGCCGTTCTACGCGTCGTCCTGACCTGCGCGGTGCGTCGAAAACGACGACGCGACGGTCGTCGTCGGACCAGACGCAGCTCGAGCCGTCGGTCGTGCAGCTCGCGCCGTTCGAGGTCGCTCGGCGGCATCGCACGGCGCGGACCTGCGCACCGGCGATCGGCGCGTTTCTTCCAGTACGATGCCGGCTGCGGCTGATCGCCGAGAACAGCTGTTCGGCAAGCGACGTCGCCGCTGCCGGAGACCAAGATCTACTACCGCGTGCAGAGCAAGCGTCGGCCAGAAGATCGTCGATTCAGGGGCGCGATCAGACCTACGTGCTGCCGGCGCAGTCGGTCCGCATGCTGTCTCGCTGGTGCCGACCGACGCGTCCGACATCCGCGACACCACGCGCCGAAACCTTCACCGACGTCGACGCAGCGGTCGTTCCGCGCCAACCTGCTGGTCGTGATCGGCGGCGTGCTGTTCGTCGCTCGCCGGCCTGATGGCGCTGCTCGCCGTGGTGCGGCTGGTCGAGCCGCTTCCGCAAGCCGGCCGTCGGCGACCGAGCGGCTGGTCAGCGACGGCGCGATCCTCGGCGCGGCGCGGTCGCGAACTGACGGCCGTGAAGCGCGGCGCGACGACGGCAGCGTGGACGCCCGGAGCTGGCAGGACGCGCGCTCGCCGCCGTTCGCGTGATCGCCGCCTACGCACATCGGCACAAGCTCGGACAGTCCAGATCGACCGGCACGCCGTGAGCTGGCCGACGGCAGCCATCACGCGCAGGCCGGCAACGTCATCGTCCGACCGGCTGGCCGCGAACCAAACGCGATTGCGCGTTTCGGGATCGGTCACGTCGCAGGCGGTCGCGAGTGAACTGGCGCGCGGCCACGCGACCGGCGCGCGCGCGCGGCGATGCTCGAATCCGCCTCGAGCAGGCGCTGACGCGCGTTCACCACGGCGCAGTACGGCCGCGAGCGGGCGCTCGACGACACGCCGCCCTCGACGAGATCGCTGGCGGCCGGCGTTCGCGCGCTAGCGCCGCGCGCAGCCTCGAACAGCTCTGCGCTGATGAAGCGCTTTCGCGGCCGCCGCGTGCCGGCAGACGCTCGAAACCGCGCGTGGTCCCGATAACAGCAGTTCCCGGCGTCGTCCGCGACGCCGATCTTCGAGTGGCGGAACACGCAGATCGCCGATCTGCTGTTCGCGCATCGCGACGCGTCCGATCCTGCTGCTGGTGCGTCTGATCGGCATCGGCGATGGCGGTGCTGATCGTGCGCGCGCTGACGCGGCAACAAGGCCGGGCGGACGCAGGTGGCGCTGCCGGCGGTGCTCGACTGGAGCGGCGGATCGTGGGTGTCGATCGTCCGCCACGGCGCGCTGATCCTGTTTCTCGCCGGCCTGCCCTTCTTCGTCATCGCGCTCGCCGATCCGCACACGACGCTGACGCGCGAGGACGTGTCGCTATCCCCGGGCGCCGCATCGCGCTGATGATCGACGCCTCGTCGAGCATGATGGCGCGCGTTTCCGCCGCGACGCTGAACGCAAGAGCGCGCCGAACGAGGCGACCTTCTTCACCGACCGTCGCCGCGGCGCGAAACGTTCATGCGCGCAGCGCGATGGCCGGCAAGTACCACGACCTGATCGGGCTGATCGAGTTCGGCGACGAAGCCTACGTCGTCACGCCGTTCACGACCGACTACGAGAACATCCTGCTCAGCACTGACGCTGATCGGCGACTGGACCGAGTTCATGAAGTTCCCCGATCAGGGCACGACGCATCGCGCTGGCGATCGAGCAGGGCGACCGGACTGTTCAAGGCGTTCGACTTTCTCGACGCCGCCGGCAACCTGATGCTGCTGTTCACCGACGGCCAGGACACGCAGGTGACGATCCACGGCAAGAACGTGAACGAGATCGTCGCCGGCGCGGTGCAGAGCGAAGATCCCGGTGTACATGATCCGCACCAGCTACAACAAGGCGCTCGGCGCGCGTGCTGCCCGACGACATCTGGAAGCCGGCGATCGAATCGACCGGCGGCAAGTTCTACGCGGCATCGGACGAGAGGCGCGATCATCATCGCGATTCACGACATCGATCGCCGGTCGGCCGGTCGCGTCGACATCAAGCGCTACGGCAGCGGCAGCAGCCGCAGTTCGCGCCGTACGCGTTCATGGCGGCGAGTTGCTGGACCGTCGCGCTCGCTGCTGCAGCTCACGGTGCCCGTATTTCCGGAAAGTTTCAGCGCTTGTAGCGCAGGCCTTCAGGGCATGAAATCGGTCATCGGTCCCTTCGTGATTGCGATCGCTGCTGCGCGCTGGCCGGCGGCGCGTTCTGGGCTGGCCGGCCACACCGAACGCCGTCTCGCCGACGTGCACCAGCAGCTCGCCGCTGCTGCGCTACGCCGACGCGCATGAGCGGCGGCGAGGACGTCGACGCGTCGCTCGGCATGGACGCGGCGGCTGCCGCGCGTCGGCGACGCGCTCGCGACGACGCGCGCGACGAGCGCGCGACTCGCGCAGTACTGGCAGCTCCGACTACGCGGCGGTCGCGCCGCAGCGCGACGCCAGCGGCGTGATCACCGAAACCGATCCGCAGATCCTGCTGCTCGACCGCGAACGCCGAGTTCCGCGCCAGCCAGCACGGCACCGACCGCGCCGGAGGTCCTGCGCCGCCTCGACTACGCGTCGTGCAAGACCTACGGCGACGTGCTGCGGACACGCAGTCGACGCCCCGACCGCGCCTACAACTACGAGTACGTCGTCCGCATGCGCGAGAACCGTGCCGCGCGCGCGCCAGGCGCCGGCTCAAGGCACGCGTGCCGCCCAGAAAGCGCGAAGGCGCGGCACCGGCCAGCGATCTGCCGGTCGGTCCGACGCTGCACGGCTCGCCCGGCGGCGCCGCCAGGCGGCACCGACATGAGCCAGTTCAAGATCGTCATCCCGAAGCGCGGCGAAGAGCGCAAGGACAACCCCGAGGCGGGCAAAGGCGGCGCCGAAGATCAGAAAGGGATAGCGCCTGCTCACCAGCATCGACATCAGCTCCGCTCCGGTTTGCCGACCCGCAGTACTCTGTGGCTGCTGATCGCGCCGGCTGCGCTGCTGCTCGGTCTGGGCGTGGCAGCTCGCACGGCGGCGCCGTGACGCGCGGCAGTTCCGCCAGCACCGCCGGCTGCCGGTGCGCGAGCGGTTCCCGATCTTCGGCGGACCTGGTGTTCTGGCTGAGCCGTGATTTTCGCGAGCGCGTTCATGATCCTCGCGCTCTCGCGCCCGACCGCGGCCGTGTCGGTCATCCGCACCGCCGGCGTCGATCTCGTCATCCTGCAGGACGGATCGGCGTCGATGCGCACGCGCGACGTCGCCGGCGACCGGTGGCAGCGATCGATGCAGTTCCTGCGCACGCTCGGCGAATCGCTGGCGTGGAAGGACGACCGCATTGCGATGGCGCTGTTCGCGCACATCGCCGCGCCGCAGGTGCGGCTGACCAAGGATCCCAACACCTACTTCTTCTTCCTCGATCATCTCGAGCGCGAGTCGCCGTTCCGCGCTCGAAGACGACACGACCTGGGACACGAACATCGAGCTCGGCATCGCCTGGGGCCTGCGCCTGATCGAGAAGGACGAGGAGATCTACGGCAGAATCGCCGAACGCGAAAGCGTTCGTCCTCGTCACCGACGGCCAGGCATGGAGCGGGCGAAGTCGCGCGCGTCGCTGCAGGCGTCGCGCGCCAAGGACGTCCCGTGTCTCGTCGTCGGCGTCGGCACGACGATCGGCGGCTTCATCCCGGAGCCGCCGAAAGCCGGGACCGACGACGTCGCCGCCCGAGCCGCCGATCCGCTCGGCGCTCGATCGCGGGTCGCTGGCGATGATCGCGAACGCCGGCGGCGGCGAGTAACTGGAGACTCGATCGCGAAGGCGATCGCGAGATCGCGAACCGGATCATCGACGCCGCGCGCGCAAGCGCGCTGGCTCGCGCGGCCTGCAGGAAGAAAGCGACGAGCTGTACTGGCGCTGTCCTGCTGTCGCTGCAGCGTCTGCTGTGCGTCGGCGTGGTGTTTCTGCAAGAGCGCGCCCGCAGTGAGCTGTGGCTGCAATCGGCCGGCGCGGCCGCGGCCTCGCCATCGCCTGGGTGCTGACGCGCTGATCGAATGCGATCGCTCACCACACGCGGCAGCCGCGCTCCTCTTTGGATCAGCGTCTGCGCGCTGGTCTATCAGGGTCGGCTGGCTGCGCGGCTTCCGTCTCATTTTCGGTGCGTCGACCGCCGCCGCCGGCGGCCGTTGCTCGCTGGAGCTGAAACGCGTCACAAATCGTTCGCGCGCGGGGACCGAATCAACACCAATCCGATCAGAATCGATTTTCGGCAAGCGCCGCGATCGCGACGAGCGCGAGCAGGCGATGACGATGCCGACGATACGCCGCGGCCGATGCGGCGGCGTCGACGGCACGGCTTATGCCCCGGCCGATGAAAATCCAGAGAAACGCGGTCCAGATCGTACCGAGAGACGACGATCGGAAACGCCCACAGCGCAAAAGACTGCTGACGCTGACGGCGGCGAACGGCCGAGGTGCGGCGATGACGATGAATCCGATCGTCAACGCGGCGAGCTGCAGCCACTAGGCCCACAACCAGGCACTGCGCCGCGTGACGCCGCTCGAATCGCCATGCGCCGCGCGCACGAGCCGGGTGCGACCGTGTCGGAGAAGATGAACGGCGCCCAGCGCGTCGGCACCGTCTCGTAGAGCGCGATCGATGTTCGACAGCGCCGCCGCCGAGGACGATGACGTCCGGGTCGAGCACGTTGATGACGCTGCCGAGCGCGCGCGCGATCCGCTCCTCGTAGCGCGCGAGCGACACGCTCGACGCAGCGGCGTCGCCCGCGCAGGCGCGCCGCTCGCGATCGTCGCCGCGGTCAGCGCAGCTGTCCGGCCCGATCGCGGCGTAGTCGCGCGGCCAGCGCCGGACCCGACAGGAACGTCTCGATGCATGCCGGTCCGGCCGCAGTAGCACGGCGGCCCGGGCCACTCGCCGTCGCGCGGCGCCGGCATCGGGTTGTGGCCCCACTCGCCCGCAATCGCGTTCGGCGCCGGTGAGGACGCGGCCGATGGACGACGATGCCGCCGCCGACATGCCGGTGCCGACGATCACGCCGAACACCACGTCGGCGCCGGCGGCCGCGCCGTCGACCGCCTCGGACAGCGCGAAGCAGTTGGCGTCGTTCGCCAGAGCGGACCGGGCGATCGAGCAGCCGCGGCAGATCGTCGGCCAGCGGCTGGCCGATCAGCCACGTCGAGTTCGCGTTCTTGACCAGGCCGGTCGCCGGCGAAATCGCGCCCGGAATGCCGACGCCGACCGTGCCGCGCTCGCCCAGCTCGTCCTCGACGCTGCGCACCAGCTCGGCGATCGCGCGGCGAGCGTGCCGGCGTAGCTGCCGCGCGGCGACGGCACGCGCCACCGGAGCCGCACCGCCCCGCCGTCGTCGATGGCGATGGCCTCGATTTTCGTGCCGCCGAGGTCGATGCCGATTCGCATGGCCCCTATAATCTACGACGATGAGGAATAGAGACGTGGGATCAGGGATTCGGAATTCGTGGCTGGCCTCATCGATCGCCGTCTGCATGCTGTCCATCGCCTGCGCGCAGACGTCCTCGTCTGGGGCCGCGCCGAGCGCAGCGGACGCGAAGACGTTCCTCGACACCGCCAACGACACGACCTCAAGCTCGGCATCGCGCAGAGCCGAGGCGGGCTGGGTGCAGCAGAACTTCATCACCGACGACACCGAGAGCGATCGCCGCGCGCGCCAACCAGGCCGCGAACGACGCGGGCGCGCGCTTCGCCAAGGAGGCGACGAAATTCGACACGTGCGAGGTGCCGGCGGACGCAGCGCCGGCATGCTGAACCTGCTGAAGGCCGTCGCTCGTGCTCGCGACGCCGTCGGATCCGAAGGAGTCCGACGAGCTGTCGAAGATCATGGCGCGCGCTCGAGTCGGCGGCTACGGCAAGGGCAAGTGGTGCGCCGACGCGTCCAAGCCGGACACGTGCAAGAACATCGACGACGTGACGCGGATCACTGGCGGCGCCGGGCAACGAGAAGGTGCTGCGCGCAGACGTGGGAAGGGCTGGCACACGATCTCGCCGCCGATGCGGAAGGACTACCAGCGCTTCGTCGAGCTGTCGAACAAGGGCGCGAAGGAGCTCGGCTTCGCCGACACCGGCGCGATGTGGCGCGGCAAATACGACATGCCGCCCGACGACGTTCACCAAGGAGCTCGATCGGCTGTGGGATCAGGTGCGGCCGCTCTACCTGAAGCTGCACGCATACGTCCGCCTGAAGCTGCGCGAGAAGTACGGCGACGTCGTGCCGCGCGACCGGGCCGATTCCGGCGCACCTGCTCGGCAACATCTGGGCGCAGGACTGGACGAACATCTATCCGCTGGTCGCGCCGCCGCAACGCCGATCCCGGCTTCTCGCTGACCGACATCCTCAAGAAGCGGCAGATGCCGGCGCGTCGACATGGTGCGCGGCCGGCGAGCGCTTCTACACCTCGCTCGGCTTCGCGCCGCTGCCCAAGACGTTCTGGGAGCGGTCGCTCTTCGTGCGGCCGAAGGATCGCGAGGTCGTCTGCCACGCCAGCGCGTGGGACATCGACTTCGCGGACGACATCCGCATCAAGATGTGCATCGAGCCAGACGGCGGAGGATTTCAACGACCATCCACCACGAGCTGGGCCACAACTTCTACCAGCGCGCCTACAAGGACCTGCCGGTCCTGTTCCGCGACAGCGCCAACGACGGCTTCCACGAAGCGATCGGCGACACCGATCGCGCTGTCGGTGACGCCGGAATATCTGGTGCAAGATCGGCCTGCTCGACAAGGCGCCCGACACGTCGCGCGATCATCGGCCTGCTGATGAACAAGCGCGCTCGAGAAGATCGCGTTCCTGCCCTTCGGCCTGCTGATCGATCAGTGGCGCTGGAAGGTGTTCTCCGGCGAGATCGACGCCGGACGGCTACAACAAGGCGTGGTGGGACCTGCGGCTGAAGTATCAGGGCGTCGCGCCGCCGTCGGCGCGCGGCGAGGAGTTCTTCGATCCCGGGCGCGAAGTATCACGTGCCGGACAACACGCCGTACACGCGCTACTTCCTCGCCGACATCCTGCAGTTCCAGTTCCACCGCGCGCTGTCGAAGATCGCCGGCTGCACGCTGCCGCTGAACCGCTGCTCGATCTACGAGAGCAAGGAGGCCGGCGCGCCGCCTGAACGCGATGCTGTCGATGGGGCTGTCGCGGCCGTGGCCGGACGCGCTCGAGGCGCTCACCGGGTCGCGAGCAGATGGATGCGACGGCGATCCTCGACTACTTCGCGCCGCTGTCGAAGTGGCTCGACGATCAGTTGAAAGACAAGCCGGTAGGCTGGTAGATTCGCCCCTCGGCGGGCGGGCCCCGCTGGCGACTATTGCCGCGGCGGGGCGGGGCCCCGCCGCTTGTAGAAAACGAGAGGCCGCGATGACCGTCATGGATCCTCATCGGCTCCCGGTCGGACGTCTACCTCGGTTCGCGACGATGTGACGGTGCACGAGGCGGCGCGGTATCTGCGGGATCGGCAGGTGCGCTCGGTCGGCGTCCTCGATGCGGGCCACCATCTCGTCGGCGTCGTCTCGCAGAGCGACATCTCCCGACAAGGTGGCGGCCGAGAACAAGTGCCCGGCCTGGATGCACGTCCGCGAGATCATGACCACGGATCTCGTGACCGTGACGCCCGATCGATCGCTGCACGATTGCCTGCGCCTGATGGAAGCCAACGCCATCTACCATCTGCTCGTCCTCGACGACCGCGGCACCTATCGCGGCATGCTGTCGGTCAGCGATTTGCTGAAAGTGATCGCGTCGGACGAGAAGGCGCGGGCCGACATGCTCGAAGCTGCTCGTCTTCGAGCGCCCCGCGACGTAGGCGCCGATCCAAAAACGAACTGCGGCCGACGGTCCTGCGTCTGATATCGTCATTGCAGCGCCTGCGACCGGAGGGGTCCGTGAAGTCTCGCTGGAGTTCGTGGCTATGTGCTCGCGGCGGTGTCTGCGCTCCTGGCGACACGGACGCCGGCCCAGACGGGCGAGGGACGACGTCGGACCTCGACGCGTTGATGAAGCAGGCTCCTCGCGCAGCGTGACGAGAACTGGAAGAAGCTGCAGCAATATGTCCTGGACGAGCGCGAGGCCTTCGACGTGCGCGGCCCCGGCGGCGCGCAAATCTGGGGCGAGCGCCGCGAATACACCTGGTTCATCCGTGACGGCTTCTTCATCCGCAGCCCGCTGAAGTTCAACGGCGTCGAGATCGGCGACGGCGATCGCCGCAAGTTCGAGGCCGACTACCTGAAGCGGCAGCAGGAACGCGAGCAGCGGCGCCAGCGAGCCGCCGCGGCGGGTCAACCGCCTCCGTCCGACACCACCATCGCGATCACCAACAACGGCATCGTCGTCGAGCGTGAAGACGACCAGGCGGCGCAGGACGAGCCGCTCAACGTCGACGGCCTGCTGAAGCAGACGCGGCAGCCCGAATTCATCTCGTCCGCCTCACATGCTTCGGTTCCGGTTCGAGGAGGGCAAGCTACGCGTTCGTCGGACGCGAGACGTTCGAAGGCCGCGACGTGCTGCGCATCGAGTACTACCCGGCGAATCTGCTCCGCGGGACCGGATCGCCGGCGCAGATCGCGCAAGGCGCGCTCCGAACGCGACAAAGCCTACGACGCTGCCTACCGGCGGATGATGAACAAGGTCGCGCTCGTGACGCTCTGGGTCGAGCCGAAGGCGCACCAGATCGTCAAGTACACCGTTCGACAACGTCGGCGTTCGATTTCCTCCCGGCGCAGTGGCTGCGTCCACGTCGACGACGTGCGCGCGACGATGACGATGAGCGCAGCCGTTTCCGGACGTCTGGCTGCCGCGCGATCTCGAGGTGCAAGCTCGAGCTGACGCTCGCCATCGGCGCAGCTCGACCTGCACGCTACGCGCCTCGACTACCACGACTACCGTCGCGCGGACGTCAACAGCCAAAGTCAGCGATCCGCTGACCATGTGGGCAGCGGTCATCGTGCTCTGCTGTGGGCGTGGCGCTTCGCGTGGGGCCGCCATCTCAAGGTCGCCGCTTGATCTGCTGTGGCGGGCCTGAAAGGCCCGCCCCACGAGCACAGGCGCCGGAAGTCGTCACCGCCATCCAGATCCACGGCAACACCGCGACGCCGGACGATGAGATCCGGCGGCTCCGCCGGCATCGAGATCGGGATGCGCGTCGAGCCGTCGACCATCGAGGAAATCGCCGCGCGCCTGCGTGCCGCGAAGCGATTCGACGAACGTGCAGGTGCTCAAGCGCTACGCATCGATCGCCGATCCCTCGCAGGTCCTTCTCGTCGTCATCGTCAGACGATGAGGTGCGGTGAAGGTCGAGATGAGCGGCGATCCCGATCGTCCGACGACGCGCGTCGTCCGCGCCCGGCGGCTGAATCTGATGGTCCTGCCGATCCTCTATCGCGAGGACGGCTACGGATTCACCTTACGGCGCGGTGCGCTGGCGCGCGCGGCGTCGCCGGCAAACAGAGTCGGCTGTCGTTTCCGCTGACCTGGGGCGGCGACAAGAAGGCGGGAATCGAGTTGGACAAGACACGCTGTCGCGCGGACCCGTGAATCGCGTGCTCGCCGGCGCCGCGCTGACCGGGCGGGAGAATCCGTTCTTCAACGAGGGACGACAACCGCGCGCGTGTGTGGATCCGCGGCGAGCGCGAGCTGGTGCACAACGTGCGCGCCGGCGCGACCGCCGGCTGGCAGCGCGTCTCGTTCTTCGACATCGAGGATCGCTTCGCGCACGCCGGCGCCGACATCGTCGTCGACACGCGCGTGGATCCGATCCCTGGCGCGTAACGCGGTCTACGCCCGGGCGTCGTGGGAATGGCTTGACCTCGACCAACCTCCAGTAGTCGATCTCGACGCGCGCGGTTATCTCGGACTGGTCGGTCAGATCGGGTCCTCGGCGGTCCGTGCGCAGCGGCAGGACTCGAACGGCGCGCAGCCCGGCTTCCTGAAATCGCTGCTCGGCGGCGTCGCCAACCTCCGCGGCTTCGCGGCGCGGCACCGCCGTCGGCGACACGCTGGTCGCGACCTCGGCGGAGCTGATCGTCCCGCCTCACCTCGCCGCTCAACATCGGCAAGATCGGCGTCAGCGCGTTCATCGACGCGGCGACCGTCTACGACGACGGCGCGCGGCTGTCAGATCAGACGTTCAAGCAGGGCTACGGGGAACGTTGTGGTTTGCGGCGGCGTTTCTGCGGGTGAACATCGCCGTCGCACATGGACGCGGATCCTCGACCCGCGTCCATGTCGGAGGGAATGTAGTCTTCTGAAATCGGCGATCGGCAGATCGTGGATCTGCGATCGACATCGCCGATCACCCGATCTTCCAATCGCCGATTCTACCGCCGATCACGCCGATCACTCGATCACCCGATTACCCGATTACCTGATTCTTACTGCTCGGTCCGATCGTGAGATTGTCGATCACCCGCTTCACGCCCTTGGTGCCCTTGGCGATCGCGACCGCGCGGGTGCGGCCCGCCGGCGTCATGACCGTGCCCTTGAGCGTCACGACGTGGTCGTCGGAGTCGACGTTGATGTTGCTGCCCTTGAGCAGATCCTCGCCCATGAAGTCCGCGTGCGGAGCTCGAGATCAGCATGCGCGTCGGTCACTTCGTCGCCGACCTTGACCGCGCCGTCCTTGGTCTTCTCACCGACGACCTTGGCGCCGTCCTTCGTCTTGTCCATCGCCTTCTCGGCGGCCGTTCTTGGTCGCCTCCGCGCCTTCCTTCGTCTTCTCCTTGACCGTGCCGGCCGTGCCGGTGGTCCCCGCGTTCAGATCGACGACGAGCCGGTTGTCGACATGCGTAATGCCATTGATCTTCGCGAAGTTCTCGGCCTTCGCGCGATCCGCTTCGGTGGCGACGGTGCCGGTCAACGTGGCTACGCCCGCGTCGACGTCCACGTCGATGTGTATTTCTTGAGCGTCGCGTCGCTGTGAATCCGCTGCTCGATGCGCGAGTCCAGCGTCTTGTCCGAAGTGGCCGCCGCGGCTTGCGGCGTGGCCGCGTCAAGGCGAACAGCACTCGACACCAAAACCGCCGGCGACGAGCATGGCGGCGCAGATACCCGTTCCAATGACAGCTCTCATGAACTGACTCTCCTTCGACGGTCGAGGTTGGTGTGGCCCAGCCACTACGCTCACGAGTGACCGTCGGATTGATCAGAGCAAGCGTACACCATCGGGCCGCCCGGTGACGAGCGGCTCATCCGAATCGCAAACTCAACGGATATAGTTGAACGTATGCGGAACGTGGCGAGAATCGCCGCGCTCGCGATGGTCTGCGGCGCGATCGTGTCCGCGCAGGACCGTCTGCGCACGATGCCTGGGTATGCGCCGTACCAGCGGATGGTCAACGAGATACCCACCGCGGTGAAGTCGGGTGCGCTGTCGGCGACGTGGACCGACGACAGCAAGGCGGTCGAGCACACCCGTGACGCCAGGCGATACCGGTTCGACGTCTCCTCGCGCCGTCTCGCCGACGCTGACGGCGACCGGCGGCGCGCGAGGACGGGCGGCGCGGAACGGTCAGGCCGGACGAGCTGGGCAGGTCGACGAAACGCCGGATCGTGGCCGTCAATACACCACCACGATCTCGCCGGACGGGTCGCTGAAGGCGATCTACCGCGACCGCAACATTTATCTGAGCCGCGCGGACGGCTCGAACGAACGCGCCATCACGACCGACGGAGCGCGGCCAGCCGCGTGAAATACGGCACCGCGTCGTGGGTCTACGGGGAGGAACTGGAGCAGATCACGGCGATGTGGTGGTCGCCGGACGGCCGGAAGCTCGCCTACTACCGCTTCGACGAGAAAGACGGTCCCGGATTTCTATCTGACGATGAACCAGACGCAGCTGCAGACGACGCTCGACGCCGAAGCGCTACCCGAAGGCCGGCGTCCGCAATCCGATCGTCGATCTCTACGTCTACGACGTCGCGACGAACGCGTCGACGAAGATCGACGTCCGCGACGGCAAGCCGTTCGACAACGCCGGCGTCGGCCACTACGTCTATCGCGTGCGGTGGTCGCCGGACGGCCGCGAACTGCTCTTCCTCCGCACCAACCGGCGGCAGAACGTGATGGAAGTGACCGCCGCCGAACCCGTCAACCGGCGCGTGCCGTGTCGTCGTGCGCGAGGAATGGCCGAGCGGCTGGCTGAACGAGGACCCGCGGCTGGTGTTCCTCGACGACGGCCGCCGTTTCATCTGGGAGTCGCAGCGCACCGGCTGGAACAATTTCTATCTGTACGATCTCAGCGGCGAGCTCGTCGCGACCGCTGACGCACGAACACGGCGTTCGAATCGGCACGCTCGTCAAGATCGACGAGCCGGCGGGCGTCCTCTTCTACACCGCGCGCGACGGCGACAACGTGCTCAAGCTGCAGCTGCATCGCGTCGGCCTCGACGGTCGGGGCGATCGGCGCCTCACCGATCCAGCGTTCCATCACACGATCGGCGGCTGCATCCCCGGCGTCCACGGACGCTTCGGCAACCCGACGACGTCGCTGCCGTGCGGCATCTCGCCCGACAGCAGCATTTCACCGACATCTACCAGACGCATGACACGCCCGCCGCGACCCGCATCGTCGAAGCGTCAGCAGCGGACAGACAGTGGCCGACCTCGCGGCGTCTGACCTGACGAAGTTCAACGACGCTCGGCCTGAAGAAAACCGAGATGTTCACCTTCAACGGCGGCGGACGGCACCAGCCACGAGCTGCGCGGGCTGATTCAGTTTCCGTCGACGTTCGATCCGGCGAAGCAGTATCCGGCGCTGGTGAGCGTCTACGGTGCGCCGGAGTTCGCGATCAACAGCGCCCGGGAGACGTTCGTCAACGCGTCGTCGCTCGCCGAGTATGGTTTCCTCGTGTTGACGCTCGACTCGCGCGCCATTCCGGGTCTGGGCAAGCGCGCGCTCGACACGATCTACCATGAAGCTCGGTCAGGCGGAAATCGACGACATGGCCGAAGGCGTGAAGGCGCTCTGGGATCGTCCGTATGTCGACAAGACGCGCGTCGGCATCTTCGGCAGTCGTCGTACGGCGGCTACACGGCGCTGATGGAACTGCTCCGCCATCCCGACGTGTTCGCCGCCGCAGCCGCGTCGTCGCCGGCCACCGACTGGCGGCAACTACGACCTCGATTTACACCGAGCGCTACATGTGGATCCCGCAGGACAACGCCGCCGGATACGATGCCGGCAGCGCGATCACCTACGCAGACCGATCTTGCGGGCCGGCTGCTCCTCTACTACGGCACCGCCGACAACAACGTCCACCCGTCGAACACGCTGCAGCTCGTCAAAGCGCTGCAGCAGGCCGGCAAGAGCTTCGAGCTTCAGGTCGGACCCGATCTCGGCCACACCGGCGGTGAACCAGGATCGGATGATGGAGTTCTTCATCCAGAACCTATTTCGGTGAACGTTCAGCTTCTCGGCTCTCGGCTGTCAGCGGTCAGCCCGGTTCTGATAACCGAAAGCTGATGGCGCTGACAGCCGATAGCCGATAGCTGATAGCCGATCTAGCCGAACAGTCCGCCGAGGCGCTGCAGTGCCGGCGCGAACTGGCGGATCGATTCCTTGACGCCTTCTTCCAGCTTGTCGATGCGCGCCAGGATTTCGGCTTTCGTCGCGTCGAGATCGGCCTTCGTCGCGAGGTGGCTCAGATCGACATCGGCCACGTGTTCGGCGGCGGGGTGCTGGTCGCCACGCGGTTTTCTCGGCGTACGCTCCTTCTCCGGCGCTGGGGTATCGGGCGTGGTCTCACGCGTCGGCGTAGCATCGGGCTGACCCTCGACCCAGACCGGCTGCGCGCCTGTCGGCGGGTAGGTCATCTCTATCACTTTGCTGCGCTCTTTGACCGTGAACATGGCCCCGAGACGCGTGCTGCCGGCCACAACCATGAAGCCGATCGGATCGCCGTTCTTGATCGCGTGACCGTTGAACGGGCCGAAGTTGCGGCCGCTGACCCACTCGGACACGAAACCGAGCGGATCGTTCGGCTCCGGCTTGTCGGTCTGCCGCGGCCGCAGCCGCTCCATGCCGGCGCCGACCCAGTTGCCGTCGATCTGAAGCGATCACCCACAGCGTGGCTTCCTGATCGTCATCCGCCGACGCCTTGCCGTCGATGGAGACCGGAGGCCACAGCCCTCGCCTCGAGTGAACGATGCGCAGTCCGCCAGGTCGGAACGCGAGCCTCCGAGATCTCGGCCGTGGCCGGAAACGTGAACGACGTCGTTAGGGCCGTTGATCGGCTGAATGCGGTCGATTGGAATCATGAATCGTCTCCTTCAGCTGGCGCGTCACTGCCGCTTGGGTTGGGGGTTCCGATGTTTTCTCGCGAATCACTCGTCCAGTCAAGGCAATGTGCACGCTTTGCGCACCTCGCGGACCGGATGCCAGCGAAACCTTTACGCTACAGTTGCCTCGATGCCCGACCCGTCACCATGGCTGACGACCCAGCGCCTCGCGCTGCGGCGGTTCACGCCTGCCGACTTCGACTGGCTGGCGGCGCTGTACAGCGACGCTGACGTGACACGGTATCTCGGCGGCGTCAAGAGCCGCTCCGAGACGCAAACGTTTCTGGACACCCGGATCCTCGATACTACGACGCCCATCCGGGGCTCGGCGTCTGGATGACCGTCGATCGCGCCACCGGCGCCCGCGTCGGCTTTCACCTGTTGAATCACATCCGCGGCGAATCGATCATCCAGGTCGGTTTTGCGCTCGCGAAATCGGCGTGGGGCGCGGGCTTCGCGACCGAGATGGCCGAGGCGGGCATTGCGCTACGGCTTCCTCGATCTGAACCTGCCGCGCATCGCCGGCATCGCCAACCTGGAGAACCACGCGTCGCAGAGCGTGCTGTTGAAGATCGGGCTCGAACGGCGAGGCGAGCGCGCCTTTGCTCACCCCGACTATGCCGCGGCAGGCCCGTTGGCCTGGTTCGAGCGCGATCGGGACGCGTGGCGTGCCGCCCTGCGGTTCGTCGACGACCGCCCTCCACAATGAAGAGTGACGTCAGGCACCCGGGCGTTTCCAAGTCTGAAGTCTGAAGTGTGAAGTCTGAAGTGCGAAGTCTGGAAGTAGCTCCTACCGTGCCTCACGGCCTCCATCGGATCGATCGACGCGGCGCGGCGGGCCGGAGCGAGACACGCCGATCGACGGCGACGGCGAGCAGCAGGACGGTCACGCCGCCGAGGATCAGCGGATCGCGCGAGCTCTCGGTCACCCACCGCGAGGCGACGTTGTCGAAGAGCACGCACAACAGCACGCCCGCCAGCAGACCCGCCGCCGACGTTCCAGGAGGTGCCGCCGAGAGCACGATCCGCACGACGTCGCGCGCTCTCGCGCCGAGCGCCATGCGGATGCCGAACTCGTTCGTCCGCGTCGCGACGCCGTAGGACGACGACGCTGTAGAGCCCGACCGCCGACAGCGCCAGCGCCAGGATCGAGAAGATGCCGAACAGCCTGCGCGACCAGGCGCTGCTGCGCGTACTCGGGAAGATTCGTGATCCAGCCCTGCAAGATCGCGCACGCGCATGACCTGCTGCTCGCGATCGACGCGCACGAGCTCGGCGCGGATGTCGCGCAGGATCGACAGCGGCGCCACGCGCGTGCGCACGAGGATCTGCGTGAACATCCGCATCTTCAGCGTACGGCACGTAGAAGGCCGGGCTTGATCGGGTTGCGCAGGCCGTCGTTGCGCGCGTCGGCGACGATGCCGACGATCTCGATCCAACCGTCAGCGCCGACCGCACGCGGGCGAATACGGCGGTTCGTCCTTCAGGTTCGCCAACCGGAACTGACGGCCGATGGCATCGCCGTTCGGCCAGTACTGCCGCGCCATCGTCTGGTTGATCACGGCAAGCGCCGCGCCGCGCGCGATCTCGTCACGGCTCCAGGTGCGTCCCTGCGCGAGCGGAATGCGGAGCAGCGGGAAATACTCGGGGCTGATCGAAATTCGATCGCGGCGACTCGGCTTCTCGAGCCGCGCTGCCGAGAATCTCGATCGGTGCTGTCGCCGCCGTTCGACGGCGGCGTGGCGTTGGTCGAGATTCCTGCCGACACGACCTGCGGCATCGCGGCGATCGCCGATCCGGAGCCGCTCGAAATACTCGGATCGCTCCTTCCACGTCTGGTAGGTGCCGTCGTGGACGGGGATCGGCAGCGACATGGTGTTCTGCGGGTCGTAGCCGAGATCGGCGTTCGCCAGCCGCAGGAACCCTTTGCCTGCCGCGCCGGCCGCGGTCAGCATCAGCAGCGTCAACGCGACCTGGACCGCGACCATGACGCGATGGATCCGCCGGCCCTGCGCGCTGCCGATCACCCGTCGAGCGCCGGCCTGCGCCACGCGGCCGAGATCCGGACGCGAGAGCTGCGAGCGCCGGCCAGACGCCGAACACGATCGCGGTCACGACCGCCAGAGCGGTGCTGAACAGCAGGACCGGCAGGTTCATCTCGATCACCGATTCGGCGGCGAACGAGTTGGTCGGCACCCAGGCGACGATCAGCGCGAGGCCTTCCACGCGATCAGCACACCGAGCGCCGCGCCGAGCGACGGCGATCGCCACCGCCTCGGTCAACAACTGCTGCACGATGCGAACGCGTGCGGCGCCGAGCGCCGCGCGCACGGCGAGCTCCTGCTGGCGGTGCGCGCCGCGCACGAGCAGCAGGATCGACACGTTGGCGCAGCCGACGAGCAGCAGCGACGTCACGGCGCCGAGCAGCAGGAAGAGCCTCGGCCCCATCGGCCGCGCGTACATCTCGATGATGCTGCGCAGGTTCACGCGAAACGTGTCCGGGTAGCGCGCCGGCGTGCTGCGTCGCGAACTCCTGCAGGATCGGCTGCAGCTCGGCATTCGCGTCCGCGGTCGACACGCCCGGCCGGATCTTGAGGTTGACGCCGTAGTAGATGTTGGGATCGAGCCTGACCTTGAGCGGCAGCGTAGATGTCCGCTTCGCGCCAGCGAAACCGCGGCGGCATCACGCCGACGATTTCGATAGTTCTTGCGAACGAGCTGCAGCGTGCGGCCGACGACGGCCGGATCGCCCGCGTAATACCGCTGCCAGAACTGGTAGCCGAGCACCACGACGCGCGCCGGATCCTGACCCGGCGGCGCGTCGGCGGGGATCAGCCATCGTCCCATGAGGGCTGGAACGCCCCAGTGGTTCGGCGCGTTCGGCGAGATGTACGACGCGACGACATCTTCGGGGATGTCGCCGTCCGTCGTCGTGAGGTTCCATCCGTCTTCGCCGACGACGCTCTCGACGGTCCGCGCCTGCCGAAGCTGCTCGAGCTGGGCGCCGGTCATGCCCGGATACCGGAAGCGGCCGGCCGCTGTCCCTGAGCGCGAGCTGCATCATCCGATCGGCGCCGACGTAGGGAAAGGGATTGATCAGGACGCCGTAGACGACGCTGAACACGGCGCTCGTCGCGCCGATGCCGAGGGCCAGCGAGAGGACCGCGGTGAGCGCGAAACCCGGGCGGCGGCGCTATTCCCGACCGCGTAGCGGAGGTCGGCGATGACCGAGCTCATATGACTGGTGTTGGACGGGTTTGGCGGGCGAAGGGTTGGCTCGTCGAGCCGCCGCGACGATCGAATCGCGCGGCGGCCCACCAGGCGCACGAAACGCAAATGTTTCGGGTCTGTTCAGGATTTGTCGAGGCGTTCTGAGGCTCACTGACACGAGAAGTTGACGTTGGCGGCGTTGCTGTAGGCACCGGTATCGACGTCAAGCGCGTTCACCACGACCTCGGTGTTGCACGGCGCAAGCGCGCCAAATGCGATGCGAGCCGGCACCGTCCGCGGTCATGATGCCTGAGCCGGATCAGCGTCCCGCCGATGTCGCCAACTCATGCATTCGACCCGGACCGTCTGGTTCGCCGAGAACTGCGTCCCGTCGACGCCGAGCAGAAACCGCCCCGGCCGGAACCACCGGATCGGCGGTGACCGACACATGCGGCCGCGGCGTCGAGCTTGAATGCGTGAATCCCGCCGTTGTATTCACCCCAGCCGACGATCTGACCGTGATCGTTGATGCCGTGTCGCCATGCGCAGCCTCCACAGGCCGCCGAACACACCGATGGCGTCGTTCAGATCGATCACGCGGCCGTCGCTGAACAGCGCGGCGCGGTAGTCGCTTCCCGCGTTGTAGGCGACGCCGACGGCCGCGTAGCCGCGATTGACGGCGAGCGCGTAGCTGATCGAGCCGCCCGGAAGCGTGCCCAGGTTTTCGAACCTGAAGGTGGGCGGCGTCGTGCCCGAGCCGGGGATCGTCTGCTGGAGCATGAACGCGGAAATCAGGTTCGAGGTCGGTTGACACGGCATAGCCCACGATTCGATGGTGAAGGTTGATCGCGCTCGCCTTCGTCAGCTCGAAGTAATCCGTGCCCTTCGAGCCGTGGCCCGTGACGCTGAGGTCGAGGTCGACCATGCCGGCGGCCGATTCCAGTAGAAGGCGTGGCCGACTTCCTAGTGCGGATTGGGTCGTGGAAAGTAGCCGTTGGGCGGCGAATAGCCGACGACCTCGGCATGATCGTTGACGCCGCGCGCGCGTAAGCTCGGACCTCCGGCGCCGCTCGTATCGAGCGCGCCAGAGATCTTCCGTGCCGTTCAGCGTGTTCAGGAAGGCGCGTCGTTTCGTGTCGGGTATGTTGTACGTCGCTCCGCGACGTCGTTCCAATCGTTGATCGCGAGTCCCTGGCTGTACGCGTATCCCGACAACAGTCGGGACCAGTTGCTCGGTGTTGTTGATCAGCCGAAATGCCTGGTAGGCGCCGCCGCCGATCGGCGCGACCGCGCGATCGCCAACCAGCAGGCCAAACTGACTCACACCCTGGCCGTAGCTGATGATCGGTCGATACTGCGCGGGACCTGGCGGCGTGAACAGGAATGCTCGTAGCAGCAGCGGCCGTCGAAGGCATATCCGACACCTCGCCGGCGTCGTTGATGCCGGTGGCGAACGAGTTGCCGTTGACGACGCCGAGATCTTCGATGTCGTAGGTGGCCGGGAGCTGCAGCGGCGGCGGCCCCAGCTGCGCCGTGCCGACGCTGCCGAGTGCGAACACGGAGCACAACGCCGCGAACGTCCGACGCCCGGCCGCGACGCATCGATTGCAGAACTTTCTTCATTGCGGATCTCCTGTCTGAGCGGCGCCCGCAGAAATTCCGGGCGCCCATCAGACAGGACGGAAACGAAGCCCGCAGATCCGCCACGTGACGCGAGACGCTGCGTCGGATCGGCGCCACGGCGTCTGCGCGCATGCGCGAGCGACCATGCACCCCGCCGCACGCTTCGTCTCAAATCCAGAGCGAACGCGTCGACCGTCGCGTAGCGTTCAGCGGGATCGCTTTGCGGGGGCCTTGGCGAGGACGACGTCGAGATCTCGAGGCGAAGAGCTCGCGTAACTCGCTCGTGGCGTAGTCGCGCGATCCGCCGCGATGTGGTCGGTGATGGCTGACTGACTTGGCCTGATCGGATCGCGGAGAGAATCGCGGCCTCGATCGCCGCCGCGGACTCGCGCTCCGAGGCGATACGGCCGCACCGCACAGGCAGCTCGTAGAGGACGACGCCGAGCGAAGGTAGACGTCGCTCGCGGCCGTCGTTGGCAGGCCGGCGATCTGCTCCGGCGCCGCGCGCCAGCGTCAGCGGCCGGCCCGCCGCTCAGCGTGAGCGGCGTCGCCGATGCCTCACCGTTCAGCGGCAGCCTGGCGATGCCGAAGTCGAGGCAGCTTCAGCCTGCCCATCCCGCGTCACGAAGATGTTGGCGGGCTTCAGGTCGCGATGCACGACGAGATTCGCGTGCGCGTGCTGCACGGCGCTCGCGACCTGCTGAAAGACACCGACCCGTTCGCCGACCGTGCATCGCTGCCGATCGCGCTCACTCCGTGAGCGGGCGTGCCGTCAGCGTGCTCGAGCGCGGAGATGCGGCCGGCCATCGTCTGCGAAGCCGGCATCAGCAGACGCGCGATGTGCGCGTGATCGAGGCTGGCGAGGACCTCGATCGCTCGCGGTCGAAGCGCCGCGTTGGCGACAGACGACATCACGCTCCGATGCACCAGCTTGGAGCGCGACGGTGACGCGATGCGACCGTCGGCGCGCTCGGCCAGCCACACCTCGCCCATGCCACCCTGCCCGAGCCGCCCGCAGCAGTCGATGAGCGCCGCAGCGCGTGCCCGGCGCGGCGTCGTCGATGTCGGCTTGCCGCCAGATGCCGCGCCACCAGGTCGCGGGTGCGAGGCAGTGAGTCGCCGTCGGTCTCGTTCGCCGCGGCCAGAATCCTGCGGACGCAGCGTGACGATTTCGGGATCGACCGCGACGAGTTCCGATCAGCCAATCGCTCCCGATCGTGGCCGGATCGCGTTCGAGCGCTTGCGTCAGGCGAGCGCCGAGCGCGCAGGCCGACGTGCGGCGTCAGAGCTCACCGAGCCGCACCGGATCGTCTGCATCGCATCGATCATGCCTCCACCGATCAGCGTGCGCCAACAACTCCTCGCGCTTTGCCCCCAGTCGGCGCTCGAGCGCGTACGCACGGCCTTGCCCGTCATCTCGCTGATCTCCGGGAATCGAGAGGCCGACGAAGTGAGCGCAACTCGACGAGGCGCGACAGCTCACGGCGCCAGCCGGGCAAGTCCAAGTTCAGCGCTTCTGGTCGACCGCGAGCAGCCGATCGTCGTCCAGCGGCTCGCCCGCGACATCCAGTGGTCAGCGTGACGATGATGTCGTGGCCGCCGCGTTTCTTCCGCGCGGCGTTCGCGCACGCCGTCCAGGACAACGCTGCGCATGACCTTGCCGACGTAGGCGAAGAAGGCGGGCCGGTTCTGCGGCGGCACCGCACCGCGCTCCGGCAAAGCTTCAGGAAGCTCTCGTGCACGAGCGCCGTCGTGTTGAGGCGCGTTACGATCGCCGCACGCGCGAAGGCGAGCATGTGCCAGACCAGCTTCAGATCGACGGCCGAGATCGGCGAACAGCTGCTGCGTATCCATGCGGGTCTCCGTCCAACTCCGCGTGCCTGGAGCCTGAAGCCACGCCGATGGCTGGCGGGCGGAATCCGCCGGTCGTTTCGCCTAGGATCATCAAATGTTCATAAGCCTCACGGCGTTGAATCACCGAGCCAAACGCGTTGCCAGTGTGCCTGTCGCTCAGCGCGTTGTTCGTGCGCCCAACGGCTCAAACACAGGAGCCGCCGCCGTGGCCTGACACATTCCTGACCAGGCTCGAGGCGTTCGCGCTGGATTCAGACGCTGAACGCAGACATCCTGGCGAGCTGGAGCGCGACGGCAAGCCTCGAGAATTGGTGCCGCGACCACCAGCTCGCCGCCGAGCCGAAGATCGTCGCGCGCGTGTTGAAGGGCGCCGACAAACCGCCGACAAGCGAGCAGCGACAGCGTCTCGAGGTGAACGGCGACGACGACGTCAGGTATCGGAGAGTCGAGCTTCGCTGCGGCAGCCGCGTGCTGTCGGAAGCAGACAACTGGTATGTGCCCGGCCGCCTGACGCCCGAGATGAATCGCCTGCTCGAGACGACCGACGCGCCATTCGGCAGGGTGGTCGAGTCGCTGGCGCCGTATCGGCGAACGTTCGCCGCGAAGCTGCTCTGGACGCCGCTGCCGGAGGGCTGGGAGCGGGTGGCGGTGCCGCCTCATCGTCGGGCGGCGGCACCTCGCGATCCCCAGCGCCGTGCTCGAGCATCGCGCGGTGCTTTACACGCGCGAGCACAGACCGTTCTCCGAAGTCGACGAGGTCTATCAACGGGCGATCCTCGCCTTTCGCCCGCCATCCGGACGCTGACGGGTCTCGACGCCGAACGTGTCGCGTCACGCGATATGGTGCGCCGGTCGTCTCGACGTAGACCGACATAGAGTGACTGGCTCGCGGCCATGAACAGCCGGTTCCGCCGCGTGCCGCCGAAGCAGACGTTGGCGCACGTCTCAGGCAATCGAATCATCCCGATCCGTTCTCCCGCCGGCGTCGACGACCTGCACGCCCGGGCGCGCGCCGGCCCAGATGTTGCCGTCCGCGTCGCAGCGGATGCCGTCGGCCGCCGACGGCGCGCCGCTGCCGGGGATGTCGAGCTGCACGAGCCGCTTGCCGTTGCGCAGCGCTTTCCGTCCACGTCCCACACTTTGATCTCGCGCGGCGTGCCGGTGTCGGCGACGTACAGCTTCTTGTAGTCGGGCGAGAAACAGATGCCGTTCGGCTGGCCGACCTCGTCGGTGACCTTCTCGATCTGCCCCAACTTTTGATCGACGCGATAGACCGCTTCCTTGGTCTCCTGCTCGCCCTTGAACCCTTCGTAGTTGCCCGCGGATGCCGTAGATCGGATCGGTGAACCAGATGCCGCCGTCCGGGTTGACGACGATGTCGTTCGGCGAGTTGAGACGCTTGCCCTGAAACTTCTCGGCGATCACGGTCACGCGTGCCGTTCGCTTCGTAGCGCGCCACGCGCCGGCCGCCGTGCTCGCACGACAGCTGCCGGCCCTCGTAGTCGAACGTGTTGCCGTTGCTGTAGCCGGACGGATTGCTGGAACGTCGTGACGCGGCCGTCTTCTTCAATCCATCGCATCTGCACGTTGTTCGGGATGTCGCTCCACACCAGATACCGGCCGACGCCGTTCCAGGCCACGCCCCTCGGCCCACAACGTCCCGAAATGCAGCCGGCGAATCACCGTGTTGCCGACGATGTAGCGCCGGAAGCGCGGGTCGAGCGCGACGATGTCGGGATCCGGAGTACTGGACCAGGTCGGGCCGCGCCCAGTCACGAGGCGCGGGCACCGGTGACGGCGGCGGTTGCAGCTGCTGGCCGCGCGCGGCCAGCGGCGCGACGGCCGCGGCCGCGAATCGTCGCGGTCAGAAACGAACTGGCGATCCCAGAGGCCGGACGAGCAGTTCGGTGTACGCATGGCGCGTATGATGCATATCTCACTTGCGCCCGCTCCCGCCAAGAGCACGTTGCGGACCACACTCTCCACCACGGAGGACGCTTGAGGACGCGGAAGTTTCTTTTGTTTCTCCGTGCCGTTTGTGTCCTCCGTGGTGGAGAGCTGATATCGCAAACGCGCGCTTTTAGCCTCGTGTGATAATGCAGCGCATCATGAGCTTCCTGGACTTCTGCACGCTCCTCCACGTCGTCATCAGCCTGATCGGCATCGGGACCGGGTTCGTCGTGCTGGTGCATTCCCTCCGCGCGAAAAAGACGGCGAGCGGTGAGCCGCTGTTTCTCTGGACGACGGTGGCCACGAGCGTGACGGGATACGGCTTTTCCCGTCGACCATCTCTTTCCCTCCCACATCGTCGGTGCCATCTCGCTCGTCGTGCTGGCGATCCGCGATCTACGCGCGCGTTCGGCGCGTCATCTGCGCGGGCGGCTGGCGAACCACGTACGTGATCGGCGCGGTGACAGCGTTGTACTTTCAACGTGTTCGTCCTCGTCGTCCAGCTGTTCCGCAGGGTGCGGCGCTCAACCAACTGGCGCCGACTCCAGTCCGAGCCGCCGTTCGCGGTCGCACAACTCCTGGTCCTGGTGACGTTCATCGTGTTGGGCACGCTGGCGGTGAAGCGCGCGATGGAAATCCCGAACGTGATCGCCGTCACTTGGCGGTCATGATCGCACGCCAGCGTCGCGAATGCCGTTCCACAGGTTGCCGAGCCGCAGGTTCTCGTTGTCGGTGTGCTGGTTGTCGTCGTAGTTCGCGAGCGACAGGCCGACGCGTCGGCACGTGAAACGCGTCGATGAACGGACCTGCCGGGCACGCCGCCGCCGAGCGTGCGGATGCGCACCAGCCGTTCGCCCAGCGCGATCGCAGCGCGTCGGTGACGAACCGCGCCTGCGGGATCGTCGGGATCGGTCCGCCACGCCCCGCTCGGCGCGCCCGCCGCGCGTCGTCACCTTCGCGATGCGCGGATGGGCAGCCAGCGTCGCGGTATCCGGATCCTTGTCGACGATGAAGTAGCCCTGCTTCCGGATGTGCGCGAGGACGCGGTCGACCATCGTGCCGCGGTGCGTTCTCCTTCACGAGGCGCATCGCGATTTCGGCCGTCGCGCTCGCGGCGATGACGCCGCCGACCTCGCCGCCCTTCATCATGTGCACGCTGAACGCTCGGCAGGTTCAAGCCCTCCTGCAGCGACGAGGCGGCGCCGTCGGTGGAGCCGAGGCCGTACAACCGCCGCATCGACGTCGCTGTCGTCGGGAACCTCCTGCATCATCTTCATCGCCGGCGGCGGAAACGGCAGCACATCGTCGTAGAACCCTTCGATCGTCGACCTTGCCGGTCGGACTCGACCATCGACGCCAGCAGCTGCGACGAGCCGCACGTTGGCGTCGGGCAGCCAGTTGCCGTAGTTGCCGCTGTGCATCGCGCTCTTCGCGGTGTAGACGGTGACCGTCGAGGCCTGCGCCGCCGCGCGCGCCGTAATAGACGCGTCGGGTTGCCGCTCGGATGCTGCGGGCCGTCGACGATGATCAGCACGTCGGAGCGGAGCTTGTCGGCGTGGTTCTTCGACGACGTAGTCGAGCGCGGGGCCGCCGCCCTCTTCCTCGCCGTGCAGGATCACCTTGATGTTGCTGCGTCGGCTTGCCGCCAATCGCGTCCATCGCCGACACGAACGCCTGAATCGGTCCCTTGTCGTCGCCGGCCGAGCGCGCGTAGATGCGCCAGTCGTCGGGAAACGTCGTGCGCGCGTGCGACCAGTCGACGACTTCCTCGGCGCCTTCCTCCAGGCTGCCGGCCCGCAACGACCGGCGTCGAAACGGATCGGGCTGCTTCCAGCGCGCCTTGTCGACCGGCTGCCCGTCGAAGTGGATGTAGAACAGGACCGTTCGCGTCGCGCCGGGCACCAGGCGCTCGCCGTAGACCAGCGGCGTCGACGGCGTCTCCCACACCTCAGGCTTCATCCCGCGGCGCTCGAGCATCTGGCGGAGCTGCTCGGCGTTGCGCTTGATGTTGGGCAGGTCGGTGCGCACGTTGGGAATCGCGACCAGGTCCATGAACTCGCGGACGATCGCGGGCTGATGCTCACGAACGTAGCGCTCGACGTCCGTTTGCTGCGCGAATGACGAGCGGGCTAACGCGAGCGCCGCACTCGATGACACCGAACACGACAGAAAGATGTTTCACGGACCGTATCCTAGTGGATGTATCCACTGAAGTGTTACTGGTTACAACGAGCCTTCGATCAGCGATTTCGGGCCGCGACAACGGAGCGGCCCGGTAGTAACTCCGAGGAGACACTCCACTAGTGGACCGTATCAACAGAAGGTGAAGGCAGTGCATCGAGCCTTGAACCGCCGATCTCCGGACCGTTCCAACGGAACGGTCCGCTTTCAGTTCGAAAGGATACGCCACTGGGGCAATCCTCTTCGGCCACGGTCCGTCTCGATCGATGATAATCGTCCCGATTCTCATGGAGATGACCATGGCGCTACCAGGATCGATCGATGCGGACGATCGTGGCATCGCGAGCGCGCTGGTGCTCGCCGGTGGTCGACCCCTCGGCTCTCGGCGCAGTCTCCATCGTCGCCGCGCGTCGTCGGCGGACGCGGATGATGCAGGGTGCGCGGCGATTGTTCAGCGCGTGGCTCGAGGGACAGATGCTCGAGCGCGGACTGCCCGGCGTTGCCGTCGGCGTGGTGGCCGACCAGGAGCTGGTGTGGGCGACCGGCTTCGGCTTTGCCGACCTCCGCGGCCAAAGATGCCGATGACGCCGCAGACGAGGTTCCGCATGGCGTCGCACAGCAAGCTGTTCACGGCCACGGCCGTGATGCAGCTGCGCGAGCAGGGCGAAAGCTCGCGCCTCGACGATCCGGTCTCGAAGCTACCTGCCGTGGTTCACGGTCAAACCCGCAGACGAGCGACGACCCGCCGATCACCATCGAGGAACTGCTCACGCACAGCTCCGGTCTGCCGCGCGAAGCGGGCGCGCACTGGACGACGTTCGAGTTTCCCACCACCGACCAGCTGCGCGAGCTGCTGCCCGCGCGCGAGGCGGCATTCGCGCCGGAGGTCCGCTGGAAGTACTCGAACCTGGCGCTACTCGGTGGCCGGGATGATCGTCGAGGCGGTGAGCGGACAGAAGTGGGCCGACTACGTGCAGCGCGAGATCTTCCAGCCGCTCGGCATGAACGCGTCCAGCGTCGACAAGAACGTGAGCGGGCTCGCCGTCGGCTACGGACGGCCGGATGCCCGACGACACGCGCGCGATCAACCCGTTCATCGACGCGCGCGGGATGGCCGCGGCCACCGGCGTCACCTCGACCGTCGAGGACATGGCGAGGTTCGCGTCGGCGCAGTTTCGCGACGGGCCGCGCGCGGCGGCGCGCGATTCTCGAGCACCGGCTCGCTGCGCGAGATGCATCGCGTGCGCGTGCTCGAGAACAACTGGACGCAGGGCAACGCGATCGGGTTTCGCCGTGCGCAAGGCCGGCGACAAGGTCTACGTCTCGCACGGCGGCAGCTATCCCGGCTATCAGACGAACACGATGCTGTGGCTCGACGGGAAGGTCGCGCGTCATCGTGCTCACGAACGCCGACGATGGGAACCCGGCGGCGGCATGGCGACCGAGTTGATGAACACCGTCGGGCGAGGCGGTGGCGAAAGCGGCGGCGCCGAAGCCGACGACCAGCGCCGACCGTGGGACCCGTCGTGGTCGCGCTTCGCCGGCCTGTACCGCGGGCCGCGGCGGCGATTCGCGCGTCGTCGAACTGAACAAGACGGCTGGTCGTCATCGCGTCCAACAGCGCGAACGCTCGACAACCCGGTCCAGCTCGAACCGATCGGCAACGGCACGTTCCGCTACGTCGCGCCCGACCGGCGGCGGCCCGGTCGGCGAGATCGTGCGCTTCGTCGGAGAGAACGGCCGCGTGACGCGGATGATCACCGGCGACAGCTATGTGGAGCGCGCGTCCAGCCGTAGTGGTCGTGGTGATTGGGCCTGACATGCACGCGCAAGAGACTCGCCTGCGCCCAGAGGTGCAGCCGCCCGAGGCGCACGGGATCCGTCGGTGTTTCCGACTGAAGTTCTCGAGCAGGTCCAGGACGCGTGCGGGCCGCTCGCGCTGCTGATTCTCGTCGCGTTCGCGTTCGATCCGTCGTCGTCTATGCGCCGGCCACTGGGCGGCACTGTTCCTGGGTTATCCGCTCGAGGACGGCTTCTTTGACACCAGCGCGTTTCAAGCGGTCAATCTGGCGGCCGTCGTGGCGTCAGCCGGATTGTGGTGGGTTGCGCGCAGCCGCCATGTGTCCGCGTCCCGCCTCCACACGATTGGCCTGGCCTACGAGATCACGATCTGCTTCATCATCGCGGTGATCCACGTTCTGGCGGCACTACCTCCTTCACCGGATGCTGCCCAACCTCACGTGGGTTCCTGCGATCGTCATCCTGTTCCCGTTGGTCATGCCCGGCCCGCCGCGGCGCATGCTCGCGGCGGCTGTCGCCGCCGGCGTCGATCGTCTCCGTTGGCGCTCTATCTGCTCAATCTCACGGGACGCGTCGCTGCAGATCCGGACGCGCACGTTCAGACGGCCGTGCACTCGGCGATCGCGTATCGGCTTTGCGTACACGGGCGCCCGGATCGTCTACGGACTCGGCCGGGAGGTGACCGCCGCGCGCGAACTGGGCAGCTACCGGCTGGTCGAGCGATTGGGCCAGGGCGGCATGGGCGAGGTGTGGCGCGCCCAGCATCGTTTGCTGGCACGTGCCGCGGCGATCAAGCTGATTCGCCCGTCCGGGACGCACGACGCGCCGGGGGCGTCGGAGGACGCGCGACGTACGGTTCGAGCAGGAGGCGCAGGTCATTTCCAGACTCCGTTCGCCGCACACGATCGAGCTGTTCGATTTCGGCGTCGCCGTCGACGGCGCCTTCTGTTACGTCATGGAACTCCTCGATAGGCTTCGACGTTCGACGTGTCTGGGCGTGCCCAGCGCTTTGGACCCGTTCCGGCGGCGCGGAGCAGCGATCTACCCTCCTGAAACAGATCTGCGCTCCTGTCGAAGCCGAGTCGCGCGGGCTCCGTTCACCGAGACATCAAGCCCGCCAACATCTTCGTGTTGCCGCTACGGTGAAGATTGCGATTTCGTGAAGGTGCTGGATTTCGGCATTGCCAAGTCGGCTGGTGTCCATCCGCGTATCACCCACGCGCTGACCGAGCAGAGTGTCATCCATGGCACGCCGGCGTTCATCGCGCCCGAGCAGGCAATGGGCCGCTCCGACCTCGACGGGCGCGTGGACACTTTACGCCACGGGCTGTGTCGCGCGCTGGCTGTTGACCGGCCAGATGGTCTTCGACGGCGAGAGACGCCGATGGCACTCGCTGCTTCAACACGCCAGCACTCCACCGTTGCCGCCGTCGGCCCGGACCGAGCTCTCGATTCCCTCCGCCCTCGATCAACTCGTCCTGTCGTTGCCTGGCCAAAGACCCCGCGGACCGGCCGCAGTCGGCCGGGGAACTCTCGCGCCGCCTCACCGAGGTTCCGGCCGCGAGCACCTGGACCGAGGATCGCGCGCGTGAGTGGTGGGCGGCGCACCAGCCGGCGCCGCAGCCGGACAGAGACGTGGCGCCGTCGGGCGTCGATCGAGTATTCGCCGCACAGCGTAGGATTTCGCCAGCCGGATCCGCTCGGCGATCGCCGATCCCGCGGCCGCGCCGGTCGGGATATGCTGGAGCCGTGACCTTACCGTCGATCCCCAGTCGGACGCTCACACCAGTGCTCGGCCGGACCGAGCACCTGTTCCCACGCTGACGCCGGCGCAGATCGAACGTGTCGCCGCGCACGGGCGCCGGCGCGCGGTTCAGGCCGGCGAGGTGCTCATCGAGCCGGGCGCCGCCGACATTGCCGTTCTTCGTGGTGGTGTCTGGCCAGCTCGATGCACGTTCGCTCCGGCGCCCCGAGCGGCGAGTGATCGTGGCGGAGCCGACGCGAGGGCCAGTTCACTGGCGAAGCCACCATGATTTCAGGCCGCCGCGCCTTGTTTCTGATTCGTGCGCGCAGGGACAGCGGAGGTGCTGGAGTTGGCGCGACGCCGTGGCGGCGCTCGTGCAGAACGACGCCGAGCTGAGCGAGATCCTGATGCGCGCGTTCGTGCTGCGCCGCGTCGAGCTCATCACGGCCAACGGTCGGCGATGCCGTCGATCGTCGGCTCGTCGCATTCCGCGGGCACGCTGCGCGTCAAGGAATTCCTGACCCGCAACGGTCACCCGCATACGCCTACATCGATGTCGAGCGCGACGCCGGACGTCCAGGTGCTGCTCGACCGCTTTCACGTCGGGCGTCGGACGACGTGCCGGTCCTGATCTGCCGCGGCGAGCTGGTCCTCAGGAATCCGAGCAACGAGCGAGATCGCGCGCTGCCTCGGCTTCAACGACGCGATCGATCAGACGCACGTCCGCGATCTGATCGTGATCGTCGGCGCCGGCCCGTCCGGCCTGGCGGCGGCCGTCTACGGCGCGTCGGAGGGACTCGACGTCCTCGTCCTCGAATCGAACGCGCCGGGCGGCCAGGCCGGCGTCGAGCTCGCGGATCGAGAACTACCTCGGGTTTCCCACCGGCATTTCCGGACTGGAGCTCGCCGGGCGGGCCTACACGCAAGCGCAGAAGTTCGGCGCGCAGGTCCTGATCGCCAACGGCGCCGCTGCGAGCTGACCTGCGACCGTAAGCCGTACGCGTCGCAGTCTGACGACGGACACGCGCGTGCCGGCGCGCGCCGTCGTCATTGCGAGCGGCGCGGATACCGGCGGCCGCGCTGCTCGACAACCTCGTCGCAGTTCGAGAACGCCGGCATCTACTTCGGCGCGACGCACATGGAAGCGCAGCTGTGCGTCGGCGAGGAGGTCATCGTCGTCGGCGGCGGCAACTCGGCGGGCCAGGCGGCGGTGTTCCTCGCGCAGACCGCGCAGTCGCGTGCACATGCTGGTCCGCGGCGACCGGCCTCGCCGACACGATGTCGCGATATCTCGATTCGCCGCATCGAGGAGAACCCGAACGATCGACGCTGCACGACGCGCACCGAGATCGTCGGCGCTCGACGGCGACGCGCATCGTTGCAGCGCGTGCAGTGGCGCGACGACAGCAGCGTCGGCGAGCGACACGCGAGATCCGCCACGTCGTTCGTGATGATGGGTGCCGTGCCGAACACCGAGATGGCTGCGGCGGGTGCGTCGCGCTCGACGACAAGGGCTTCATCAAGACCGGCGCGGATCTGACGCGCGAGGATCTCGACGGCGACGCGCTGGCTGCTCGGCGCGCCCACCCTACCTGCTCGAGACCAGCCTGCCGGGCGTGTTCGCGGTCGGCGACGTCCGCAGCGGCAGCGTCAAGCGCGTCGCCTCGGCGGTCGGCGAGGGCTCAATCGCGGTGCGTCGTTCGTCCACCGCGTGCTGAGAACGGACGGTCACGCCGCGGCGATTCTGATCATCGCCCGCCTGCGCCGGTTGGATCTTCACGATCAGGTTCAGATCGACCGCAGGAAATACTTCTCGAGCAGTCTGTGAAACGGCGCGCCGCTCGTCGCCTTCTGCGACGAGCGACGCCGTGGCGTCGAGCCAGGGCCCGCTTCACCTCGCCGCGCATGCTGCACACCGCGACCCGCACGCGTGGATTGTTGCGCGAATCCGCTTCACCTTCCACGAATCGGCGTCGGGTGCGAGCGTAGATCGCCTCGTTGTGGAGCACGAACCAGACCGGCGTGCTCACGCCTGACCGTTCTTCTTGGAAGGTCTCGAGCGCGATGTAGTTCTTGCGGTCGAACGGTGCGAGCTTAGGGGTCAGCCATCTGGCCCGGTGTAAGCAATGCAGCAACTG
>ERZ1370068.11140-contig-9781_pt1 | contig 33275 bp, 47 predicted proteins | sample MGYA00561227_ERZ1370068 | MGnify/ENA primary metagenome ERZ1370068 (study PRJEB38410, sample SAMEA6850437) | metagenome | study: Metagenomic assessment of the ecological functions of the soil: analysis of the soil microbiota associated with the...
CCAGTTACGTGGCTACCGGACGGCAGCGCATCCTGCTCCCCGACGATCAGCGCTTCATCGGCAACTCGGGCTGGCGTCAGAACGAGCAGACGTTCTGACGCGCTGCGTGTCGTGAACAAGAGCGTGAAGAACCGGTGATCGACGCGACGTACCTGAACCGCGTGAACCGCGTGAACGGGCCCGACTCGCCGCAGGGCGTACAAGCGTATGACACTGGGCTCGTGAACGTGAGCTACCAGACGAAGGTCGGCAAGATCACCGGTTACGCTGGCCTACTTGATTGACAGCATCGCGGCGCCGGCCGCGGTTCGCGATTCGACCGCCACGTACGGATTGCGCTTCGCCGGCGAGAAGCCGGTGGGCAAGGTGAAGCTCGTGGCTGGCGTCGCACGCGACGCAGAGCGACTACGCCGACAACCCGCCTGATTTCGACGGGACTACGTGGCGGGCGAGTTCGGCGCCACGTTCAACCAGTTCTCAACGCCACCGCCGGCGTGGAGATCATGGAAGGCAACGGCGTGAAGGGTTTCACCACGCCGCTGGCGTCACTGCACAAATTCCAGGGCTGGGCCGACAAGTTCACCGCGACGCCAGCCAACGGCATCGAGGACAAGTAAATTGAACGCCGGCGCGACCTTCAAGGCCGTGGGCCAGATCGAGACGCTGGCGGCGGTTGTGAGTTACCACGACCATGCGGCGGAGCGGATTTCGGCTGGATTTCGGCGATGAGTTGACCTGTCGCTGTCGGCGAAGTACAAGAAAGCGACGTTGTTCCTCAAGTACGCGGACTACCACGAGGGCCAAGTGGCTCTTGGCTCACCCCGCGACACCGAGAAGCTCTGGCTCCAACTCGAGTTCGTCCTCCGAAATGGGACATTCCTCTGATTTGCTAGCAAAAGGGGACAGGCTCTGGCCACGACGGTGGGTGCGCCGATGGCTGGTCCGAATCTCTTTGCGACTGCATTGAGGGCGGTGAGGAGAGAGCGGCCGCATGCCGCCGCGTTGCGTCTCAGCGCAGCCAATTCTGCGAGATGTGCAGGCATGCAGCGAACGACGAACGAACGCCAGAAATGGAAAAGGTCCGCCTCTTCCATTTCTGAAGCGCGCCCGATTGCAGTCGCAAAGAGATCCGACCTAGCATCGGCGCAGCTACCACCGCCCTCCAGCCCCTGTCCCTCTTTGCTAGCAAATCAGGAATGTCCCCATTTCCTTGAGTTGGGTCTCCAACCCCCACCCGGCTAATCTCGATGCTTTCCGGCCCCGGAGAAGCGTCATGAAGGGGTTCCCCACACCCAGCTCGCTCAGGTGGTGCCCGGCACCGAGGCCGCGCAGGCCGCCTACCCGTACTACATGCAGTTCACGCCGGCGGACGACGCAGCGCTTCTGGTTCTACAACTCGATGCACTTCCCGAGCCCATGTCGGCCTTCGACATGGTGACGGCGGAAGCCGCGTACTGCGCGCTGGGCGCCGCCAACACGCGCGTGCACTGCCTGCCGACCACGCTCGGCATCGACTACCGCATCATCAACGGCCGGGTCTACATCGGCGGCAACGCGGTCACCGATCCCGCCGAGATCGCGCGCCGCACCGAGGAGTTCCAGCAGCGCGCGTTCTACTACTACGAGAACTGGGAGCGCCTGTACGCGCAGTGGAAGCGAGAAGATGCTGGCGCTGATCCGCGACGCGCAGGCGCTGCCGAAGCGTCGAGCTGCCCGAGTTCGAGCCGCTCGAGCACGTGCACGCCGGCCGCGGCGTCGCCTCGAACCACTATCTGCTCGAGACCTACCAGAAGACGCTCGAGGGCTACTTCCGGATGTGGCACCACCACTTCGAGTTCCTGCTGCTCGGCTACGGCGCCTACATGACGTTCTTCGCCTTCTGCAAGAAGGCCTTCCCGGAGATCAGCGACCAGACCGTGGCGCGCATGGTGGCGGGCATCGACGCGGAGATCTTCCGCCCCGACGAAGAAGTGCGGCGCCTGGCGCGCTGCGCGGTGGAGCTCGGCGTCGACGCGCAGTTCGCGGAGGGCGCAGCGTCGACGACGTCATGGCGTCGCTCGAGCGGCGCCGGCGAGCCCGGGCGCAGAGTGGCTCGAGGAGCTCGCGACCTCGCGCGATCCCTGGTTCAACATCAACGTCGGCGACGGCTTCTATCACTATCACCGCTCCTGGAACGACGACCTGTCGATGCCGTTCGCGGGCATTCCCGGCTACATCGCAGCGCGTGCAGGCCGGCGAGTCGCTCGGAGCGCCCGGTCGAGAAGCTGCAGGCCGAGCGCCGCCAGCTGATCGCGGACTACCGCGAGCTGCTCGACACGCGACGAGGAGCGCGGCGCCTACGACCAGATGATCGCGCTGGCGCATCGCGTGTTCCCGTACGTCGAGGGACACAAGTTCTACTGCGAGCACTGGTACACGAACCTGTTCTTCAACAAGATCCGCGAGTTCGGCGCGCTGCTCGCCGCGCACGGCTTCTTCGCCGACGCCGAGGACGTGTTCCAGCTCACGCACTACGAGCTCGAGTCCGCGATCATCGACCTGATGACCTCCTGGTCGACCGGCTCGCCGCCGCGCGGTCCGCAGCACTGGCCGGCGATCGTCGCCGAGCGCCGCGCGGCGATCGCGCAGTGGGCGCAAGCACGACACGCCGCCGGCGCTCGGGCCCGGTGCCGGACGTCATCGACGATCCGGCCATCGTGATGCTGCTGGGGCATCACGCGCGAGAGCCTCGATGCCTGGCTCAACGCCGGACAGCGGCGACGACAGCAACGAGATCCGCGGCTTCGCCGCCTCGAGCGGCGTGGTCGAAGGGCCCGGCGCGCGTCGTGCACAGTCGGTGGAGGAGATCTCGCGCGCTGCAGCAGGGCGACATCCTCGTCTGCCAGGTCACGAACCCGACCTGGGCGCCGATCTTCCAGAAGATCGCCGGCGCGGTGTCCGACATCGGCGGCTCGATGAGCCACGCCGCCATCGTGGCGCGCGAATACGGATCTGCCAGCCGTGGTCGGCACGGGCACGCGCGACCTCGCGCATCAGGACGGGCAGCGCATCCGTGTCGATGGCGGTCGCGGCGTCGTGACCATCACTGCAAGTCAGACAGCAGGGGTCACCGAATGTCGCAGTCCACATGCCGGAATCACGGCACCGCCGTCGACGGCGTACCAGATCGTCGACGTGCCGGAGCAGCTATCGCGATGTGATCGCGCGCCACGGCGATGCAGGGCACGTTCGTCGGGCCTCGATGGAGGAGAGCCCGTGGGTGCCGCTTCGGCGAGCAAGGCCGCGATCCGCCACCTCGCGTTCGACGTGCGCCGCAACACGTCTCGGCAACATCCTCTGGATCAAGATCGGCCGGCGTCGTCGGCACGCACCAGCACCGCGGCACCGTCGTGATGGTCTGCCTCGAGGGCAGCGCGCGCTATCTCGAGTACGACTGGGTCGCGCACCCCGGCGACTTCATCTACGAGACGCCGGGACTGACGCACACGCTGGTCAGCGATCACCCGCAGGGCGTGAAGCTCTTCGGCTGGCTGCGAGGGCCCGACCGAGTTCTACGACGAGAACGGCAACTTCATCGAGACGCTCGACATCTGGTGGTTCATCAGCCACTACGAGCTCTGCCGCGAGCACGGCATCCCGATCAACGAGCAGCTCTATATCGCCGAGGTGTCGAGCGGCGCATGCATCGGCTGGTTCGGACATCGCGCTCGGCGACGCGCCGACGGTCGGCGGCAAGGGCGGCAGCCTCGGCGAGCTGCAGCGCGCCGGCATCGCGGTGCCGCCGGGATTCGTGATCCGGCACGCGCGCCTTCGAGCGCGTTCTCGCGGCGCTCGAGAGCGCGAGGCGCCGGTGCGCGCGCGGTCGAGGCGCTGCGCGCCGGATGATCTCGGCGGCGATCGCGACTGCTCGCAGGAGCTGCGCGCCGCGTCGAGGCGGCCGATCTGCCGCGCGACGTCGCCGACGAACTCGCCGCCGCGCACGACGACGCTGTGCGGCGCTCGGCGCCGGCAGCGCGTGGCGGTGCGCTCCGTCGGCGACCACCGAGGATGCGAGCGACGCGAGTTTCGCCGGACTTGCAGGACACCTACCTATGGGTCACGAGCGACGCGCGATGTGCTCGCAGCGGGTGCGCAGCCTGCTGGGCGCAGCCTGTATTCGGTGGAATCCATCAGCTACCGCCGCGAGCGCGGCATTGCCGAAGCGGCGTCGCGATGGCGGTCGTCGTGCAATCCATGGTCGGATGCGCGCACCGCCGGCGTGATGTTCACGCGCAGCCCGACCACGGGCGACCGCTCGGTCGTCGACCATCGAAGGCGCCTGGGGCCTGGGCTCCGCGGTGGTCGGCGGCGAAGTCACGCCGGACCGCTGGGTGGTCGGCAAGATCACCGGCGAGATCACGCGTGCGCGAGATCTCCGACAAGCACATCCGAGCACGTCGCCGCGCCGCCGCCGGCGGCGTCGAGATCGCGCCGCGTCGCCGGCCGAGCGGCGCCGACGTCGCCTGCCTGAGCGACGCCGAGCTGCGAGCAGCTGCGCGCAGGTCGCGCGCCGCGTCGAGCGTCACTACGGCTGCGCGCAGGACATCGAGTGGGCGATCGATCGCGCAGCGGCGCATTCTGCCTGCTGCAGAGCCGGCCTGAGACCGTGTGGTCGGCGAAGGACGCAGCGCCCGCGGCGCGCGCGCGCGGCCAGATCCGCTGACGCACGTCATGTCGATCTTCGGAGGCCGCCGGTGACGCCTGACGGCGCAGGACGTCGCGGAGATCACGCGCCTGCTGGAGGAGTCGAGCTTCGACGAGCTGGATCTCGAGATCGACGGCGCTGAAGATCCACCTGCGGCGCAGCGGCGGCGCTGGCGCAGTCCGACGGCGATCCGCGCGGCGTCGGCGCGCACCGCGCAGCGCCAGCGGCCGCGCCGGCGCCGCGGCAGGTCCAGCGCGACGACCCGACCTGCGCAGCGGTGCGCGCGCCCTTGTTAGGCACGTTCTATCGCGCGCCGAAGCCGGGCGCGCCGCCGTTCGTCGAGGTCGGGCGCGCGCGTCGAAGCCGACACCATCATCGGCATCATCGAAGTCATGAAGCTCATGAACACCGTGCGCGCCGGCGTGCGCGGCGTGGTGCGCGAGATCCTGCGCGCGCGACGGCGCGCTGGTGGAATACGGCGAGATGCTGCTGCGTCGATCCGCGGGACGCCGGCGTGAGCATGCGCCGCATCCTCATCGCGAATCGCGGCGAGATCGCCGCTGCGCATCATCCGCACCTGCCGCCGGCTCGGCATCGAAACCGTGCTCGCCGCATCGGAGGCCGATCGCGACTCGTTGCCGGCACGGCTCGCCGATCGCGTACGGTCTGCATCGGCCCGCCACGTCCGGCGACGAGCTATCTGAAGGCCGGAGGCCATGGTGCAGGCGGCGCTGCGGCACCGGCTGCGATGCCGATCCATCCGGGCTACGGCTTTCTCTCCGAGCGCGCCGCGCTCGCGCGCCTGTGCGAGCAGCACGGCATCATGTTCATCGGCCCGACGGCCGCGCAGCTCGAGGCGGTCGGGCGACAAGCTGCGGCGCGCGCCGCAGCGCAGGCGGCCGGCGTGCCGGTGGTGCCCGGCGGCGCGGTGAATTCGCTCGCAGGGCGCAGGCGCTGGCGCGACGCATCGGCGTGCCGCTGCTCGTCAAGGCGGTGGGCGGTGGCGGCGGCCGCGGCATGAAGCGCGTCGAGCGCGTGGCAGGATCTGCGAGCCGCGCACTGGAACTCGCCGCGGCCGAGGCGAGGCGCGGCCTTCGGCGACGCGCGCGTGTACCTGGAGCGCTATCGTGCGACGCGGCCGGCACGTCGAAGTGCAGGTGCTGGGCGACGGCGCGGCGGCGTCATCCACCTGGGCGAGCGCGACTGCTCGGTGCAGCGCCGCTACCAGAAGCTCATCGAGGAGACGCCGGCGCCGGGCCTGTCGGCGGCGCTTGCGCGCGCGCTGCACGCAGGCCGCGGTGCGCTTCGCCGACGCGCCTGCACTATCGCGGCGCCGGCACGGTGGAGTTCCTCGTCGACGCGAGCGCGAGCGACTTCTATCTTTCTCGAGATGAACGCGCGCATCCAGGTCGAGCATCCGGTCACCGAGGCGGTCACCGGCATCGACCTCGTCGCCGAGCAGATCGCGCATTGCCGACGGAGCGGGCCTGCGGCTGCGCGCAGTGCGACGTCCGACTCGACGGCTGCGCGATCGAGTGCCGCGTCAACGCCGAGGATCCGGCGCAACGATTTCGCGCCCAGCCCGGGCGTGGTGCGACGCGCGCCTGGCCGGCGGGCGCGGGCATTCGCGTCGATACGCACATCGAAGCCGGCGCCAGCGTGCCGCCGTTCTACGATTCGCTGCTGGGCAAGATCATCGCGCACGGCGCGCGATCGCGCCGACGCGCTGGCGCGGCTGCGCGCGGCCATCGCGCCACGCGCGATCGCGGGCGTCGCGACCAATCTCGGCTTGCACGCCGCGTGCTCGCCGACCCGGAATTCGCAGCCGGCGGCGTCGACACGGGCTTCGTGGCGCGGCTTGCTCGAACGCGCGCCGTGCGCGGCAGGAGCGCGCGCTCATGGCTGACATCGCAGCTGGTCGAGACCTCGCTTGCGCGACGGCAACCAGTGCCTGTGGGCGCGCTGGGCATCGACACGGCGCAGACCCTGAGCATCGCGCCGGTGATGGATCGCGGTCGGCTTCAAGCGCCATCGACTTCACCACCTCCACGCACATGGGCGTGGCGGTGCGCTACAAGCGCGAGGATCCCTGGGAGCGCATCCGGCTGCATGGCCGCGGCGACGCCGAACACGCCGCTGCAGTTCATGGGCACGGGCTTCCGCTTCATCTCGTGGGAAACGGCGCAGCCCCGAGTTCATGGCGCTGGCGTATCCGCGCGCTGGCGCGCAACGGCATCCGGCGCTTCTGCCTCGCCGATCCGATGAACGATGCCGCCGCGAACGTCGCTGAACGCGCAGCTGGTGAAGCAGGCGCGGCGGCGAGTTCGTGATCGCCGCGCTGGTGTTCACCTTGAGCCCGATCCACGACGACGCGCACTACGCCGCTGCGCGCGCGCACGCTGGCCGCGAGCCCGGACATCGATGCGCTGTACATCAAGGATCCCGGGCGGCCTGCTGACGCGCAAGCGCGCGGCGACGCTGATTCCGGCGATCAAGGCGCGTGATCGGTGCGCAAGCCGCTCGAGCTGCACTCGCACAACACCATCGGCCTCGCCGAGATGACCTACCTCGATGCGCGCGTCGTTGGGCGTCGAGCGCCTGCAGTGCGCCTCGGGCGCCGCGGCCGACGGCATCTCGAACCCGCCGATCGCAGCGCATCGTCGCCAACCTGCGCGCGCTCGGGCATCGCGTGGACATCGACGACGCAGGCGCTGGCCGCGGTGTCCAACTACTTCACGCGGCTGGCCGAGGCCGAGGGTCTGCCGGTCGGCCGCCCGCAGGGCTTCGACGCCGCCTACCTGCGGCACCAGCTGCCCGGCGGCACGGTCGGCACCATGCGCCGGCACCTGGCCGAGAGCGCGTGTCGCGCACCTGGAAGGCGCGGTGATCGAGGAGCTGGACCGCGTGCGCGAGGAGCTGGGCTGGCCGATCGTGATGACGCCGTTCGCGCAGATGCTGATCACGCAGGCGGTGATGAACGTCACGGGCACGCGAGCGCTACAGCAGTGATCCCCGACGAGGTCATTCGCTACGCGCTCGGGCCGCTTCGGCCGGCCCAACGTGCCGATCGATCCGCGAGGTGATGGAGCGCATCGAATCGCTGCCGCGCACGCGCGAGTTGCGCGCCGAGCCGCCGCATGGCGGAGTCTGCCGAGCTGCGCCGGCGCGTCGGCGCAACATTGCAGCGACGAGGAGTTCCTGCTGCGCGCGCACCATGCCGGGCGGCGCTGGTCGACGCCATGCGCGCCGCCGGGCCCGGCGCCGCGCCACTACGATCCGGCGACGCGGCCGGTGATCGAGCTGCTGCGCACGCTGCTGGCGCGCAGCGACCTCGGACGATGTGGATCTGTCGAAAGCCGGGCTTCCGGCTGGCGTCTGCGGCGCGATGCGCCGAGGAAGCGCGCGCCGCGAAAAGGCGCACGAAGAAACGCGTGCAGCGAGACGCCCGCCGCCGATCCGCGGTTTCATGTTCGACGTCGACGGCACGCTGTTGCTCAGCGACCGCTCGCTCGGCGGCTACGAAGTGCTGCCGGGCGCCGTCGAGACGCTGAACGCGCTGCGCGAGCCGCGGCGTGCCCGTATCGTGCTGCTGACCAACGGCAGCGCCTATCCACCCGCCGAGCAGGCCGCGCAGACTGCGTGCCGACGGGCTGCCGGTCGACGACGCACGCAGATGATCACGCCGTCGAGCGTCGACGGCCGAACTCATGACGCGCAGCGCGGTGCAGCGCGCGCTGGTGCTCGGGTCACGACGGCGTCGGGCATTGCGCTGCGCGAGGTCGGCATCGAGACGCGCGCCGCGACGCACGCGCGCGCCAGCCGAGGTCGACGCCGTGTACGTCGGCTGGCATCCGGACTGCGGCATGAAGGACATCGAGGCGGCCTGCAATGCCATCTGGGCCGGCGCGAAGCTGTACGTCGCCTCAGACGTGCCGTTCTTCGCGACGCGAAGCAGGGCCGCACGATCGGCTACATCGTACGCGATCGTCGGCGCCATCCGCACGCGTCACGCAGCGCGCCGATGATCCTCACCGGCAAGCCGTCGCTGCAGCGCTGCGCTTCGTGGCGCAGACGCTGGGCGTGCCGGTGAGCAGCGTCGGCGTCGTCGGCGACGATCCGCTGGTCGAGATCATCATGGCGCGGCGCGCGGTGCCGCCACGGCCTTCGGCGTGACGACCGGCATGATGTCGCGCGACGAGTGGCGCGGCGGCAGCCGCTGGACCGGCGGCCGCATCGCGTGCTCGAAAGCCTGCAGCGGCGTGCTCGACGCGATCGCGGGCTGACCAGTCCGCTTCGCGACGCAGTTCACTTCGCGTGCCCGCACGCATGATAATTTCTGCGTCATGAAAAGATCGCGGTGCTGTTCGGTGGTACGAGTGAGGAGCGTGACGTCTCGATCGCGAGCGCCGCGCAGGTGATCCCGGTCGCTGCGCACGCTGGGCCACGAGGTGGTGGCGGTCGACACGGCCGCGGGTCGGCTCGAAGGCCCGGCCGAGCGCAAACTACTCGCGAGCCGCGTGCGCCCGCGCCGCCCTCCGACCAGAGCATGGCGAACCTGCGCTGCGGCGCGCTGACCAACCCCGCCACTGCCATCGATCCGGCCGAGATCGACGTGGTGTTCCTGGCGCTGCACGGCGGCGCCGGTGAAGCGACGGCCGCGTGCAGGCCATGCTGGATCTCGCGGGCCTCGCGTACACGGGCAGCAATCACATCGCGAGCGCCGCGGCCATGGACAAGGATCTTTCGAAGCGGCTGTTCCGCGCGGCGGGAGTCCCGACCGCGGACTGGCTGATGTCGCCGACCAACGCGGACGCGGGTCGGCAAGCGCTACTGGGCTGGCCGGTGGTGGTGAAGCCGAACAAGCAGGGCTCGACGGTCGGGCTCTCGGTGGTGCGCGAACCGGCGCAAGCTCGCCGCCGCGCATCGAGCTGGGCCTGCGCTACGACGACGAAGTGATGATCGAGAAGTTCGTGGCCGGCCGGGAGTTCACGGTCGGCATCCTGGCGGGGTGCAGGCGCTGCCGGTGGGCGAGATCATCGCGCCGGGCGAAGTCTTCGATTACCAGTCCAAGTATCAGGTGGGCGGGGCGCGCGAGGTGTTCCCGGCGGACATCCCGGCGGCGGAGGCCGCCACGCTTGCAGCGTCACGCGCTCGCCGCGCACCGCGCCCTGAAGCTCGGTGCCTATAGCCGCGTCGACTTCCGGCGCGATGCCGACGGCGGATTCTGGTGCCTGGAGGCCAATTCGCTGCCTGGACTGACCGGAACCAGCCTGTTGCCGCAGGCGGCGAAGGCGGCGGGCATTGATTTCCCGGCGTTGCTGGCGAAGATCTGCGCCGGCGCGGTGGGTCGGTCCCGCCAGGGCTAGTCCGGGTCCGTCCGGCCACTCTTATATATGGCTGCCCAAGGCTTACTTAACATAAGCCATTGACCCCACCTCGGCCGGCTTGAGCCTCCGGCAGGCTTGTCACTCGCGGAAGCGCTGCTATACTGCGCGCCCTTTCGCGGGGTGCCCTGGCCGATGCCGAGTGGCCAAGCGATTGATTTCCAGCGAAATCGGGCGAGGTTGGGCGAGCCGTCGAGGCTCAACCCAAGACCACTCGAGCTTCGCGGCGCACATTCGTGCTGCCGCGTCTCTCCAGTGTTTCCCTCATCCGACCTAGCTACCCGCGCGGCGCCAATCGCGCAATCGAAGCGTGCGTGCGCGACGAACGAGAGGATAGTCATGAGCGTTGCTCTTATCGGCCGCAAGGCCGGCATGACTCGCATCTTCACGGATGCGGGCGAGACGGTTCCGGTAACCGTCATCGAAGTGCTGCCGAACCGCATCACTCAGGTGAAATCCGTCGACAAGGACGGCTACCGCGCCATTCAGGTCTCTTTCGGCAAGAAGCGTCCGCAGCTTCTGTCGAAGGCCGCCGCGGGTCACTACGCGAAAGCGAATGTCGAGCCGGGCAAGTCGCTGGTGGAATTCCGCCTCACGGACAAAGAAGGCACCGACCTCGCCGTCGGTAGCGAGATCAAGGCCGGCCTCTTCGAAGCGGGCGCGATCGTCGATGTCACCGGCACCACGATCGGCAAGGGCTTCGCCGGCACGATGAAGCGTCACAACTTCGCCGGCCACCACGCCTCGCACGGTGTGTCCGTGTCGCACAGAACCCCGGGCTCGATCGGCCAGCGCCAGACGCCAGGCCGCGTGTTCCAGGGCAAGCGCATGTCGGGTCACATGGGTGTCGTTCGCCGCACCGATCGAGAACCTGAAGGTCGTCGAGATCGACGCCGAACGTAACCTGCTGCTGATCCGCGGCGCGGTTCCGGGCGCCGAAGGCGGCCAGGTCATCGTGCGTCCGTCGGTGAAGGCTGCGCGCCAGAAGAATCGCAAGAAGATCGCGCCGGCCAAGATCAACAGCCGGCACGTCCAACAAGAAGTAATTGGCGGCACACATGAAACTCAAAGTTGCCAATGGTGGCGCCGAGCTCGCAGGTTTCCGACGCGACCTTCGGCAAGGAATTCAACGAAGCGCTGGTGCACCAGGTCGTCACCGCCTATCGCAACGCCGGCCGCGCGGGCACGAAGGCCCAGCTGACGAAGGCCGAAGTGCGTGGCGGTGGCCGCAAGCCGCGTCCGCAGAAAGGTGGCGGCACGTCGCGCGCCGGCTCGATCCGCTCGCCCATCTGGGTCGGCGGTGGCCGTGCGTTCGCCGCGAAGCCGCGCGATTTCGCGCAGAAAGTGAACAAGAAGATGTACCGCGGCGCGCTGCAGTCGATGCTCTCGGAGCTCGTGCGCCAGGATCGCCTGATCGTCGACGCAGGACTTCACGGTCGACGCGCCGAAGACCAAGCTGGTCGCCGACGAAGCTCAAGAAGCTAGGCCTCGAGCAGCGTGCTCATCATCGTCGAGGGCATCGACGAGAAGCTGTTCCTCGCCGCGCGCAACCTGCATGCACGTCGAAGTGCTGCCGGTGTCGCGCGCTGAACCCGCTCTCGCTCGCGAGCTACGACAAGGTGCTCGATGACCGTCCGCGGCCGTGAAACTCATCGAGGAGCGCCTGCAATGAGCGCTGCCAAGCCGAGCAAGGCCGCCAAGCCGCAAGGCCGCAAAGGCCGTGAAGACCAGAAGGCCGCCAAGGCCGCGAAGAGGCAGAAGGTCGTCGACATCAAGGACGCGCCGAAGAAGGTGGCCGAGCCAGGAAAAGCTGATCAACGTGCTGCTCGCGCCGCACATCACCGAGAAGACCTCGCTGGCGATGCAGAACAACGAACTACGTATTCGTTCCGCGTGCGCCGCGATTCGACCAAGCCGGAGATCAAGGCCGCGGTCGAGCTCATGTTCGGCGTCAAGGTCGCCAACGTGAACGTGGTGAACGAGACCGGCAAGACGCGCCGCTTCGGCAAGGTCCAGGGCCGCACGCAGGACATCAAGAAAGCCTACGTTCGCCTGGCCCCGGCCAGACGATCGACTACGAAGCCAAGCTCAAGGCCTGAAGGTAGTTAGACATGCCAGTCATCAAGATGAAACCGACTTCGCCGGGCACGCGCTTCCGTCGTCAAGCTCGACAAGTCGCACCTGTGGAAGGGCGGCCCGCACGAGCCGCTGACCGAGCAGCAGAACGCGCCATTCGGGCCGCAACAACGTCGGCCGCATCACCACGCGCCACCAGGGCAGCGGGCAGTACGCAGCAAGTACCGCATCATCGACTTCCGTCGCGACAAGGACGGCATCAAGGGCGTGGTCGAGCGCATCGAGCACGATCCGAACCGCACCAGCCACATCGCGCTGATCAAGTACGCCGACGGCGAGCGCCGCTACATCCTCGCCGCCAAGGGCATGGCGCCTGGCGACGAAGTCGCGCTCGGGCGCGGATTCGCCGATCAAGTCGGGCAACGCCATGCAGCTGCGTCACATCCCGGTCGGCTCGATCGTGCACAACATCGAACTGAAGCCCGGCAAGGGCGGCCAGATGGCGCGCAGCGCCGGCGCCTCGCGCCAGCTTCACCGCGCGCGAAGGCATCTACGCGACGCTGCGCCTGAAGTCGGGCGAGAGCCGCAAGGTTCACGTCGACTGCCGCGCCACGATCGGCGAAGTGTCGAACGACGAGCACAACCTGCGCGTGTACGGCAAGGCCGGCGCGAAGCGCTGGCTCGGCATCCGCCCGACGGTGCGCGGCCAGGCCATGAACCCGGTCGATCACCCGCACGGTGGTGGCGAAGGCAAGTCCGGCCAGGGCAATCCGCACCCGGTCAGCCCGTGGGGCCAGAACGCCAAGGGTCTCGAAGACCGCGCCGCAATAAGCGCACGACCAGCATGATCGTGCAGCGTCGCCAGAACCGTATTCGTTAAGAGGATCCGCCATGCCTCGTTCACTGAAGAAAGGTCCGTTCGTCGATCTGCACCTGCTGAAGAAGGTCGAGACGGCCGCCGCCAAGAACGATCGCAAGCCGATCAAGACCTGGTCGCGCCGCTCGATGGTCATTCCCGACATGGTCGGTCTCACGATCGCCGTCCACAACGGCCGCCAGCACATCCCGGTGCTGATCACCGAGAACATGGTCGGCCACAAGCTGGGTGAGTTCTCGCCGACGCGCACCTTCAAGGCGCACTCGGGCGACAAGAAAGTGGAGGCGCTGCGGCCTAACCATGGAAGCGACATGCAATACTGCAGCTACGCGCGCATCTCGCCGCAGAAGTGCCGCCTGGTGGCCGACACCGTGCGCGGCGCGGCAGCGTCGACAGGCGCTCAACACGCTCAAGTTCATGCCGAAGAAGGGCGCGGAGCTCATGCTACAAGGTGCTCGTGGTCCGGCCGTCGAAAACGCGCAGAACAACCAGGGCGCGGACGTCGACGATCTCAAGGTCACCCGCATCCATGGTCGACGCCGCGCCGCAGCTCAAGCGCTTCGGCGCCACGCGCCAAGGGCCGCGGCACGCGCATCATCAAGCGCAACAGTCACATCACCGTCGTCGTCGGCGACGGCAAGAAGGACGAGTAAGTCATGGGTCAAAGGTCAATCCGATTGCCATTCGCCTCGGCATCACCCGTGACTGGGTGTCCAAGTGGTACGCGGGCAAGAAGCAGTTCCCGCTGCAGGTGCACACCGACTTCCGCGTGCGCGAGTTCCTCGAAGACCAAGCTCGCCGACGCGTCGGTCAGCCGCATCCTCATCGACCGCGCCGCCAAGCGCGTCAACATCACGATCCAGACCGCGCGTCCGGGCATCGTGATCGGCAAGAAGGGCGAGGACATCGAGAAGCTGCGCGCCGAGACGGCCAAGATGCTCAAGCTGCCGCCGACCGACGTGCGCCTGAACATCGCCGAGATCCGCAAGCCGGAGCTCGATGCGCAGCTCGTGGCCGACGGCATCGCGCAGCAGATCGAGAAGCGCGTGATGTTCCGCCGCGCCATGAAGCGCGCCGTGATGAGCACCATGCGTTCCGGCGCCCTCGGCGTGAAGGTGCGCCTGTCGGGCCGCCTCAACGGTTCGGAAATCGCGCGCACCGAATGGGCCCGCGAAGGCCGCGTGCCGCTGCACACCTTCCGCGCCGACATCGACTACGGCCTCGGCGAAGCCCGCACCACCTACGGCGTCATCGGCGTCAAGGTGTGGATCTTCAAGGGCGAAGTGTTCGACAAGGCCGAGCTCGCCGCAGCAGGACGCGAACGTCGAAGCCGCGCAGGCTGCGCCAGGGCGCCGCCGCGAGCGCCGCCGCGCTGCCGCGGCCGCCGCCGCCGACGCCGGCCGCCTAACGAGGTCATATTTATGTCCATGCTACAGCCCAAGCGCACCAAGTATCGCAAGCAGTTCAAGGGAACGAACACCGGCCTCGCCCATCGCGGCAGCCAGGTGTCGTTCGGTGAATTCGGCCTGAAGGCGACCAGCCGCGCCCGCATGACCGCGCGCGAAGATCGAAGCGGCGCGTCGCGCCATGACCCGCTACGTCGAAGCGCGGCGGCCAGGTGTGGAACCGCGTGTTCCCCGACGTGCCGGTCACCAAGAAGCCGCTCGAAGTCCGCATGGGCTCGGGCAAGGGCAACGTCGAGTACTGGGTGGCGAAAGTGCAGCCCGGCAAGGTTCTGTTCGAGATCGAAGGTGTCGATGAAGCCACGGCGCGCGAAGCGTTCCGCCTGGCCAGCGCCAAGCTCTCGGTGTCCACCATGTTCGTGAAACGGCAGGTGCGTTGATGAGCGCCAAAGAATTGCGTGGCAAGACGCCGCGGGCGATCTGCAGTGCGGAGCTCATCAAGCTGCGCCGCGAGCAGTTCAGCCTGCGCATGCAGTCGGCGAGCGGCCAGACCGTGAAGTCCTCGGACTTCAGCAAGGTCAAGAAGAAGCATCGCGCGCGTGAAGACCGTGATGAATGAAAAGCGTCCGCGCAGGAGCCAAGAAATGAGCGCCCCAGAAGAAAGCGAAGTCGCCGAAGCCAAGAAGCCCGCGCGCGCTGCTCGTCGGCAAGGTCGTCAGCAGCAAGATGGACAAGACCATCGCCGTCGAGATCGAGCGCCTGATCAAGCACCGCGCGTTACGGCAGAGTACATCCGCCGCACCACCAAGCTGCTGGCGCACGACGAGAATAACGGAAGCCGGCGAAGGCGACACCGTGTCGATCGCGCCCTGCCGTCCGCTGTCGCGCCGCAAGTCGTACAAGCTGGTCTCGGTCGTCGAGAAGCGAGCGCCTAATGATCCAGTTACAAACCATGCTCAATGCCGCTGACAACAGCGGCGCCCGCACGCTGATGTGCATCAAGGTGCTCGGCGGTACGCGCCGGCGCTACGCGCAGGTCGGCGACGTCATCAAGGTGTCCATCAAGGACGCGATCCCGCGCGGCAAGGTCAAGAAGGGCGAGGTGTATGACGCCGTCGTCGTGCGCACCAAGCGTGGCGTGCGCCGCGCCGATGGTTCGCTGCTGCGTTTCGACACGAACGCCGCGGTGCTGCTGACCAACAAGCTCGAGCCGGTCGGCACGCGCATCTTCGGACCCGTGACGCGCGAGCTGCGCACCGAGCGGTTCATGAAGATCGTCTCGCTCGCACCCGAAGTGCTCTGAGGTAGGAACATGAACAAGATTCGTAAAGGCGACACAGGTCGTCGTGTTGTCGGGCAAGGACAAGGGCCGTCAGGGCACCGTGCTCGCTCGTCGATGGTGAGAAGGTCACCGTCGAGAACATCAACAAGGCGAAGAAGCACCAGAAGCCGAACCAGCGCAGGCGCCACGGTGCCGGGCGGAATCGTCGACAAGACGATGCCGCTGCACATTTCCAAGATCGCGATCTGGAACGTGGGCGCCAAGAAGGCTGATCGCGTCGGCATCAAGCAGCTGAACGACGGCAAGCGCGTGCGTTTCTTCAAGTCCAACGGCGAAGTGATCGACGCCTGAGGGCGTCGATATCAGCGTAAGGAATAGGCAGTAATGGCCAGGTTAAAAGATTTCTACAAAGAGACGGTGGTCCCGAAGCTCACCAAGGACTCTGGGCGTGAAGAACGCCATGCAGGTCCCGAAGCTCGTCAAGATCACGGTGAACATGGGCGTGGGCGAAGCCGTGGCCGACCGCAAGGTCATGGACGCGGCGGTGGCCGATCTCACCAAGATCACGGGCCAGAAGCCCAAGCTCTGCATGTCGAAGAAGTCGATCGCGTCGTTCAAGGTTCGCGAGAACCTGGCGATCGGCACCAAGGTGACGTTGCGCGGCGAACGCATGTGGGAGTTCTTCGATCGTCTGGTGACGATCGCGATTCCCGCATCCGTGACTTCCGCGGCATCAACCCGCGCTCGTTCGACGGCCGCGGCAATTTCAGCCTCGGCATCAAGGAACAGATCATTTTCCCGGAAATCCAGTACGACCAGATCGATCAGCTCCGGGGAATGGACATCACGATCACGACGACGGCGAAGGACGACAAGCAGGGCCGAGCCCTGCTCAATGCCTTCAATTTCCCGTTCCGCAAGTAAGGAACCATAGGGTATGGCCAAGACAAACATGATCGAGCGCGAGAAGCGTCGCGCCAAGATCGTGAAGAAATACGCGGCGAAGCGCGCTCAGTTGAAAGAGCTCATTCGCAGCCCGAAGACCAATCCGGAAGTGCGTGCCGACGCGCAGGCGAAGCTGCAGAAGCTTCCGCGCGACGCAAGCCCAGCCGCGGTCGCAACCGTTGCGCGATTACGGGCCGCTCACGCGGCGTGTATCGCCGCTTCGGCCTGGCGCGCGTGAAGATCCGTGAAGCGGTTGCGCGCGGCGAATTGCCGGGCGTTTCAAGGCCGAGCTGGTAGGAGCGCATGGCATGAGCATGACTGATCCCATTGCCGATCTCCTGACCCGCATCCGCAACGCGCAGATGGCGCGCAAGCCGGACGTGTCGGTGTCGTCTTCGAAGCTGAAGACCGGCGCTGGTCAAGGTGCTGAAGGACGAAGGCTACGTCGCCGGTTTCCACACCGCGAGCGAAGGCGTGAAGCAGACGCTGACCATCGAGCTGAAGTACTACGAAGGCCGCCCCGTGATCGACCGCCTCGAGCGTGTCTCGCGTCCCGGCCTGCGTATCTACCGCAGCAAGAGCGAGCTGCCGAAGATCAGGGCGGTCTCGGTACCGCGATCGTCTCCACGCCGAAGGGCGTGATGACGGACAAACAGGCGCGGGCCATCGGGCAGGGCGGCGAAGTCCTCTGCATCGTGGCCTAACTAGAAGAAGTCACTTATGAGCCGAGTAGCAAAACGACCCGTCGATCTGCCCGCAGGCGTCACCGCCACCGTCGCGGCGAACACGATCAAGGTCAAAGGCGCCAAGGGCGAGCTCACGCTCGTCGTGGCCGATGGCGTGAGCGTCGAGCAGAAAGAGAAGACTCTGGTCTGCGCGTACGCGAGCGACGCGAGCCGCATGTCGGCCGGCGCCGCGCGCGCGCACCTCGCCAACATGGTGACGGGCGTGTCGAAGGGCTACGAGCGCAAGCTCGAGCTGGTCGGCGTCGGTTACCGCGCCGCGGTGCAGGGCAAGGTGCTGGGCCTCACGCTCGGCTTCTCGCACGCGGTCAACTTCCCGATTCCGGATGGCATCGCGATGGAGACGCCGACGCAGACCGAAATCATCATCAAGGGCATCGACCGCCAGAAGATCGGTCAGGTGTGCGCGAAGATTCGCGCCATTCGTCCGCCGGAGCCGTACAAGGGCAAGGGCGTCCGCTATTCCGGTGAGCAGATCACCCTGAAGGAGGGCAAGAAGAAGTAATTCTTCGGCACTCATATGCAGATCACCAAGAAAGAGCGGCGCCAGCGCCGCGCCATCAAGACCCGCATGAAGATCCGCGAGCTGGGCGTTGCCCGCCTCACGGTTCATCGCACGCCGCAGCACATCTACGCGCAGGTGTTCGATTCGCAGGGCTCCAAGGTTCTCGCCACCGCGTCGACCGTGCAGGAGAAGGTCGCCAAGGGCCTCAAGGGCACCGGCAACGTCGAGGCGGCGAAGGCCGTCGGCACCGCGATTGCCGAGGCCGCCAAGGCCGCGGGCATCACCAAGGTCGCGTTCGATCGCGCGGGCTTCATGTATCACGGCCGCGTCAAAGCGCTGGCCGACGCCGCGCGTGAAGCCGGCCTAGAGTTTTAACAGGACCTAACAACATGGCACGACCCGACAACAAATCCCAGGCTCAGGACGAGTTCCTCGAGAAGCTGGTTGCAGTCAATCGCACGGCCAAGGTGGTCAAGGGCGGCCGCCAGTTCGGCTTCACCGCGCTGACGGTGGTGGGTGACGGCGCCGGCCGCGTGGGCTTCGGTTTCGGCAAGGCGCGTGAAGTGCCGGTCGCGATCTCAAGGCCATGGCGCAGGCGCGCAAGAACATGGTCAACGTGGCGCTCAAGAACGACACGCTGCACTTCGCCATCAAGGGCGCGCACGGCGCGACCATGGTGTACATGCAGCCCGCGTCCGACGGTACCGGCGTCATCGCCGGCGGCGGCATGCGCGCGGTGCTCGAGTGCGCCGGCGTGCGCAACGTGCTCGCCAAGAGCTACGGCTCGCGCAACCCGATCAACGTCGTGCGCGCCACGGTGCAATGCGCTGGCCAACGTGCGATTCGCCCGAGACCATCGCCGCCGAAGCGCGGCAAGTCGCTCGACGAGATCCTGGGTTAATCGCCGGGACGGATACGAACATGGCCAACAAACAGATCAAGGTCACGCTGGTGAAGAGCCTCGCGGGCCAGTTGAAGAACATCACGGCGTCGGTGCGTGGGCCTGGGCCTGCGCCAGCCGCACCAGACGGTGCGAGGTCGCCGACACGCCGCAGAACCGCGGAATGATCGACGCGGCCACGCACCTGCTGAAGGTTTCGGGTAAGCGTGATGACCATGCGTCTGAACGACATGAAACCCGCGCACGGCGCCCGCAAGACGCGCCTGCGCGTGGGACGCGGCGCTTCCGCCGGCCAGGGCAAGACCTGCGGCCGTGGCGTGAAGGGCCAGCGCGCGCGCAAGGGCGGCTACCACAAGGTCGGCTTCGAAGGCGGCCAGATGCCGATTCAGCGCCGCATGCCGAAGGTCGGCTTCCGCTCGAAGATGGAACATGGCCGAAGTGCGGCTCGACGAGCTCGCCAAGGTCGAAGGCAGCGGTGATCGATCTCGACGCCTTGAAGAAGGCCAACATCATCCCGACATTTGCGGATCGCGCGAAGGTCGTGCTGTCGGGCGAGATCAAGAAGGCCGTTTCGCTCAAGGGCATCGGCGCCACCAAGGGTGCGCGAAGAGGCCATCGAGAAGGCCGGCGGCACGGTCGAGGCTCTGCCTGAACGCCGAAGCCCGGCAAACTGAAGGCCAAGAAGCAAGGCCTAAGGAACACAGGTAAACACGTGGCAGACAGCTCCACAGAACCCGGCATCAGTACTCGGCGACGCGGCGCGTTTCGGCGACGTACGCAAGCGCCTGCTGTTCCTGATCGGCGGTCTGATCGTCTATCGCATCGGCACGTACATCCCCGTGCCGGGCATCGACCCTGAGCGCGTGGCCGGCTTCTTCCAGCGACAACGCCGAGACCATCTTCGGCATCGTGAACATGTTCTCGGGCGGCGCGCTCGAGCGCCTGTCCATCTTCACCATGGGCGTCATGCCCTACATCTCCGCGTCGATCATCGTGCAGATGATGGCGATGGTGGTGCCGCAGTGGATGGAATACCGCAAGGAAGGCGAGTCCGGCCGGCGCAAGCTCACCGAGATCACGCGCTACGGCACGCTGGGCCTGGCGCTGTTCCAGTCGTTCGTCACCGCCAGCGGCCTGCAGGCGCAGGGCATGGTGGTCGCGCCGGGCTGGCAGTTCCTGTTCGTCGCCACCATCACGATGACCACGGGCGCGATGTTCCTCATGTGGCTGGGTGAGCAGATCACCGAGCGCGGCGTGGGCAACGGCATTTCCATGATCATCCTGGGCGGCATCGTGGCCGGCTTCCCGGGCGCCATCGGCCGCACGGTCGAGCAGATCAACACCGGCGAAATGTCGGGCCTGTTCGCCATCGTGCTGATCGTGGTGGTGCTCGGCGTCACCGCGTTCTGCGTGTTCGTCGAGCGCGCGCAGCGCCGCATTCCGGTCGACTACGCCAAGCGCCAGGTCGGCCGCCGCATGTACGCGGGCCAGACCACGCACCTGCCGTTCAAGCTCAACATGTCGGGCGTGATCCCGCCGATCTTCGCCTCGAGCCTGCTGCTGTTCCCGGCGACCATCGCCGGATTCGCCGGGCACGAACAACGACACCTGGTGGGGCAATGCGCTGCAGACGCTTCTCGGCGACGCTTCGGTTACGGCCAGCCGCGCACATCACCGCTGTACGCGTTCCTGATCATCTTCTTCTGCTTCTTCTACACGGCGCTGGTGTTCAACGCGCGCGAGACGGCCGACAACCTCAAGAAGTCGGGCGCCTTCATCCGCGGCATCCGCCCCGGTCAGCAGACCGGCGAGTACATCGACAAGGTGCTCACGCGGCTCACGCTGTGGGGCGCGGTCTACATCACCGCGGTGTGCCTGCTGCCCGAGCTGCTGGTGGTCGAGGGCGGCGTGCCGTTCGTGTTCGGCGGCACCTCGCTGCTCATCGTGGTCGTGGTGGCCATGGACTTCTTCTCGCAGCTTCAGGCCCACCTGATGTCGCATCACTATCCGGGTTTGCTCAAGAAGGCGAACCTCATGGGTTACGGCCGCAGTGGCGCGCCGCAAAGCTAATTTTAGGGCTCAAGAATCATGAAAGTACGTCCCTCGGTCAAGAAGATCTGCAAGAACTGCAAGATCGTGCGCCGTCGTGGCGTCGTCTACGTCATCTGCTGCTGACCCGCGCCACAAGCAGCGCCAGGGCTAAGAGATAGGTATCGAACATGGCACGTATTGCTGGCGTCAACATCCCGATGAACAAGCACGTGGTCATCGGGCTCACGCACATCTTCGGCGTGGGTCGTTCGCGCGCCAAGGACATCTGCGCGTCCACGGGCATCGCGCCCACCACCAAGGTGAAAGATCTCACCGAAGTGGAAGTGAACGCGATCCGCTCGGCGCTCGCCAAGACCGCGGTCGAAGGCGACCTGCGCCGCGAGAACTCCATGAACATCAAGCGTCTCATGGATCTCGGCGCGTATCGCGGCATCCGTCATCGCAAGGGCCTGCCGGTCCGTGGCCAGCGCACGCGCACCAACGCGCGCACGCGCAAGGGCCCGCGCAAGCAGGCAGTGAAGTTGAACGCTCCTCCGGGCAAGGTTTAAGAGGTTAGTTAGAACATGGCTGACGAAAGAAGACCGAAGACGCCGCTGCCCGGCCGCCGGTGCCGCTGCCGCCGCCGGGTGGCCCGAAGAAGCCGAAGAAGGCACGCAAGAACGTGCTCGACGGCATCGCGCACGTGCACGCGTCGTTCAACAACACCATCATCACGATCACCGATCGCCAGGGAAACACGCTTTCCTGGGCGACCTCGGGCGGTTGCGGCTTCCGCGGTTCGCGCAAGTCCACGCCGTTCGCGGCGCAGGTGGCGGCCGAGAAGGCCGGCAATGCGGCGCAGGAACACGGCGTGAAGAACGTCGAAGTGCGCGTCGGCGGTCCCGGCCCCGGTCGTGAATCCGCGGTGCGTGCCCTGAACGCCTGCGGCCTCAAGATCACCAGCATTTCCGACATCACGCCGATTCCGCACAACGGCTGCCGCCCGCCCAAGAAGCGTCGCGTTTAGAGCAGGTACAAATACAGATGGCACGATACATCGGTCCCGAAGTGCAAACTCGCGCGTCGCGAAGGCACGGATCTTTTCCTGAAGAGCGGCGTCAAGCCGCTCGAGAGCAAGTGCAAGTTCCAGGTGCCGCCGGGCGGCATCAAGGGCGAGCGCAAGCAGCGCCTGTCCGACTACGGTCTGCAGCTGCGCGAGAAGCAGAAGCTGCGCCGCATGTACGGCGTGCTCGAGCGCCAGTTCTGCGAACTACTACGTCGAAGCCGCGCGCCGCACGGGCTCATCGGGTGAAAACCTGCTGAAGCTGCTCGAGTGCCGTCTCGACAACGTGGTCTATCGCATGGGCTTCGCCTCGACGCGCTCGGAAGCGCGCCAGCTGGTGTCGCACAAGTCGATCGCGGTGAACGACGGCGTCGTCACCATCGCCTCGTACCAGTGCAAGGCCGGCGACATCATCACGGTGCGCGAGAAGGCCAAGAAGCAGCTGCGCATCCAGAGCGCGATGCAGATCGCGACGCAGGTGGGTCTGCCCGAGTGGGTGGACGTGAACGGCACGGAATTCCGTGGCGTGTTCAAGTCGGTGCCGGGACGGGACGAGATCCTGCCGGACATCAACGAGAACCTGGTCGTCGAGTTGTACAGCAAGTAAGTGATTTCACGGACCCGCCGTCTTCGGCGGGTTAAGAATGCCGCGCAAGCGGCTGGAGGTAGTCGAATGCAAGGTTCAGTCAGCGAATTTCTGAAGCCCCGTGTCGTGAAGGTGCAGCCGACGGCTCCGCGCCAGGCGCGCGTCGTCATCGAGCCGTTCGAGCGCGGCTTCGGCCACACGCTCGGCAACGCGCTGCGTCGCGTATTGCTGTCGTCCATGCCGGGCGCTGCGATCACGGAAGTGGAAATCGAAGGCGTGCTCCATGAGTACACCTCCATCGAAGGCGTGCAGGAAGACGTCGTCGACATCCTGCTGAACCTCAAGCAGGTCGCTCTCAAGATGCACACGCGCGACAGCGCCGAGCTGCGCCTGTCGAAGAAGGGCCCGGGCCCGGTGACGGCCGGCGACATCCACACGGACCACGACATCGAAGTCGTGAACCCGGAGCTGGTGCTCGCGAACCTCACGAAGGCCGGCGAACTCACCATGACGCTGCGTGTCGAGCGCGGCCGTGGCTATCGCCCGGCGCTGAATCGCGCCGCGTTCGAAGAGCAGAGCCGTCCGATCGGCCGCCTGCAGCTCGACGCCTCGTTCTCGCCCGTGCGTCGCGTGACGTACATGGTCGATGCCGCGCGCGTCGAACAGCGCACCGACCTCGACAAGCTGGTCATCGACATCGAGACCAACGGCACCATCGACGCGGAAGAAGCCATCCGCCGCGCCGGCGGCATCCTCAAGGATCAGCTGTCGGTGTTCGTGGACCTGCAGGGTGAAGAAGAAGCCAGCACCAAGGTCTCCGAGATGCAGTTCGACCCGCTGCTGCTGCGGCCCGTCGACGAGCTCGAGCTCACCGTGCGTTCGGCGAACTGCCTCAAGGCGGAGAACATCCACTACATCGGCGACCTCGTGCAGCGCACCGGAAGTCGAGCTGCTGCGCACCCCGAACCTCGGCAAGAAGTCGCTCACCGAGATCAAGGAAGTGCTGCAGAGCCACGGCCTCATGCTCGGCATGCGTCTCGATGGCTGGCCGCCGGCTGGTCTCAAGCACGATGCCGATCGTGGAATGATCTGAAGCCGATCTAGTCAGGAAGAATAGTTAGGGACTAGTTCATGCGTCATCATCTTTCCGGACGTCAGCTGTCGCGCAACAGCTCCGCACCGCCACGCGCTGCTGCGCAGCCTGTCGGTGTCGCTGCTGCGTCACGAGACCATCCGCACCACCATCCCGAAGGCCAAAGAGCTGCGTCGCGTGGTCGAGCCGTTGATCACCCTCGGCAAGGACGACAGCGAGTCCAATCGCCGTCTCGCGTTCGCGCGCCTGCGCGATTCCGAGATCGTCGCCAAGCTGTTCGACACCATCGGCCCGCGCTTCAAGGCGCGTCCGGGTGGCTACACGCGCATCCTGCACATGGCGCCGCGTCCGGGTGACAACGCCCCGATGGCGCTGATGCAGCTGGTGGAGCGTTCGGCGCCCGGTGGCCGTCGAGGCCGCGCCGGAAGACAAGAAGGCGAAGAAGGTCGAGGCGTCCGAAGGTCGACAAGGCCGAGAAGAAGGCCAAGTCTGAAGCCAAGAAGGGCCGCGAGAAGGCCGCCAAGGAAGCGAAGGCCGCCAAGGCCGTCGCAGAAGAAGGCCGCCAAGAAGACCGGCGGCGTGGCCAAGAAGAAAAAGGCTGCTCCGAAGAAGAAGAAATCTTCGAAGTAGTTCGACGCTGAGAAGGATCAGACAGACGGGCGCCCTGTTTCAGGAGCGCCCGTTTCATTTTCAGGATTCTCGATCATGGGTCCCCGGTAAACCGTGCTCAGCCAGTTCAGCCGCGATTGGCGGAACGGATTGAGATCGTCCGGAACCAGATCGTCACCCGCTTTCGGCAGCCTGGGCGGTCAGGAGCACTAAGTATTCCCTTGCGGCCCTCGGGGCTGACACCGTTTGTGGTCTGGCCAAGCTGACAAAGAATCCCCAGCTCACGGCCCCCGCACTTGCAGCGGCCACATTCACGCCGGTGTAAGCGAGACGCCATTGACCGGGCGCTGCTCAGTAGTCTCGGCGGCGAGGGCAAGGCGCTCGAAGACGCGAGACGAGCCATCCCGCGCGCGCGACTCCATTGGCGCGTTGCATGTGCATTCTCCAGTTCCGATGGGCGCCGATTGACGAGCTGCCGAATAGCTACCGTAGCATCCAGCCACATTTCGGTAATGCAGCAGTTGGGATTGCTGGATGCAGAGTCTTTGCGCGCGAGTTCGAGCGCAACCTCATCTAACCGAAAGTGGTGCCTATGTTTGCAGAACCAGGCTCAGAATGGTGTTTTGCGGCGCTGGCACTCCATGGCGAGCGCCGCAGGTGGGCGCTGGCGGGAAACGGCCAGGGAACGGTCGGGTCGGTGCTGGTCGGCCGCGCCAACAGGTGTTCGTGCAGGTGCTGAATACCTTCGCGGATTTGCCTGCGGCACACCTGGCACCTGGCATTTCGCATTCAGCACACAAAATCGGGCAGGACATGCCCCAATAGCCACGGTGCTCGCCGCCAGGCGGTCAGGCTGTCAGCTGGTATTGATTGGTAGTGGTTGCCTGCACGCAGGACGCCAACCTCGAAAGCGTGAGCTACGTCATTCCACAGCTGTGATGAATAGCCGCCAGACCGGATCCACGGGGAAGTCACGAATTGCCAGTTGGTGGCAGGAAATTGGGCATGGGTCGCGTTCCAACAGGTCTCATGGAAAAGCTGAAGGTGGTACTCGCGGCCGCCTTCGTTACTTTTCGGCTTCGCAGGATGTGACGGCCGCATCGGGTGAAATGGGAAATGGCGTTCCACATTTTCGGCTTGTACAGCTCGGCCACCGGCGCGACTCGTCTCGTGTGGGCGCTTGGCGATGCCGTAGGTCCAATTCCGGCCGGGTGCGGCAATTTGATTCTGGCGGAAACCATGGGTCTGGAGGCCTTCAAGATCGCCGCCACGCAACGCTCACCGCCGCGCGCGAATCACTGGTATGAGGGTGCGCTTCTTTGCGCACGGCGAGCACGGCGGCGGATGCGGCGTGGACTACGATGAAGCTCGTCGGCTGAGTCAGCGCGAACCGGCGGACGTGGCCAGCACCAGATCACTCTGCGCATCCGCCGTGTGCGTGCAGCAATGAGCTTTTGCCGTCGCGTGAAACGGCGAGGCCCAGGCCGCCCAGCGGTGTCGGTGAATTACGGCAGTCCCCAATGACTTCAGTGCCGCCGGCGAACGCCAGGCGATGCACGACGACAGGCGTGCGCAGGTGTCGGTGGCAGTAGATGGCACGTGGTGACGTGCAGCCGTCGGCGTAAAGCCGCGGAATGCCAGGCAGGGGCGCTTCCGCGCCACCCGGCGAGCGGCTTCATCCACGGGACCACGCCGCCAGGTTCCGCGACATTGAACACCACGCGGTCGGTCACCCACGACCCCTGCGGCCTGAGGAACGTTGCGAGCGTGAATCGTTGCGCCTCTCCGCCCTGCGCCGGCACCCGATAGAGCGCGGCACGCGCCCGTCGCTGGCCAGCAGCCACTGGCAATCGGCGGACCATGCTTCCCTTTGCCGGATTCAGATAGCGGATTCATTTGCCAGCTGCATCAGACATGTCACGATATAGATAAGCCGGTGAGACTCGCGATCAAGCCAAGGCCGCCTTGCCATCAATTTCAGGACGGCTTTGATCAGCAGGTCCATCCGAACTTAAAGTGATATACGGAATTATTACCATCATCAGCGTCAGATCAGAACTGTAGTGAGACCAGTCGGACTCAGAGGCGATGCGCGATGCCATCGGCAGACCTACTGGTCATGCGAAACTCCACTCGCGAGACCGGAAGGTCAGCGCTGAGAAACCGATATGTTCAGGACTTCCAGTACCGATCATCGATCATTTTCGCGCGCACGCAAACTGAGCGAACACCGCGTCACTCACCACTGCCATGGTTTCTTCCGCGATCTCGGCGGAACAGCAGTACTATCAGCTCGATTGCGCCGACACGCCGCCGTCGCCGGAATCGTTCGCCACCAGCAACCGATGCGATCCCGCGGGGCGCGCCAGACTGCGAGGAAGCCCTGTATGGTTTGGCGATCGGGCGGGGTTCGTCTCCAGGGCATGGGTTCGACGATATAGATGCCATACACCGCGATGCTGGTCATGCACACAAAAAGGCCAAGTTTTTCCCGTCGTGCGCGACCAGGCGGGCGCACCGGCGTGCCAGCAAGAGGGCGCGCGGGCGAGCGGCCGGGTCCCGGCGTCACTGAGCGAGAGCAGTCGAATGGTTTGCGAGCTGGAATCGTCGATGGCGGCGTAAGCGAGAGTCTTACCATCCGCAGACCACGCGGGCTGCATGAGCGGTCCTGCGCGAAGGAAGCGCTGACCGCTTGCGCTCCGCGCCGCCGGTCGGCAGCTGCAAAGATGCCGCCGTCGCGCTCGCTGTTGCGAGCAGACGCGAGTTGAGATCCGTCGGGAGATAGGCCGCACTGATCGCGATGGCAGGCGAATACGTCAGTCGAACGCAGCTCTGAATCCACCGGGGGATACAGATCGAAGCCGGGAGTATCCATTGACTCCCATTCACGCGAACACCACGCGTTTGCCGTCGTCCGGAGACAGCGCCGGCATCCGTTCCTCGCCGACCAGTGAGGTGAGCGTCACCGCTCGAGCCTGGGTTCGCTATCGCCGCGCAGGCGCCACACACAGCCAGCGCGCGGCAATCACCAGGAACACGATCGCGACCGTCGTGAGCCAGGGAAAGCCGCGTTCGGCTCTTGGCAATTCCCACGCCGCCGGGGATTCGGACAAAGCAATGGCGCTCGGAGCCTCGACACTGCCAATGAACCGATAACCGCGCCGCGGCAGCGTTTCGACACCAGGCCGGGTTGTCGGCGTCATCGTCCAGCGCTTCGCGCAGCCGGTTGATGACGGCATTGAAGTTTTTGCTCGAAGATTCCACCACCCGGTTGTCGGGCCAGACACGGGCGCGCAGTTCCTCGCGCGTCACAGAAGCTGGCGGGACGCTCGACGCAGCGCAGTCAGCACCACGAGAAGGGACTGATTCAGGCTTTACACGGGCGCGCCGGCCCGAAATAGCTCCTGGCTCGACAGATCGGCGGTGAAGTCACCGAAGCGGACGCGGGTTTCAGTTCCGGCATGTGAGGAAGGTGTAAGAAACGTGTGAGGCCGATTCCATTGTCGCAGATGCATGCGGCAGAGAAGTTTGGCCCCCATGAAACGCCTCATCCTGCTGCTTTTTGCGCCTGGATTGCCGGAAGCCATGTCCTGGGCGCCGGCACCGCCTCCTTGATGACCGCCTGCAATACACCGCGGATTGGTATGCCTCGTTCACACCCCGGAACGCACTCGACATGGTGCGCCAGACGCTTGCCCGAGATTCACGCTGGTCGAGGGCGGGGGAAGCGGCGTGGCCTGGCGGGAGCCATGGGCAATGTCCTCATCGACGGGCGGCGGCCGGTGGCCAAGGACCAAAACTCAGGAGGTCTGCAGCGCATCACCCTCGGCGCAGGTACTGCGCATCAGTCCTGAGGGGCGCGGCTGCCGCCGGCGACGCTCCCGGCCAGAAGTGCTCCCTCGGCGTGGTGCGGACGCCATTTACGGCACAGGAGGGTTTTGGCTCGGCCCCGGATTCGATACGCGAACCAGCACGAGCCCATGCCGAACAGGACGCTGGTCTGGACCGGGACGCGCGCGCAGCGTCGCGACTACCGTTTGGAGCCTCGACCTACAGTTTCGCGCTTTTTGGTTGCCGGGAGAACGCCAACTCACGGACGAGAGGCTGGTGATGACGCGGGCGCGCGCATGGATGCCATCGCCGCGCGACTGCGGCCAGTACTCCTGAACGGCGAGGCCGGGCTGGATGCGAGGTGGCAGCCGGCTGCGCATGACCGGCAAGTTGTCGTATTCGCGTTATCACGAGGATTCGAGGTTCTCTCGTATGACGTGAATGGCGCGGCTACAGGCACGGACCTCAATCCCTACACCGAGAGCAAGCGGGGCGCTGAATTCGGCGCGAATTTCGATCGAGCGATCGGGAGCTGGGAGATGGAGAGCCTGCTGCTGCTGACACGCGGCCGCTTCGAGCGAAAGAAATCACTTCGACATGTGGATCGGCAGGTGTGCGTCAACAGCATTTCACCGGAGGAACGAATTGCAGGACAGCGGCGAGATTCCATCCTGCGTGCCACGCTGACGCGTGGCTTCGGTCCAACCCAGCATGTGAAATTCGGACTCGAGGGCGCCCAGAACGTTGGATGCAAACCTCGCGCTGACGCTGGACCTGGGGAGGCGGGCCGTTCCCGATCAGTGTCGAATTCCAATGTGCTCATCGAAGAGCAGCGCGTCGATGGCTTCGTGAGCCATGGCTGGCACGGCCATGAGCGCTGGTCCTTCGACTGGCGTCTCGCCGGCGAATACTGCAGCTCGAGGATTCAGCGGCGACATGAACCAGGTCGTGACGCTCGCCTATGCCAAGCCCTCGATCCAGTGACGCGGCGGGTGAGCGAATCCAACCAGTTGAGGCTCCGTGTTTCGCGACGTCGGACAGCTCGACTTCACCGACTTCGTGTCCTCGGTCTCGCTGACGGACGAGCGAGTGGAAGGCGCTTAATCCGGATCCGTGCAGACCCGAGGGAGTGGTCAGCGAAGAGCTGTCGGCCGATCTGCGGTTCGGCGGAGATATCGCCTTGGCGCTGACGGGTTTTCATCGCTGGGTCAGCGACACGGCGGACTTACGCCCGTCGGTCCGCCGAATGCATTGGTCGATGCACCGGGGAACATCGGCGACGCGCGCATTTACGGCGTGCGCACGCAAACGCGCATGCCCTTGCCGAGCGTACGCAGCGCCGTTCTGACCGGCGACATCACCACAGCATTCCGAAGTCACCGATCCGTTGACCGGGCAGTCGCGGCCGATTTCGGAGTTCAGGAACTCGAGCTCAATGCCGGCATTTCGACAGGACCTGCCGCGCTTCGCCTGGGGACTGAGTTACCTCGAGAAGGGGGAACCACCCACGCACGTGGCTACTGCGCGAAATCGATGGTGAGCGCGCCAGTCACCTCGCTCGACGCGTTCGTCGAGATCCCTGGCGCGGGGGCTGCGTCTGCGGGTCGCCGCGCTGTCGCTGGACCAGCCGGGAGGCGCGCGACCAGCTGTTCTTCGATCCCCGATCGGCGGGTGTCGCAGTTCAGTGCCGAACGCAGCGAGCGCTTCCCACCCGGTCGCTGGTACCAGATCAGCCTATCGGGAAGCTTCTGAATGACCCGTCATTTCAGGTCTTCCCAGTACTTCTCCAGTAGCGCGTGTCACAGATTGATCAGGCGCCGCATGCCGGTCTGATTTTTGAAGACTTTGACGATCGACCTGCCTTTTTCGATCTGATTCGTACAGCCCGACGACCACGAGGTTTGCAATTGTGGTTGCGAGGCCTGCACCGTTGCGACCGACGGGTCGCTCTTGCCAGCCGTGCCTCCGCCTGTCCGGCAAGGGCGCCCGTAATCGTGCAGGTACTTCGCGATGCGTTCGTGAACACTGCGCATGCCGTTCTTGTGAACCACGCCCTTATCGGCGGTGTATTCATTGTTCGAGCGAAGATCATGCGGCCGGAGTCGAAGACATAGATCTCGAATGACGGGCACTTGTTGGCGCAGCCCTGCCTGCGGGGATACATAGGTCTCGCCTGGCTTGGCCAGCGGCACTGGCGTCTCACCTTCGGCCAGTACAAGACTCGACAGGGCGGTATCACCCGGCACTGTGCGGGCGTTCGAATCGCGACCCACCTCGTCCGTGGTGCTGCCCGGGTCTACGTCCACGGCGGCTTCTGATTCCGGGAGTAACTATGCGTTAACGCGAGGCTGCCGTAAGCTCGCCGCAAGCCAACAATCGGGGTCTGCCATGGGTCTGGGCAAGGAATTCAAAGAATTCGCGATGAAGGGCAATGTGGTCGACATGGCCGTCGGCGTGATCATCAGCGCCGCCTTCGGCAAGATTGTCACCTCGGTGGTGAAGGGCATTTCATGCCGCCATCGGCAGGGCGATCAGGGGGTGACCTTCACCGATCTGGCGGTCAGCCTGGGCCCAGGGACCCGACGGCAAGAAGTCCTGTTGAAGTACGGCAACTTCCTGCGGGTGAGGCCTTTCAGTTCTGATCGTCGCGTTGTGCTGTTCCTGCTGATTCGCGGCATCAACAAGCTGAAGAAGCGGATCCGGCCAGCGCCACCGCCGACGCCGCCGCGCCAGGAAGTGCTGTTGCAGGAATTCGCGACCTGCTGGCCAGAAGCAGTAGTCAGGCGTCCGATGGTTGCCGTCCGCCATCTCTGGATGTTCGGACGGCGGCCATCGTTCACCTGATTCTTCAGCATGGCCGCTGCGTGGAGATTCGGGTTCACGGACTGCGACCCGGGCCACCATCTGTTGGGAGTTGGACTCAGGGCGCTGGCCTTTGTTGTCGGTGTTTTTCTTTTCAAGCCCGCGAAGTTTGCGATCGTGCTGTCCGCGATCGCCGCCGTGATTGCCATCTGCGCCGCGATCAGGGCGCCCATCGTGCAGGGGGCCGGTGATTCTCGCATTCGCGCTGGTGGCGATCGTGTTTGGACTGTACGCGGCGCTCGCGGCGCAGGTGTTGATTTCCTGACGCGGGCCCTGACCGAAGCGCGTCAGCGCAGTGGGGATCCGGCGGTAACTGGTCCAGACACCAGTGTGCCGCAGCCTGAATCGACCACACAGTCGATGGGCTTTCTCAGGTGACCGAGGCCAGCATCAGCGACGCGCGTACATTTCCTTCCACGAAGGCTTCGTCATGTCGGCAGGAAGTAGTTGGGCCGCACGTTGTTGCAGCGCCCATGGTCGTTACCTTCAGGTAGAAATGGCCCTCGGAACCCTGATGCAGTCGGATCGGTACGCCCGCTGATCAGGTGTTGGGGTCCGGTTTCCGTCGATGGTCGCCGCCGCCGGAATGGTCGCAACGAGTGTGAGCGTTGCCGCCCACATGAAAGCGAGTCTTTTCATCACTTTGCTCCGTGTTCGTCATTGATGATGACCATTTCGTGTGACAACGATTAGATGAAGGCACAAGGGTGCCCTGCTCTGTCGCGAATCGCCTATTTCTAAGCCTTTCGGGCCAAACAGGAAAATAGATTTCAAGGAAACGCGAATCGCGTATTGCCGCTTTTTGGCGAGTCACGGAGGAACAAACAATGAATACTCTCGCCTTCGCACCGCGCGCAGATATGCAGCAGCGGTTGTTCTCGCGCTCGCATTTATCGTTGCGCTGCTCGTCAACTTCGGCGTCGCGCGCGCCGCCGCAGTCGCCACACCACATGGCGGTGCCACTATTGCCAATGACGGCGGCAGGTCAACCGCGCGTACATCAACGCATACAGGCAGATCCTTCTCTATTTCGACACACGTCCATGGCTTCACGACTTTGCGAGCTCCGTTGGTATCGCCAGGCGTGAGCTTTGGCGAAGCTGCACCGTCTATCCCATCACTGAAAATCGGACTTCGCCAAGGCGTTATACGCGACGCTGCTCTCGCGGCGGGCGCGCGGCGCGACGGTCAGGTGCAGATGCATGAGTTCGAACGCCGGGTACTGAAAATGGATTACGCGTCTGGATCCTCGAGAACTAGAAGTAGTTGCGGTGCTGACAGCTAACTGCCACTCGCGTTTTCCCCTCTCGCGTTCGAATGTCACGATTTTCGGATAACGACAGAGTCACTGTGGTCGCCAGGTTTCCTGATCCACGCATGGAGCGCCAAGTGAACAAAATCAAGATGTTGTTCGTCGTTGCGGTCGCCGGGATGTTTGCCACGATCGCGCACGCCGACTGGCATACCGGCCGACCCTTCGAAGTCGATTAAGCATCCCACGTCAAGCGGCTCGCGGGTCTGAACGTCAGCCAATTCGAGCATCTGGGGGAGTCAATGAATTCAACGTGGCGGCTCATTATCGTCTTGTGCGTCAGCGCAGCGGCAAGTGACCTCGTCGGCGCAGACCGCGCCTCCTGGCAGCGCGCTTCAGGCCGCGAAATGCGTCATTTTCAGCGGGGATGTGGACGGTGACGGCGACATCGACGCGCATCCTGGCGAAGGCCACACCCAAGATCGTTGCCGATCGCGCTCGATGATCCTCAGCATCCCGGTAGCGATCTTTGCGGGTCCGGCATTCCTGCTTCGTGCGAACAGCGGCAGCTACTCGCTCGAATCCAGACCCCGGGCAGTGTCGTGAGCAGCAGCGCGTGGCGGGCGAATACACACGAGATTGTATTCGGCGACTGCGTCGGCGGCGGCGTGACCAGCATGATGATCCGCGCAGTTATTGGGGGCGACAGCTTCACGGTTACGATCACCGTCGACCGGCCTGCCTTCGTTGCTGCAGAAAATCTCCTCGAGCGACCTTGGCGTGGATCTCGGCGAGTCCGGGACGCGCCATCAATTCCAGGACGTAAACCATGACGGCCGCGCCGACGCCGTCGTGCGCACCAACGGCCGGATCACCGGAGCATTTCTCGCCGACAGCTAATGCGGCTTGTTCGTTGGGCCACGGGAAACTGCCAGCATCGAGGCAAAAGCTGGTACGCGTTGTGCGCACGTCGCTCGACGCCAATGATCCGGCGTCGGCGCTCACCTTCATTTCGATCAAGCGGCAGAGCCAGTACCGCGTCCTTCAATGCGGTGGGCGATCAACTCTCCCCAACCTGCAAAGATGGTCGTCGTTTTGCCGCCGTGCGTGTCGAATCGGACTTCGCGAGTGCGCCAGCAATACGTAAG
>ERZ1370068.3238-contig-2355_pt1 | contig 33263 bp, 48 predicted proteins | sample MGYA00561227_ERZ1370068 | MGnify/ENA primary metagenome ERZ1370068 (study PRJEB38410, sample SAMEA6850437) | metagenome | study: Metagenomic assessment of the ecological functions of the soil: analysis of the soil microbiota associated with the...
GGTATGCTTCGTTCAGTTACGTATTGCGTGAAGAAGCGCTCCAGCAGCGGGGCAAAGGAGGTCGGCGAGCTGCACATCGACGTGGCCCTCATCGCGTCACCGTCCGCGGACCATCATGCCAGCCTCGGCGGCGCCGAGGGGAGGGCGGCGTGCGGTCCGCTGGGCTATGCCATGGTCGACGCCCGATATGCCGACCGCGTCGTGGCCATCACGGACCAGCTGTCGCCGCAGCCTCCTGCGCCAGTCGACATTCCCCAGGACCAGGTGGACTTTGTTGTCGTGGTCGAGTCGATCGGTGACCCGGCAGGACATCCTCTCCGGCACGACTCGGCCGACGACCGGGGCGGTGGGATTGCAGATCGCGTCGAGAGCGGCGCAGGTCATCGCGGCCTCCGGCCTGCTGTGCGACAGGTTCTCGCTTCAGACCGGCGCCGGCGGCATGTGCCAATTGCGACGGCGATGTACGTGAAGGGAGGTCATGCGCCAGCGTGGCGTGCAGGGCAGCTTCAGAGCGGGGTGGCGTCACGGGAACCCTGGTCGATATGCTGGACGAAGGCCTGTTCCGCAACATCTTCGATGTGCAGTGCTTCGACCCGAGGCGGTCGAGTCGTACCGGCGTGACCGCCGCCACCTCGCGATGTCGGCCTCGATGTATGCAAATCCGCATTCGCGCGGCCCATTGGTCGAGCGCCTGGACGCCATGCTGCTGGGTGCTGCCGAAGTCGACCTCGACTTCAACGTCAAGCGTGACCACGGGAAGCGGCGGCGTGATCCTCGGGGGCTCTGGCGGGCACGCCGACACGGCAGCCGGAGCGCGGCTGGCCATCGTCACCACGCGACTGGCTGCAGGAGCGGGCCCGAAGATCGTCGAGCGCGTGCGCTGCCTGACCACGCCCGGTGCGACGATCGATGCCATCGTGACGGAAGGTGGTATTGCAGTGAATCCGCTTCGTGCCGATCTGCGTGAGCGGCTCGCGATTCGCCGTGGCTCTTGACATATTTGCTGCCAGGCAGGATCATACGATATCAAATCACGTGACAGCGATCTGCGATCTGCGGACCGTTTGGTCTGGCCCGTGCTGACGCTTTCGTTTCTATTGCTCAACAAGGAGAAGACGTGGGAAATCACTAAGCTCCGGCTGTCCATCGCCGTCGGCAACTATGACCGGATGCGGCCACTCATCGATGGAGATGTTCAGATCGACGGCGTAGATCCGGTCTTCATGCTGCAGGAGCCGAGGAGATCTTCTTTCGCGCGTTTCGGCACGCTGACTACGACGTGTGCGAGCTGTCGCTCAGCAGCTATTCCGTCAAGACGGCTGCCGGCACGTCGCCCTATATCGCCGTGCCCATCTTTCCGTCGCGGGCGTTCCGCCACACGTCGATCTACGTGCGAGCGGACCGGGGGATCGAGAAGCCTCAAGATCTGAAGGGCAAGCGCATCAGGGTACCCAGTACCAGCTCACCGCCAATGTCTGGGTCCGTCTCTTTCTCGAGAGGGAGTATGGCGTCAAGGCATCGGACGTGACTTGGGTGCGCGGCGGCTATGAAGATCCCGCCAGAGTCGAGAAGATCGCGCTGAACCTGCCGGGGACATCAGGCTTGAAGATGCCCCGAAGGCGAAACCATCTCCAGCCTTCTGGCGGCGGGGAAGATCGATGCCGTCATCGGTCCGCGTGCACCTTCCTGCTTCGACCAGGGCCATCCGCAGGTTCGGTATCTCTTCGACGACCCCCACAAGACCGCGGCCGATTGGTATGCGCGCACCAAGCTGTTTCCGATCATGCACACGCTCGGTGTCAGGAAGACGCTCGCCGATCAGCCGCCGTGGTTGCCAGGTGCGCTTGTCAAGGCGTTCGAGAAATCGAGGCCCTCGCGCTCACGCGGCTCCAGCGAGACCGGGGCGACCAAGGTGACGTTGCCGTTCGTCGAAGATCAGCTGACGAGCTGCGCGCAAGCTTATGGGCTTCGATTTCTGGTCGTACGGGTTCGCGGAAAACGAGCGCACCATCGACCGCTTCCTGGCCCAGCACTATGCGGAGGGCTTTCCAGCCGTCGCCTGGAGCCGCGTGAGCTGTTCCATCCGGCGAGCCTCGAAAGCTACAAGGTCTGATTCGTATACCCTGAACCCATTCGGGCCAAGACTTTATTCGGAGATTGTTCCCGCCAATGAATGCCTCACTCCTTCCGCGCATGCAGCGACTTCCGTTGCCCGCCCGCGCGCCCGTCAGAACGCCTCGATTGCCGGCCGCGCCGACCGCGGCGGTGAGCGGCGTCAAAGGTGACGCGTGTGCTGACGCAGCACGCTGCAGCGCCGGCTCGATCCGTTCCTGATGCTCGATGCGTTCGGCACCGACAACCCGGAGGACTACATCGGCGGCTTTCCGGATCATCCGCACCGCGGCTTCGAAACCGTCACCTACATGATCGCCGGCCGCATGCGCCACCGCGACAGCGCGCGGCAACGAGGGCCTGCTGCAGAACGGCGGCGTGCAGTGGATGACCGCCGGCCGCGGCGTGGTCCACTCGGAGCTGCCCGAGCAGGAAGACGGCCGCATGGAAGGCTTCCAGCTCTGGCTCAACCTGCCGGCGAAGGACAAGATGCGCGCGCCGTGGTACCGCGACATCCAGAGCGCCGAGATCCCGAGTTCGCGACGCCGGAAGGCGTGACGGTGCGCGTGATCGCGGGCGCGAGCCACGGCGTCGACAGGCGCCGATGCAGCGCGAGGTGACCGAGCCGCTGTATCTCGATCTCGCAGCTGCCGGCGGGTGCGACGCTTCGCGCAGGCGCTGCCGGCGACGCACAACGCGTTCGTCTACGTGTATCGCGGTGAGCTGCAGATCGGCGAGCACCACGCGTGCCGGCGCAGCGCATGGCGATCCTGGCAACGAGCGCACGATCAGCGACGGCGTCGTGCTGCGGCGCCGGCAGCGCCGACGCGCGCGCTGCTGATCGCGGGCAAGCCGCTCGAACGAGCCGATCGCGCAGTACGGCCCGTTCGTGATGAACACGCAACGAGGAGATCTTCCAGGCGGTGGAGGACTTCCGCGCGCTGGCCGGCTCGCATAGCGTCACACCTAGCGCCTTGTTGGCTCGCCCGCTCAGACACTGCCCTCCCGGCAGCAATTCCGTTGCTGCTCTCTCTTCACCCTCGTATCGAATACTGATAGGTGCCGGGCTCGAGGCTTCCACGAACCTTGTGCCTGATCGCCGCCGAGGCGGGAGACGCGAGGGCGCGTCATGAACATCGCGCTGCCCCGAGCGATCGAGCGTTCCTCGAGACGATCGCAGCAGTAATGCCAACCGCGTCCGCACGATGATGTTGACGTCGACCTCCCTTGTAGCGCCTGCGCGCCTACTCGAGGAACGTGGCTTCGGTAGAGTAACGTGCCGAGGTGACGCTTCCAGTGCGGTCCCTTGTCGTGAGGACCTTTCGCTTACCGTCCTTCGTACCCGCACCTCGATACGCAGGGACGGTGCAATCAGCCCAGAGAATCGAGAGGTCGCCGGCCAAGTCGGTCTTGGCGGTCGTCCGTTCGCTTCCATCAGTCGCGCAGGACAACTTCAGCGCCCTCCAGATTGCGCAGTTGACCGCCGCAGGTCTTCGCAGACGTTGCCTGCAACAGATGGCTGAGCGCATCGTCCAGATTCTTGTAGAAGACGCGCGGCGGTACCGAACTCAGGGTGGAGGACTGACAGGTGCTCTTTCTCGACCAGCTCCACGCCAAATCGGCGTCCGTGACCTTCAGCACTTTTGCATCGCCTTGGTGGGGCAGGCCTGCGCCACGCGGCTCTTTCCAGCCGGCATCGGGCAGATGGGCGTCGGGATTCCAGTTCTGCGGCACCTGTTCCAGTTCGTTCCATTCGATCGCCATAAGGGCATGTCCCGACCAGATCCGCGCCAGCCACGCGACTTGACCGGGTCGATCACGACGACGCCGTCTGGACGCTTGTAGATCGCGCCAAATCCGATGCCGCTTCCCAAGCGCACGGTGCGTTGTCACAGTGATTGCAGGTCTTCGGGATATAGGTGACATCGACGAGCGAGCCTTCTCCGCGAATATGACGCTCCGTCCGGATCGTTTCGGGCCTTCCGGGCGGATGGGGCGCGGAATAGCGGAAAGGCATTGCCGGCGATACTCGTCCTTGGTCGCGAGGAACGCGGTTTCTGCAATTGATGCAAACGAAACATCAACGACCAGTGCCCAGCCGCTCATGCTGCTTTCTCGAGATTCGAGTCCCATTTTTCCACCTCCACCCAGCAAGTATTGGGCATGATCCGTCCGCAGTCGGACTCATTTTTCCACCCTGGCGTCAGGGTGGGACAACCTCTGCGATCCGGCCGGTACGGTAGTCTCGATCAGGTCAAGCTCGGCACGACTCTGTTGCCGCGCGTCACCGCCCTGACGAGCTGAGAAACGATCCACGGCACAGATGACCGACGCCTGCGCGTTGTAGACCCGAACAGATCGCCACGCTGTTATGCCTCGCGTCTCCGCATCGGGGACTCATTCGCAGAACCCAGTATCGATATCCGCCGACCAGCATCCGGTGTTCGTCGATGGTGCTGACGTGACTGATGCTTCCGTCCGCATGCGTATAGGAAGCTGTAGACCGGATGATTGGTCACGACCTGGCGGAAACGGTTGTTTTGCGGCGCTGGCACGGTTCATGTATCCGGTTGACGGCCGACGCGCGGGGATCTCGATCTGTTCGATGCGGCAGGCTCGACGGCACAAACTCGAACTGCCTGACTGCGTCGGAAGCCCGTCACCGAAGCCGACCGTATACGTGCCCGGTGTAGTTCGCTTCCGGCAAATCCTTCGGACGGCCTTGCGCAAACCAGCGCATGTCGTGACGGCTGATCGTCGTCGCGGGCGGCGGCACCGCGTGATAGCCCTTTTTGCAGGAAGTTCTTCCAGGTGATCTGACCTGGGCAAGATCGGTGGAGTCGAACATCGCGCTCGCACCAGGTCAGCTCGGCGCATCCGCCTTCGGAGATACAGGGCGCCGGCACCCAGCCGCGTCAGGATCTCCAGGAGGATCTGGTAGTCAGACTTCGACCTCGCCGAGGGCTCGATGCGCCTTGTGCTGCATGACCACGATGCGGTGGTTGAGCTGGGTCTGCGCAGTGGTGGATGCAGCCGCCGCTGTTGGCGCGATCTCGGCGATGTCGCCAGCGCTCGAGCGCAGCGCAGGCGGGCAGGATGACGTCGGCGAACTGGGCCTCGTTCTCCATCCAGATCGACTGGTTGACGACGAACTCGGAGAGCGACGGATGACAGGTAGGCCCTCGATGTATCGGGGCGGAGTTCGATCCCGGAGTCGTCCCGAGCGACGACGCCGCCGTAGCGGTACAGCATGTGAATGCGGGAGTGGCCTGGCCGCGGGTACCGTACTGTGCGAACTGTCCCTTCGAGCGAGAACGCCGTCCCACGCGTGTAGCCGGTGCGAGTAGTCCGCTTCCCGATGGTCCCCGGCAAGTGCCGTTCGGGGGTCAGCCTGCTTCGCGCGGGTTGATCGTGATGATCGTGAGCGCATGCGGCATCCGTCGTTGTTGGCCGCGCCGGCGCTGGTGTTGTTCACGACGTCGCCGAGAGATGCGCGCCCTCGGCATTGTAGCCCGTGGAAGTAGAAGTTGCGTCCTGCGGCGCGCCGATCTGCGAGCCGCCGTAGTTGACGCCCGGTTTCCCCCAGCCCCGCATCGCCATCATCATGCACCGACGCTGCGCGCCGACTGCGCACCCGTCTGCGCCGTGCGGCAGGCGCTGCCGAAGCCTGCGCACCAGACCGCCCGCGCGCGAGATAGGTCTCTTGCGCCTCCCCGCCAGAGCCGCGCAAGGCTACGGACATCGTTGCGCGGGCACGCCGGTTTTCGCTCCTCCCGCCATTCCGGCGTTTTCGGCACGCCTCGCTCTTCGACGCACCGAGGAGGTGAAGCTGCGCCACTCGTCAAAGCCGGCGGAGTCAGGCGCTGACGTAGTCCTTGGGTGGTCGTGGCTGCCGCTGACCATCCATTCTGGCATGATGGCGATCGGCCGCGCACAGAATCCGGTGCCGGGCTTGATCGGCATGCACGCCTTGCCGCCCAAGAGCTGAATCGAGTCGTTGTAGTAGGGGTCGATGTGGACGAGCTTGATGCCGGCGCTCCTTGAGCCACTGCCGGCGAATCGTGCCTTCGAGCGCGCCGTACGCGCCGCTGTTCGACTCGGGGTTGCTCGACCAGAACACGACCATCTCGGCTTCTTTGAGGCAGTCCTCGACGGTGCCGTAGGTCTCCGACTGGCCGACGCGCATCGAGCCGCCCCAGTGATGCGTCGCGCCCCAGTACCAGCCTTCCCAGCTGTCGGGGTTGTGGTGCACCTCGGTCATGCCGACCGCGTTCTCGAACTTGCGCAGCGCGGAGAGGTAGTAGCCGATGTTGCCCCACGCGTGATGCGACGGATGGCTGCACGCGATCGCGCCGTTGCCGTGCACCGTCTTCTGCCGCGTGATCTCTTTCGAGACGATGTCGAGCGCTTCGTCCCAGCTGATGCGCTCGTAGCCCGAGACGCCGCGGTTCTGCGGATTGCGCTCGCCGTTCGGATCGAAGTCGACGCGCTTCATCGGATAGCAGGAGGCGCTTGTCGGAGTACACGAGCGATTTGGGGAGGCGCGTGCGGGCTGACCGTCGCGCGCCGCGCCCGGCGAAAACCGGCGACCTCTCGCCGTGATGCTCAGCTCGGTCATCGTCCTCTTCGAGATCGATGGGTGTGGTGCGGACGATCTTGTCGTCCTTCACAAAGACAATTACGGGTCCGCCATTGGTGAGTGTGGCGTAACGCGTGGTTCTCCTTCATCTGACATACCCTTGCGCCACGCAGCCGTCTTCTTGTCGACGAGTTGGCCGAACCACAAAGCTTCTGGTCGCTTCCGCCCTGGGTGATCTTGAAGTTCTTGAGCGCGTCGATCAGGAACGCATAGTCGGTTTTCGGCGCGAGCATCTTGTGTGCTGTCGCGGCGTCCATGAAGACAGCTCTGCGTCGGGCTCGGCGCAGACTCCCCAGCGTCCCGACACGCTGCCGTCCTTGAAATGAAGCTGCCTCGCGAGACTGTTGTCTGAGCCGTGCTGGATGACTCCTCCCTGTGGCGAGATGCGCGCGCATCGACGCAGACTTGCAGCCGCGATACGCCAGCACGGTCGGCATGAACCAGAGGATAAGTACAAGAGTCTTTCGCGTCATGAATGTCACCCCCGAAGGCGAGAATAGCGCTTTGATTGGACGAAACGAGTGCCCCTCAGGCCTCAGCCGATCAGCCGGGAAGCGAAGCTGATCACCGCAACGTTCGGGAGAAAGCCGCCATGGTTGTTTGTCTCCTTGCCTGTAATGCGAATTTTCCGGTCAGGGGCTGGCGGGCAGGAGTACGGATACAGGCGCGTCGCAGGTTTGCACGAACGCGTCGCTGAAGAAGTCGTCTTCAGGCAGAAGCCCGCCTTCACCAAGGTGTCGTGCGCGGCGCTCGTCATCGACGGATTGCCGCATGCGTACACCTCATATCCCGCGAGTGAGCCGAAGTCTTCGAGCACGGCCTGGTGCACGAAGCCGCGCCAGCCCCGGCCACGCCTCGTCCGCTTCCGGATAGCACCGGCACGAACTTCAGGCGGCCACTCTCGTGCCACTTCTGCGCAGGGAGTGCCGCCAGATAGAGGTCTTCGGCGCGGCGCGCGCCCAATACGAATGCAGCGGCCGTTCGAGCCTGCGCTTGATGGCGTCCTCGACGATCGGCTTCACCGGCGCGAACCCGTGCTGTCGCGAGCAGCACGGCGGGTATCCGACCCTTCGCGCAGTGTGAACTGTCCGAACGGCAGCTCAATGCGCAGCCTGTCGCCCTTCGCGATGCGGCTCAGCACACCTTCGAAGAACCAGCCGCCAGGCGTGGCGCACGTGCAACTGCACGCTGTCGTTTTCGTGCGGCGCATTCGCCATCGAATAGTTGCGCCGCGTGCCGTCCTCCAGCTCGACCTGCAGATACCGGCCCGGCGCCGAACCAGCGCGCACGCCCGCGCGGCATACAACTGCAGAATGCTCCACGTCGGCGGCCGGCTGCGTGATGCGGTACGGAGGCGTCGAGCGTCCTTCGCGCGACGGTCGCGCCTCTCGATACTGACGCGGCGCGATCGTCAGGTCCGTGTCGGGGCGCAGGCAGCAGCAGCGCGCGCTCGGCCGGCGCCGCCACTGCGCCCTGTACCGGCGAACGCGCCTCGCCGCCACAGACGTCCTTCGCAGGACGCCTGCAGACATACTTGCAGCACGAGTACGGCACCGCATATCCGGCGCGTTAGCAATACGTAACCCAAAAAACTCGATGTGCTTCGTTCAGTTGTGTTGCTCAAACCCGAAATCATGCCGTCACATGCAAGAAGTTGATACTCAGTCGTCATCGTTCCAACACCGAACTCAGTTGCCACCGGGTGACCGTTGCGCCCATGCGAGGCGATCATGAGGTCGAATCAGATACGCATGAAGTGCGTCTCTGCAAGTTGTCATGGTCACCGGCGAATTGCGGGCGCCCCGTGACCCGTCCTGAACCAGCACACAGTTGCCGCCAACAGCCGTAGCGACGACAGGCAACCCGACCGCCATCGCTTCGAGGATGGTGTTAGACAAACCCTCAGCTCGCGAGGCAGAACGAACGCGTCGAAGCCTCTCCATCAGCGCAGCTACATCCGGTTCGATTTCCTGGGAACCATGCGAGTTCCTGCGCATGCGCAGCTTCTAATACAGTTACGCATTCCTCACGAAGCGGCCCATCGCCTATGATGACCAGTCAGATTCTTTGACGCCACTCAGGCTCTCGCTCAACCAGCTTGCAGAATGCTCTGACCAACATCGGTTGATCCTTCACGGTGGCCATGCGCCCCACCGTGCCGATGACGATGGTTGTTTCGTCGCGGAAGGCCGTGGGCCAGGTTGCCCGATCGACTCGTCAGGAGTGAAATAGTCGATGTCCACGCCGTTGTGGATCAGTCGCACCTTGCGCGCTAAGGCCGACGGAGTTGACAAACCGTCTGAAGGTCTCCTGATACCGCAACATGCTGATGGACGAGCGAATCGACGCCGCCTCGCCGGAGCCAACGGTATCGTCGGACATCGCCCTTCAGGTCATACACGTCGCGGCCATGTTCGCCGTGAATTCTGATTGGAACGCCAGCGGTTTGCCGCGATCCTGTCCCTCGAGCGCCGGTAGGTTTCTTGAGGAGTGAAAGATGGTGGGCTTCAGTGTTCGCAGCAGGTTCCACAATCTGAAATACCATGCCGAGTTCGGACCTTCCTTCTTATGTAGGTCGAACACCTCGACAGCATTACACTCGCTGACGCGCTTGCTGAAGCTTGAAGATCCGTTGAGGCAAATGATTGCGTGTCTGTAGTGGTCTGAGGGCAACCGATTTATCGAGAGTTAACTAGTCCGTTTTTCCAGCCCGCCTATATCAGAACGATGGAGTAAATTGGAGCAGTCAGAAACGAGAACAGCGGTGCGGAGGAGCTCTTGGCATTGGAAGATTAGAATCCCGTCGGGCGCTCGGCGACTCCCAGGACCGGGAGAGCCTCGCCGCCGCCCGTCTCCATTGGAATTGTTGCCGTGCCACCCCAGGACGACGCTGCAGCTAACTCGATCTGCGGCAGCGATCGGGGCAAACGTAAACAGTTCAAGTCGCTCATCATCTGAGAGGAAAACGTACTCCGACGACAAACGCGGCGAGCGAGCGCGATCAATGCGTTGGCAACGCTTGCCATGGGCGTTGATCACGCTCTGCCAACCCTGGCGTGCGTGAACGTGCCCTCAGACGCCAACAGCACCACAACCGTAAGTCCAGCAGAAACAGATAGACGATGAAGCCCTGAATTCCGGTCTCGACGAGAACATAGGTGAGTGTTGTGGGTGGCCGGGCACGACCACCAGAGCGCCATTTAGGAAATCGTATTTATCGTAGCGACTCGAAATTCTGGACCCCACACCGAATGGGTAGTCTCTAGCGATGTCGATCGCAACAGTCCACACATGAAGTCGAGCCAGGCCGATTCGTCTTGAATCGCATCGAACGTCGGATTATGCGAGCCGACTGAAATAGTCATCCAGGATCGGCGCGATAAGGATAACGAGCGCAGCCGCGAAGCCGACGGCGACAAAAAGGGATATTGCCTTGCGCCAGTTGTAATTTAATGAAACGAGACCGCCTGCAGTGAGACCCCGGAAACCTTCTCTCCGAGAACGTCGATATGACCAGCAAACACGCTGAAAGTGCAGCGGCAAAGAGCGCACGACAGAGCCACTTCAATCGACGATTCTGGGCTGTGGCGTCACCGGGAACATGGTTCGAGTGATAGCCAAAGCGAACTCATTGTTGGCATCCGAACATGCCGCCGATGCCATCGTAGTAACGGATCCCGCCGTTGTACAGAACCCATTATACTTCGCCGCGTGAAAGCCGATGGAGGCAGCGACTACGCCGAGTAATCCTAAGGAGCTGATTGCGCGTCTTGATGACAGTCACCGCCAAAGGGCGACGAGGATCGTCGTGACCAGGACTTGAATTCCCCATCCAGCCGGTTTCCGGGCTCACTGCGTTGACTGCGCTATCAGCGCGCAGAACACAAAGGCGATGGTCGCGAGGCTCAGCGGATGAGTGAGATTTGGAAGGACACCGGTGAGGACGGCGGGCACAGCCAGCGCAAGCCAGATGACAACCGACAGGCGCAGACTGTCAATAGCGCCATATGCCCACTCCTGTGGGCGAAACAAAACGAACCACACGCCAGAGCAGCAATCCGGCATAGCGGCTTCCGAATGCTGCCGATGAGCCCTACGACGATGACGATGACTAACGCCACGCGCATCTGGTCGTTCGGCCTCGGTGTGCCGACCGTTGCTGGGTGACGAAGGGCCCGGCACTCGAATTCGACGACGAGCGCTTCCACGGCAAGTTCCTGACGATCAAAGGACCAATCGCCTTGGTAAGCTGCGGCGGCAAGTGCTGCCAGGCTGAATCGCGACCCTGAACTTTGAATTCGTGGGAGTCAGATTCGGAACCGCACGAGCGCGAACCGGCAGCGTGGTAGGAAGAGGCGATGATGCATCCCCAACCCCTCTTGAACACGCGCCGGTCCGCGTTACTCCGCCCGAAATCGAACCGCGTGTGCCCCATCCGCTGCCGCCGCGCGCCACCAGTTCCCGGTAAACAGAGCCAGTTCACGCCGGCCTTGTAGAACTGCGGGTAGGCACCGGCGTAGTGCGGCGCCACCGTTGTCCTTACTAGAAGAATGAGAGAACCGCGCTGGCGACTTGGCCGCCATGGCCGCACAGCCAGAATCTTGCATCGTCCGGAAAACGACGCCCGTACAGGAACGCTCGGAACCAGTCGCTTCAGGGAACACGGGGGTTCCCAATGAGCGCAGCGCAGTAGGCGTAGACGTCGAAGAAGGGATCGAGGAGTTCCTCGCCGCCGATTTCCCGCTGACGGGCCGTTCTTCGGTCCGAGCCGGACCATCCGTCGCGTGTCGCGCTGGCGGGGAAGCGGCGCATCAGGCCGTCTTCGTCTGGCTTGGAATTGCCTGATCGAGGCGCGACGTATAGGCCCGCTTCTATGTAAGCGCGAGACGAGCTGCGTGCAGGTTGCGCTTCGTGCCAATTACGAAGGTCAAGTACTGGACGCGCTCGTCGACGGCGACCGCCGCCGCCCGGGACAGGAAGCGCCGTGCCAGAATCTTCGTCGGAGGCTGGCTCACGCCGCCATAGACGGCGTTCAGGACACGAAACGAGCATCCGTCCAAAGATGCTTCGGACGACGAACATCGGCAGGACGCCGGAGACGCGGCCGTCCCGGACGGCCATCAGGTAGATCGATCAGATGCCCCCGCGCTGCCTCGACGGCTCGTTTCCACGCGACGGGTGGCAGAAGGCGACTGCCATGGTCACTCGAGGAGACAGAATGCGTCCCATTCGTCGGGCTGAATCAGGATTCAGCGCCTTCAGCTCGACGCTGGACGAACCGACCGCCTCGCCGCGGGGCGGCATCTCGATGTGGAGAGCGAGCCGGAGCTTCCATCATGCGCACGCCGCATCTGGCTCACGGCTCGCGCCGAGGCACTGTTGATTCGACAACGCCGCAAAAACGGATCGAGCATGTCGCCCCACCGGTGGCGCCGCTCGACGTAAACTGCCGTCGCCCGCGGTCCCGCCTGCTCGAGCGCGACGAGCGCGGTCCTCCACGAGCCGACGAACGCTTTGTGCACAGGTGTCGGCGTCGCCGGCAACAGAGCACAGCGCGCCCTGTTCGGCCATGCTGGGCATGCACATTCACCGGCGGCAGCGCTGACTACAGTCGGTCCGCCGCACGCCATGCCTTCAAGTAAGCTTTGTTCTGAATGCCACGCGCTGTCTGAAGAGGAACGGCCACGACCGTTGCGCGTTGGAGATATGGAAGCACGTCGGGCACTGAACCCGTGACGATGACATTCCGGGAGCTTCGCGCACCGTTTCACTGAACGCGTCGGACGACGGCCGACGATCCAAAGCCGGGCGTTCGGAATTGCTGAGCTTCGGCCGCACGTTCTCACAAAACCAGCGAACTGCCTTCGACGTTGGCGCGGTAGTCCATTGCGCCTGTGAAGACGACGTCGCGGCCCAGAGCAGTCCGCCTTCGAGGGAGGGTTCGGGGCGAAAATGCGCTTCGATCGGTAGCCCGTTGACGAGCGCAGCCGTCCGGGCACCCCCCGCCAAAGCCTCTTTGCCACTTCCAGTTCGCGGTGTGTGCTGACGATCACGTGCGGGAACCGCGACGCGAGCTGCAGCGTTCGAGCCAGCGCCAGCCGAGTGGCTTCCGTGGCAAACACGAGATTCAAGGGGAACCGGCTCCGACACGCGAGTAATCTCGCCACTTCTCCGAATCGACGTCGACGATGTCCGCGACGGTTCTGTCGAGAAGTCCACGGGTACGAACTGAGCCATCGTCAGGCTGTAGACGACTGCTGCGTCGAGCGCGCAGTCGCGAACAATGCAGTCCACGGTCCGGTGCATTTCCGGGAGCGTTGCGAAATCCGGCAGTGAGCGACCTGGGCCCAATAGCGCTCTCAGTGCCCGAGCACGCGCCCGCGGGATATTCAACGGGACAATGGTCACCGACTCACACCACTGCTGCAGAGCGTCTTTGAAACCCAAGTCTTGGAGGTCATCGGCGGGCGTCGCGAGGTGGACACGATCTGGCGGCGAGCGCCCTCAGTTCGTATTACGCGAATCTTGTCGCCCTTGTTCGGCGGATACGGCACCCGGTGCGCGAGGGAAACAGCAGCCGCATGGAAACGACGGGCGATCATAGAGGGGAGGCTTGGCTGCCGCCCTCGGGTTTTGGTCCAGATGTCTCTGAGCGTTGATCTGGTGAACTTTGCGCGCCGTAGAGGACTGCGTCGCTTGAGGCCCACGTTGCGGTGTGTTCGCGGTGTTCCAATACGCGATTAGTGGTATTTCACGATGCGATTACCCGAGAGGGCTAGGCATCGTCGTGCAGAGTGAAGTACACAGCCCGTTCGATGATCTCCAGAAGCACCACATTCTGTCTTCCTCGTTGCCGCTGCACGACCGAACTTCATGAAGGTGGCGCCGCTTTATGCGGCACTGAAGGCCAATAAGTCCGTGCACACCTGGCTGGGCATTAACACAGGGACAGCACTATGACCCGTCCTTGTCCGACGTGTTCTTCCGCGACCCGCGGTTACTCCCCTCAACCGCACATCTCGCTCGATGTTGGATCAGGCCGTCAGCTGGCGCGCGGTGACCGCGCGAGTGTTGGAGCGGTTCGAAGCGGAGATCATCAAAATACAACCTGCCTTGGTCATCGCTGTCGGGGATGTCAGTAACTCCACGTTGGGTTTGTGCTTTGGCGGCGGCAAAAATGGTGTGATGCGGGCGGCGGGCGGCCTCTCCTGGCGCATGTGGAAGCGGGACCTACGCAGCTTCGGATCGGAGTATGCCTGAAAGAAGTCAATCGCGCGCTGACCGATGCCATATCGGACTACCTGTTCATCACCGAAGAAGGCGCACGTGAAAAACCTGCTTCGCGAGGGCATCCCAGCGGAGCGGATCTTCTTTGTCGGCAATGTCAGCTGATCGACCACATTGCTGCAGCAGGCGGCTCGCGCCCGGCGTGAGGCAGTGTGGAGTCGTTCGAGGTCCCGCCACGTGGTTACGCGCTCGTGACAATCCATCGACCGTCCAACGTTGATGATACGGACGGCCTTGCCAATGTCACTCAGATTGTCTCGGATCTGTCCGAGAAGCTGCCAGTCATCTTCCCGGTGCATCCTCGAACCACCGCAAAGCTGCAGTGGAATTCAGGCTTCTCGACCGACTCGTGCTTCCAGCTCCCGGAGAGTGAGGCTCACCGGCCCGCTTGCCTACATCGAGTTCTTGAGTCTGATGGAGCTGAAGCTCGACTCGTAATCACAGACTCCGGCGGCGTCCAAAGAGGAAACAACGGTTCTCGGGGTGCCGTGTTTGACGCTCCGCACGAATACGGAACGTCCGGTGACGATCACCCAAGGAACGAACACGCTCGTCGGAACAGAGCGCCACACTGTTTCTGAAGAATGTCAATGACATTCCTGATGGGTCCTCGGCGGGAAAGCAGAATCCCTGAATCTTTGGGATGGCGCTGCGGCAGTTCCGGATTTGCAAGATTCTCACGCGAATCTCTTTGCCGCTCACAGACCCGCCGGGGGCGCACCGTGGGACGCGATGTGTCTCAGACGCAGGCAGCCCTGTTCATGGGTGCGGAGACTAGCGTCAGCGCTCTCGCCGAGCAATCCATTTACCTTTCAGCACATCTGAGTCTATTCCGCACATGAACACTTTCGACGCGAAGGGATTTATCGATTGCCTCGAGACGGCAGGTCTCGTCGCTGAAATATCCCAAGTCGGACTGCATGAATGTGACGAGCCAGATCCGCTCGCCGACCACGGGCCAGAGCAAGGTTATTTCGGGCTTGAATACGAAACAATTCGTTCTGTCGTTCGAAGTCGCGCCGCCTCCAAATGCGCCCGCCGGTTTGCCCCCTGCCAAGACAACGATGGATAGCTGGATGGCTCCGACGCTGCCCGGTTATGAAGAGGTGACTCAGGTCGGCATGAAGATGGCCTCCAAAATGGCGGAACTTTCGCCCGGTGCGAGTCCGATGGCAATGTTTCGTCCCGACATTGCGAAGACAGCGGGTGCCATGGCGCAGGAACTGTCGAAGATGAAAGGCATTCCTGTCTATGAAACTCTGACGATGGGCGGTTTCGCACCGCAGCTGCCCAACGTCGGTGAAGCGGCCAAGGACGCGGCCAAAGATGCGGGAAGGGACGCTGCAGTCCAAGGGCGCTCTTGGTCGCATCCGCCTCCGGTGGGCTCGGTGGCGCTCTCGGCGGACTGGGCCGGAAGAAGGAAGAACCCAAGCAGACCGCGCAACAGCAGGAACTTGTGTTACAGCCGACCACGCTGATCGAGCAGGTCACCGAAATTACGAATCTTTCATCGACAGTCGACGCATCGAAATTCCAGGTGCCGGTCGGATTCAAACAAGTCGACAACGAGCTGAAGAAGGCTCTCTCAAAAACAATAGCACCGGTGCATTCCGTGTCCGGGCTGTACCCGAGCTGGGGCTGGGAAGCGCGCTGCTTGTCTTGAAGACAGGCGGCGCGCTAACAATGGCCAGAGTGCCGCTGGACGGCTCGAACGCGATGGATGAGGGGCCGCGTCACGCCTGAGTCGGAATTTTCCCGTCAGGCGTAAGGTGATCGACAGCTTGCGGCAGCACCTGCGACAACTTCTCGGTTAGCTCCCGCAGCGGCAGACCCGTCTTCGCGGACAACTGCTGCAGCAGGTCCGGACCTGCGCATCGCGATGGACGTCGGTAGCCGAGACGGGTTCGTTGGGTCCGGTCCCGACCCACGATCTGACTGTCGGGCCTAGTCCATTCCGTTCGAACTCGTTGACGATGCCTTATGCGCCGCCGTGCTTCTCGATGATGCCGTTCACGACGGAGACCATGCCAGCGCCGACGACGCCGCCGAGCATTCCATTGAGCAGTCCCATGTCCGCCTCCTTCCGACGCACGGAAAGCTGGAATGTTACTCTCGGCCGATCGGACGAGTCGGATGACGCTGGAGCCAGTCTTACCCGCCGATACGTTGGCCGCCTTGTGGTCGCATCGACGCCGCGTGACCGACCATTTGGCGCGACCGCGGCGATGGCGAGATGTCGCCCGATCGTTGTTGCTCCACATGCACGTGCCCGTAATGGCCAGGCACCTTCCAGAGAGAACTCGGTAGCCGGCGAGCCGGAACATCGTTGACAGCCCGTCCGGATTCGACGATTGGAAATCCAGGGCCAAGCCGGCATAGTGGGCAGATCCCCGGCTGTGGACATGGTCGTTCGCCGATACGAGACGGACCGCTGCGGCGGTTCTAGCCGCCCAAATATCAGCGAGGTAGACATCCGCAGCGATTCGTGCGACGTCATGTGGACCGGCACCCGAAGGCCCTGAATCACTGCGGCTTGGCTAAAGGGGGAGAGTGAATCTTGCGAGGCGAGCAGCGCGCGGACGCCGTCCAACGCTTTCCTTGCTGTTCAACTGCATTCGCCAGACGGGTGTTCGCGTCCAATAGTGCGGCCGTCGTTCGGCGATGCTCCGCGATCAGGAACGCAACCACAGCACCTGCCAGAAGCCACGGCAGAATAGCGTTCTTGAACTCGGTCCAGATATTCATTCGAATCCCCTTTGCGCCGTCCGTTCCGCCAACAACTCCTCCGCTGCGTCGCGAGGACGACGTTGTTATGACATCAGTGCGTTCCGGAGATATAGAAAGCAACGGTCACTGTCTCGACAGTCAGCAGCAACATCCCGAGCCAAACGTGGACGTCTGCCGTTCGTCATAGCTCGGGCATCCACTCGGCAAACGGCGATCCGATGCTCACGGTCCTCAGAATCCGGAGAATGCTGGAGTGCACCTCGATGGCACGAATTCGCGCCGACAGATCTCGATAGCGCGATAACGAAGCGTATCACACCCGGCCCCCGCCGGCGTAGCGCATCGGTTTTCTAAGTCGGGGGTCGAGGGTCGAGTTCTTCCGGACGCGCCGGGCACGCATGAGTGTCAGTGTGCAACCTTAATGTAGCGCCGCACCCGGCGCGTTGTTGCCACAATTTCCCCGACCTCGGTGATCCACCGGAGGACAGCCTGCTGATCGATCGGATCGGAACTGGTCAGATCGAAGACGACTTTGTAGGCTGTGGCTGAGACGTCTGATTCACTGCTTGGAAGGAACGTCCTGACCCTCCATCAGCCGCGCCTTCTCCGCCTCGGCGCATTCAATGAGGACGGTCTGATACCGCTGCACGCCGTCCTTTGATCACGAAGGGGTTGTCTTCGCCGGGCATCACCGTGGAGACCATCCGCGCCTTCATGTAGGCCAGGTCGAACTCCGAATGGTTCGACAGGATGACCGTGGCGCCCGCATCCGCCGCGATCTTGGCAAACCGCTTCTGGGTGTCGATATAGGCCTGGAACCTGGCCACGCTGCGCGGGAAGTTGTAGGCCGTGCCGCCTGGATAGGCGATGACCCGCGTCTGGCCGTGATCCTTCACAGGGAAGATGAACGAGAGCGTGCCATCCGTGTGACCGGGCGTCACGTAAATCGTCACGGTGGTGTCGCCGAGCGTGAGCTTCTGGCCGTCGGTGGCGACCATGTCGCGCTTCGGATTGCCGCCGGGCAGCGGAGTTCCGTTCAGCATCAAATCCCAATCCGGACGGCTCATGACGATGTGCGCGCCGAGGTCCTGCAGAATCTTCGCGCCTTCGTCATGGTCGCCATGGCCATGGCTGATGAGGACATATTTGATCGTCCTGCGGATCCATCCCCAGCTTCTTGATGCCGTCGACGATCTCCGGCTCGACCGAGTAATGGAACAGCGTGTCGACCACGATGAGACCGGCGCTCGTCTTGATCACCCACGAGTTCCTGCTGTTGTTGCCGACCCAATAGAGATTGTCGAAGATCTGGCGCGGCTCCTGCACCACTGGGCACGTGGAGGCACGACTTCCTGGCGCGGAGCCGCGGCTGCAGGGGTCAGCCCGTTGACGCCGCCGGCGCGCCGGCGGCCCGCGGCTGCGTCGCCACCGGTCGGCGGAACGATGCAGACTCGCGCGAGCAGGCCGGGATAATCCAGGCCGGCCGCCCGTTGTGCCGCCGCCAGATGGCACATTCACAGGATCAGTCGTGGGATCGAGTCGCCGCGGAAGCGCTCGTCATGCCGAACCCGGCTGCCAAAACAAGAGCCACACCAAACCGCGTCATGGCATCCTCCCTTCCTCATTACCTTGAATCCCCTCGGCACAGCGCGATCGTCCTCGGCGCGGCGCCGATCATCGCGCCTGTTCAAGACGCCTGTCAAACGACCGCCCGGAGCGCCACATGGCTCAGGATGCGACGCATCGCCGGCGATCCTCCTGACACCTCCCGATTTCCCCGCCATCATGCCTCGGTCTCGGACGGCACAGCGTCTCGGCGCACGATCAGCAGGACGTGAATCGCAGACGATTTCTTCGGCAGGCGGCGAGCGGGCTTCCGCTCGCCGTGGCCGCCATTCGCGGCGTCTCCACGCGTGCGGCTCGATGCCGACCAGCCCGTTGTGGTCGTCGGCGCCGGTCTCGCCGGCCTGCGCACGGCTGATCTTCTGCACAAGGCCGGCACACCGGTCATCGTCCTCGAAGCCCGCGCGCGCCCGGGCGGTCGTGTTCTCACCGTTCGCATGCCGTTTGACGAGGGGTTGCATGCGGAGGCTGGTCCGACACGGATCGCGAGTGCGCACGGCGCGGTACTGCGAGCCGCGCGCGCGCTACAAGTTGCCGCTCGTGCCCCTCGCGGTGTCCGGTGCCGACGTGACAGCAATCAACGGCTGGCCCGCGAGCACGCTGCAAGGTCAGCGTGCGTGGATGCTGGCGTTGAAGCCCGGCGAACAGATGACGACGCCGGCGCAACTGCTGGACCGGTATGTCGGTGAACTGCCGCGCGAGCTGGGTGACCCGAACGCCTCCCGAGCGGCCTTTGCCCGGTGGGAGGCGTACGAGCGGCTGACGTGGCCGGAGTGGCTGCGATCACGGGGCGCCTCTCCGGATGCCGTCAAGCTCATGACGGTGGGTGGCGATTCCAGCGACGTCTCGGCGCTCTACGTCCTGCGGCAATGCGCAATGCTTCGCGCGTCGACGCAGCGCTACAAAATCGGTGGCGGCATGGACCGGTTGCCTGGCGCGATGGCGAGCGTCGCTCGCCGGGATCATCCGATACAATGCGCCGGTGATTCGCGTCGAACGTCAATCGACACGATTCCGCGTGGACTATCGCGAGGGTGCCGCCGTGAAAAGTGTGGCGGCCGCGCGTGTCGTGTTTGCTGTTCCGGCGAGCACGATGCGGCAGATTGACATGAAACCTCGATTGTCTCGCCTGAAGGAACAGGCCATCGAGCAGCTGTCGTACTACGATGGCGTCCGTTTCCTGCTTCAGGTGAAGCGCCCGTTCTGGAAGGCGGCGGGCTTGAGCGGTTCGGCGAGAACCGACCGGGCGACCGAAATCTGGGATGCCGCGAGACGACCAGCCCACGTCCTCACACGGGATTCTCGGTGCCACGGCCGCAGGCGTGATGGGCCGCCTCGGCCTGACGCACCGAGGCGAGCCTCTCCGTGGGCGTCGATCTCGTGGCGGACGCGTTTCCCGGCATCCGATCCGAGTTCGAGAAGGGCGCCGTCTACCGCTGGAGCACCGAGCCCTGGACGCGCGGCGCATTCGCTGTGTATCGTCCAGGGCAAATGACGACGCTGATGCCGGTGCTCGCGTCCGCGGAAAGCGGTCTTCACTTTGCCGGGGAACACACGTCGATCTGGACCGGTTGGATGGAAGGGGCGCTCGAGTCGGGCGAACGGGCCGCGCGCGAAGTGCTGAACGCCACCGGCCGGGCGTGGCCCGAGCAGACAGGTCCCACACGATGATTGTGGTCCTGCTTATTCTTCACGGGCTGCTGGCGGTCGCCCTGCTCGGGGCGATCACGCATCAGGCGCTCAGCGTGGCCGCGACCGCGCCGGCCGGCAAACGGCCGGTGGACGTTCATCAACCGATTCCGCGGCGTGGACGCCACGGCGTACGCGACGCCCATCGTGGTGCTGTTTGTCATCACCGTCATCGGCGGCGCGCTGCTGTATCCGCAGCACCGGGTCGACGTGCGGCCGGCGCTCGAGGACACGCAGAACTCAGCCGCGAACGGGGTGTTCGAAATCAAGGAGCACCTCGCGGCGATCGGGTTGGGACTGCTGCCCAGGTACTGGCTGTTCTGGAGGAAGCCGCACGGACCGGAAACGGTTGCGGCACGCCGCTACCTGACGTGGCTCCTCGCGTTCTTCGTCTGGTGGAACTTCATCGTCGGACATGTGCTCAACGACATCAGAGGACTGCTGCCATCATGAAGGATTCCAGGCTGATCATCTTCTCCATCATGTTCGGCGTGATCTACCTCGCGGCCTTTACTACGATCTGGCGCTGTTCCGGTATTACCCGGAGGTCGGGCAATTTCACTTCCTGCGCAATGACCGCCTCGGCGTGGTAATACTGTGGTACGGCTGGATCGCCACCCGGCGCTCGCCAGCGCGGCCATCGCGCTGGCGGTGCACCAAGAAATATGGCGGAGCGTCTCTGGCCTGGCTGGGCATGGATCATCCCGACGGCCGTGGTGGTCGGGATGCTGATTTACGAGCGCCGGTGGTTTACCCTGTAAGGGAGGAGCCCATGAAGAAGCAGCAGCCTATCGCAGGCGCCGTCGTGGCGAGTGTTGCGGCGCTCGTCCTTGCGAGCGCAGGAACGCTCCTGGCAAACGGTCAGGCCTTCTTCATTCCGGCGGGCAGGGGGCCGGTGGAACTGGTCTACTTCGCCCGCGTCAAGGACGCGCGAACGGGCAGGCCAATCCAGAAACCGCCGCACGTCACCATCGTCGATCCGTTCACCGGGATTGTCATTCCTTTCCAGGGCGACGGCCCGGGACACTTCAGGAGCCCGGACATCGGCGCCGCGATCCTGGAAGTCAGCTCCAGGCCCATCGACACCAAGGGGATGGAGATCATGGTCAGCGCGCTGGGCTACAAGACCGTGAAGGTTGCACACATCCCTCGCCAGTCGAAGGGCGCCGTTGAACTCAACGTGAGGATGGAACCGAAAGAGAACGCCGGCAACACAGGCCGGCCCATCCACCACGGCTTCGAGTCAACCCGGCGCAGCGGGCGGCGACAGCAGCGCGCCCACGGACTCGGCAAAGCCGACGTTCTTCCTGTTGGCGGCCTGCTTCGGCCTGGCGGCTATCTCAGGGGTGGTGCGAACAGTAAGCCGCCCTTCGTCCACAGGGCGTTGAGCCCTCGCTCCATCGCGATGGGCGTGGCCATTCCGAGGTTGCGCTCGAACACTTCGCCGTAGTTGCCGACGTCTGCGATGACGTGCCGGGCCCACGCCTCGTCGAGGCCCAGCGCGGCGCCATTCCCAGGACTCACTCCGAGCAATCGCGCGATCGTCGGGATCGTTCCGCGCCGCCATCTCTGAGATGTTGGCCGACGTGACGCCGAGCTCCTCCGCGGCGATCATCGCGAAGACGGTCCAGCGCAGGACGTTGAACAGGTCGACGTCCTCCTGCGTACGAGCTGCGCGAGCGGCTCCTGCGAAATCCGATCGGCGAGCATGCGGAAGCCACGCGGATCTGTCCATCGCACTGCGGATCGAGGCCAGCTCGGAGACGTCGGCGCTGAATGCCTGGCAACGCCCTTCCGCCAGCGCACGTCCACCAGCCGGGCCGTCCACGACGGGGACTTTGTCGAGCGCGATCTGGTGTCGCCGGAAATACGCGGTCAGCGTGACATCGTGTTCCGAACCCTCGGCGACGCACACGGGGACGCCCTGCCAGCTCCGCCGCGCGATCGACCTGGAGGCGCCCGGGGACGAGAAATCCCTGACCGTCGTAGAACGTGACCGGGCCGAACACGACGTGCAGCCCTTCACGGCGCAGCGACCAGGTCAAGCGGCGCGAGACGATGTCGATATCGCTGGAGCGCTGAAAGAGATCGATCGAGGCAACCGGCTCGGCATCGAATCCGCTCGGCGGACCCGACGATGGCGGCCGCTACGGCGCGGCAGATGTCGATGTCGAAGCCGGTATAGTTGCCCTGGCGATCCACCTGGGCGAACCCGGCGATCCCGGGAAGACACCGCAGACGAGGAAGCCGCGTTGGCGGATGCGCGCGACGCGCGATCTCGGAGCAGCGAGGCCGCACGATGCCGACAGCATGGCGGCGATGAGGAGCGTCGAGACGGAGCGCCACATAATGGTGAAGGTGGAGGACATCAAATGCAGCAACGGACTCGCATGGGTCATCCTTCCTGCGGTGATCGGCGCGCTGATTGGCGGAGGTGGGGTCGCCTACGTCCATCGGAACGATGTCACGTCCGCCGCGGGCCAGAGACCGGCCAGCTGCCGCAGACGAGGGCGGAGCGAGAAACAATCTCGACTCGCTACGCGCAGACGTCGCCCGCCTGAAGACCAACGCGCCATCGCAGTCGCACACGATGTCGGACGTCGGATATCACTGGACCAATCTCTGGTTCGCCGCCGAGAAAAGAACTGGCCGCTGGCCCAGTTCTACTTCGAGGAAGCACGCGTCACACATCCTCTGGACGATCCAATTGAGACCCGTGCGGAAGGGGCCGGACGGAAACGATGTGAACCTGGTGCCGATCTTCGAAGGCATCGACACGAGCGCGTTCAAGGCGGTTGCCGATGCGATCCAGGGCCAGAATTCAGCCGCGTTCGCTGCAGCGTACCGCGAGACACTGCAAGCCTGTTACGGCTGTCACAAGACATCGGGCAAGCCCTATCTGCGTCCGATGGTTCCGACGGAGCCGGGGCAGTCGATCATCAACGCCGACGCCGCGGCCACGCTGGCCGCAGTAGACCGCCCGCTCTGCTCATCCCCTTATGCGCGGATCTTGATCCGGTGGTAGACGAACAGCACCAGAATCGCCCCCGCTATCGACATGAGATAACCCGCACCTCGCCAGCCTGGGCATAGGCCCAGCAGCCGGCCCAGGAAGCCGCCGACCACAGCCCCGACAATACCCAGCAGCGTGGTGATGATGAAGCCGCCAGGATCACGCCCGGGCATCAAGAGCTTCGCCACAACACCGACGACCAGACCAAACAGAATCCAACTCAGTATGCTCAACATGGTGAACCCCCTTCCATCTGTTGATGGCATCGCAAGTCCAGATCCAGATGCCCTCGCAAGTGTTGTCAGTGTCAGCCGCAATCCCTGAGGCAGCCGACCGTGACCGGTCATCGCAGATAGTGTTGGGCTCCGTCAGCCTTATCGATCGATGCGGAAGCGATAGCCTGCGCCGAATTCGACGGCGTTGGCTCTGCGAAACCCGCGCGAGCGGATCGACAGTGTGCTCCAAACGCGTTTGTTGACCTGATAGCGCCAGCCATAGCGCGCGTAGAGGCGCGATGAAGCGGGCTTCTCGAAACCGTGCGCGACGTCGTCGCCAACCTGCAGGAGGGCACTGAATCGGCCAATGACGTGTTCGTAACCGCTATACAACCCAATGCCCCAACGCTGGCCGGCTCGGGCGCGCCAGGCTCTGTCGGCCCCGTCAACGCGTGCACCCGTTGCGCCATCGCACGTGACGTCAGTCCCGCCAGCGATCTTGCCGAATTGATAAAAATGCCGCTGCACCGCAGCCGTGACGTCGAACACTCCGAAATTCGCTCGCGCGATCGGATCTTTCTCTGGACCACGTTCTTCACGCCTCCGAGTCCGCCGACGAGGAACTCCCATGCCGGTTGGAACGGCGGCGGATCGATGTCGCGGCGCGCGGGAGCTTCGGCGGCAAGGTTATGCTGAACGGCTACCTTCGGGCCGATGACATTGATCCCGAGGTCCGGCTGGACCATGCCTCCGTTGGACCGGTGGGTGTAATCGACGCCAGTCAGGACCGCGATCCTCGGCGTCGACAGGTAACGCACGTAGAAGCCCCAGTCCACGCGGGCGTTGAGGTTTGACCCCAGCACGTCTTCGTAGGCATCGGTCCTGGCATTCATGTGTTTCCACCGCCACGATAGACCCGCACCGAACTCGGTGGTCACCTGCAGATGGTCGCTGAGGCGCGCAAAGGGCCAGAGAAGAACGTGCGCTTCGATCGGCCGGCCATGCTCGCCGCCATTCGGCAGCGGCACCAACGACATGCCGAAGCCATAGGACGGCGTCCCGTACAGTTGGTGCCACGTGCTGGTGCCGTCGGTGCGCCGGCCAACCTCGATTGTGAGATTTGGAGCTACGTGGATCGGATCATTTGCGCCGTCCGCGCGCGTCCCGAAGGGGTTCGTGGGAAGAATGAAGCCGGGCGTGATGCCGCTGCGCACAAACCACAGGTTGCTTTCGAGACTCTGCGCGCACGTTGCTCTCGGCGACCACAGAAGAAGAAGACATGCGACGAGGGTGCGTCTCCACGGAAGCATGATGAGGTGCGTGCGAACCTTCGGAAAGGTGCAATGCAGTTGCCGCACGAAACCAACGAGCGCTGTCGAAATACGCGTGTCGCGTGAGGGCTGGAGGGCAGTTGTTGGAGGTTCCGGTCACGAAATATTGAGAGGCGCCGGCCTGGGGTAAGATTCACCTGCCGCCTCTGGGACCCAGTCTTGCCCCTGTCAATTAGAACCACGTCTGCGTCATTCGTTTGTGTGCTGCTGCTTGCGCGCCCGGTCGTCGCCCAGGTCAGCCCGCCGACCGGCGACCCTGCCACCAGCATCGACAGCCTCGGGCAGTGGACCCCGACTGGTCAGCTTCCGGTCGATCAGGCCGGCGCGGGACTTCGAGGGTACGTCCTGAGTGGCGAGAGCACCGAAGTCGGTGGACCTGGCACTGATCAGATCTCCGTTCACGCGGTTGCGGCGAACAACTTCTATCGCGAGCAGACCGACGACCTGTCGATTAGCCAGCGATACGAGACGCACGCCATAGCGCTCGGTTACCGGCGCGGCTTCAGAGTCGGAAGGTTTTCCGGCTTCGAGCTTGGCGGACAGGTCCAGCTAACCGAGCGCGACCGTGGCTTCATGAACGGATTCATCGCTGGGAGCGAGAACTTCCTGGCCCGGCTGACCGGCCAGGCCTCCGCCAGGAATCCGTTTCGACGCGACGTAGGCACCCAGCCGCCGCTCGGCACGCTGATGACGAAAGGTGGTCAACCGGTCTATCGAGGAGCGGGGAACGCCGCGGGGTTCGGTGACTTCTCGGTCGTCGCCAAAGCCCTGCTTCGTGACGGCGCGCCTTCATCGGGCCGCACGCGTGTCGCCGTGCGCGTCGCCGCGAATATGTCCGGGAAGTCCGCGTTCACCGAAGGAAACTTCGCCGGCATCGGTGTGAGCCTGGACAAGAAGGTTCTGCCATGGGCGGCGTTTCATGGCGACGTGCGAGCCAGTTTCTTGCTGGACCGCATGAGCCCGTGGAATCTGCCGCTCAAGCATGCGTCGCTTGGCTTCTCAGCGGGACCGGAACTGAAGCTGTCGAGAAATAGTTCCGCGAGCATGCAGATCGACGGAAGTTACGACTCCTTACCTGCCGACGGGCACCAGCGCGTTCGACAAGGGATACGGCGACATCACCCTTGGCCTCAGTCATCGCTTCGGGACCTCGCGCCGCCAGTTCGTCGCTCACGCCTACCTGCGCGAGAACATGAACCTTCCGTTCCGCGTCCGTTGGAACACGGACCCCGACCTCTCACTCGGGATCAAACTCACTGTTCGTTCGGCTCCGCACTGATCACGCGGCACGCGTGAGTCGAAGCCGTCTCAATAGCACGCCTCCAACGCCGAATACACGGACGCGACTCCTCGTAAGACCGTCGCATGACAAGATTGAGTCGCAGGGTGTCAGACTGCACAACGCTGCACATCGATTCTGATTCGTGCGCAGTTTTCGGTTGAACGTCGATCTCGTTCGTGCTCGACTACGCGCACTCCTCATCGCTCGAACCACCTCCCCAACTCTGCGCCGCATCGTTCGGTCAATTCGTTACTCGTCAGCCCGCAGTCCGCGGGGAGGGAACCACCATGACTTCACGAGCAAGAGGAACGGGACGTTGGTCCCTATGGATGGTGCTGTGCGCGTTCGCTTTCGTGTTTTCCACTCTGGTGATGGCAGACAACAGTCCGACCGATCCAGGGCCGCGTGGAGGGAATGCGGGAGCGGGCGGTCACATTGCGAACCTCACTGTGAAGGAGGCGAAGTTCTTTGACACCGGCGCGGATGAATTCAGGAGGTTCAATCCGTCACCGGCAGCGTCGCGGGCACCGAGGAGGGCCTCCGGGCCGCGTTTCAATTCCAACAGTTGCGCCAGTTGTCACGCCCACCCGGCAATAGGCGGAACAAGTCCGGCGACCAATCCGCAGGTGAGCGTGGCGACGCAGGCGCAGGTCCAACAAGGTCACGGCGGTCGTTCCCATCATCAGCGCGACTGGTCCGGTCCGCGAGGTTCGTTTCTGAGACCGATGGCGGTGTGCATGATCTGTTCACGATCGCTGGCCTTCCGGGAACGCCCGGAAATGTGCACCCCTGTCGCAGCCGGACTTCGCGACGGCCGCGGCCATGGACGGGGTTTTCCGGGATCCTGCGATTTCGCATTCCAACCCCACATTCGGCCTGGGCCTGATCGAGGCGATTGAAGATTTCACCATCTTGAACAACGTTCAACCCGGCAAGCTGTTCGGCATCGCCGGAAGCGTCAATCGGAATGGCAACGATGGAACGGTCACGCGCTTCGGCTGGAAAGCGCAGAACAAGTCGCTCGTGATCTTCTCAGGCGAGGCCTACAACGTCGAGCAGGGGATCACCAACGAGCTGTTCCCGGATGAGCGTGGCGAGGGCGGGACGCCGGACTCCCAGAACTGCCGCCGAATTCTCCCTGCGCCTCAGGACTCGGTCAATTACGAGCTCACGCAGCCGCAGAAGGTGATCGACAACGTGAATGCTTTCGCGACCTTCATGCGGTTCCTGGCGGCGCCGGTGCAGGTCACGTCGTACTAATGAGCGTCACCTAAGGGCCGATCACCCACGACCAGATCGTTCTTGGTCAGGCTGCCTTCACCAAAGCCGGCTGTGGTATCTGCCACATACCGTCGATGCCCACCGGTAGTCACGTAACGGCGGCGCTTGCGGGCAAGCCAGGTGAACCTGTTCTCAGACCTGCTCGTGCACGACATCGGGACCGGCGACGGCATTTCACAGGGCGCTTAGCAGACGGCGACTCGTTCCGCACCGCGCCGCTCTGGGGAGTCGGTCAGAGGTTGTTCTTCCTGCACGACGGCCGCACCTCGGACATCGTGACGGCCATCACTGCGCACGGTGGCGAGGCGAATACGTGTCATCAACAACTTCAAGGGTGTGAGCACTGGTCCAGATTTTGGCTCGAACCTATCTGGGGAAGAGAGCGGAACCTCGTGCGTACTTCCTGCGATCGCTATAAAGCGGCTGGACGATGCGCCGGTCGAACCCGACCGGCGCATCAATCAACGTCCAGCGACTGAGTGCCACTTCGAGACGTTGCGGACGTGGGGCAGCGGTCGTCGTGCGACTACGGGGACGATGTTGATCCCGGACGGCTTGGCCAGGGTGTCGCGATACTCGAGCGCCTCCGACGGGATGCAGAGCGTCTCGGCAAACTCCCTGCGCCTTCATCCAATAGAGGTTCGCCCGCATGAACGTCCACGGCTTCGTATAGAACTTCGGGTCGTTCACCGTGACGGTCAGCTGTATGTTGTATTGATCGACGCGCGTGTAACGCTCCTGAATGTGCGCCATGGAGCTGCGCGGATGTCCCACCGTGTCCAGCCACGGGCGTTCGTCCAGAACCGGTCGTGTCGATGACGAAGCGTGTTGTCGTTCTCCCAGCGGCCGACCGAGTATCCGTAGTAGCGCGATTCGGGAGCACCCTCACGTCGACGGCCTTGGGTAGCGCGCGGCCATCCATCCAGATCTCGCGCCAGAGGCGGTTGCTGCTCATACGCGATGAGGATACGGTTGGGCGCGGAGCCGAAGAGCACTCCGCCCCGGTTCGTGATCGCGTACGTGAGCACGTTGCGTGGAAGCCGAGCGGATCGCAGGTGATGGCCGGGTCGTTCGACGCTCCGGGAGGGCCGTCCGCGCCGCTCCCGAGATTCGGTGGCGATGTTGTACGCCTTGCGTTGCTTGAGGATCGCCTCGCCCGCGGGCGTCATCGGCGGCACGGGATCGGGCTTGTTGCTGGTGCCCGGGCCCACCCACGCTCCGGACAGATCCCGTTTCGGCGCGGGGCCGGGTGGGTTCGGCATCTTCGGGATGCCCTCCGACACGAACCCTTCGCCGCTGAGCGCTGACGCCTTGAGCAGCGGGGTCCGCGGCGCTGCGCGACGAGCAGCGCCAGCACCGCAGCTATTGAAGCCAGGATGGAGTTGCGCACAGTCTGCCTCCTGCACTCACTTCTATGACGTCGGTGCCGGGATTGTGTGGATGTCACCCTCAGAACGTCACCCGGAACCCCTAACTGCAGTTGACGCTGCTCGTAGCCGCCCGTCGGCGAGAAGACGGCGTCACGATGGATCGCCCCGGGTGCCGGCAGCGTCAGCGGCGCTCCTGCGGCGGTCACGGGATTTCCCAGACGCATCCGTGTTCACGGTCGTTGTCGCGCTCGCCCACTGTTCGGTGTTGAACAGGTTCTTCACTTCCGCCATGAACTCCAGCTTCGTGCTGACGGTGACCGGAAAGAGTCGTGAGTACCGAAGATCGACGTTGTAGCGTGCGGGCAGGTTGTACGAGTTGCGTGTGACGCCGATGGGCCGGTCGGCACCGATCGCATCGTTGTTCAATTCGCGGCTGCTGCGCAGCGTGACCGGGATGCCACTGGCAAACTGTAACGCGATGCCGAACAGGTTGTTGTTGAGGATGGTCCCGGCGATACCGGCGGCCTCGACTTGCGGCTGCGCCACGATGCTGCCCACGAAGGTATGGCGCTGGTCGAGAATATTCGGTCCCTTGTCGGTGTCGAGGTTTGCGGGATCGCTGCGTCCTCCGGTGTCGCCTTGAACGGAAAGCGTGCTCGTGATCGGTGCATTGTCGTCACTCTTCGCCAGGGTGTACGCCAGGTCCCATTGCACGCCGCGGTAGCAGGCGCCGTGCGAACTGCATGCGTGAGCGCTTTGTAAGACGATTCGCCAATCGCCTGCGACGAGAAGACCGCATTGAAGCGCGGGTCCACGCCGGGTGGCGGCGTTGATGGCGGTGGAATAGATCGGACGCCCGTCCGGGAGCGAAGCCGATCGGCGCGAGCAGATTGATGTTCGATACGACCGGCAGGTTGTCGCCGCGAGTATACGCAACGCCGACGCTGGCCGAGTAGTGCCGGCCGATTCCTCGTTCGAGCTGCAGGTTGTTCTGCCACATCCTGGCAATCTGGAAGTCCGGATCGACAATCCACGGATTGTTCGCCGCGGCGTTCCCGCTCGCCAGGACGTCTGGAAAAGCGGGGGCGCCGGCCTGCGTCGCCTGAAGCGAAAAACTCGCGCGCGCAGGGGTGCCGTCGTTGACGATCGCCTGCTCGTAGATCGCGTTGATCGGCTGGTCGAGCATCAGGCCGCTGTTGCCGCGTAACACGGTTCGGCGATCCTCGCCGAGAGCCCAGACGAACCCGATCCGCGGCTGCACGTTGTTCTTGTCGCTGGGAAACTCCGTGCGAGGCGTCGAGCACAGCGGTCGCGACGCCCTCCGGCGGCGTGTAGGTGTCGTAGCGCAGACCCGTAGAGGAGCTTCAGCGCCGGGGTGAGACGCCAGTCGTCCTGCACGAAGCCCCAGCCATCCGCGTGTCGTACCCATGCGTGGGATTGCCGACGAATTGCTGGAACGAGGTGTAGCCGAACGGATTCGCTCCGCTGCGCGCCGCCAGAAACGCGTCGACGTTCGCGAACGTGTAGAGCTGGATCAGCGTCTGCGTGCGCGGAGTCGCTCACCGCCTGGGCGTTGAAGCCGAACTTGTAGGCGTGATTGCCCCGGATGTAGGTCACGTTGTCGAGGACTTGAAAAATTCCCTCGGTGAATCCGAACCCCGAATCGGCGTTGCCTTGAACCGGACCGCCGAAATTGGCCACGCCGTTGATGCGGATGCCTGGTCCGGTGCCCGCCTGCGAGCCGGGCGCCCTCGACTGGGTGCGCGTCGCATACTGCACGCGGAGCTCGTTCAGCACGCCCGAGCCCAGCGTCGACACCAGCTGCCCTGCGGTGGAGTGCTGACGGTCGCTGAAGTCGGTCCCCTGCTGCACCGAATTCGGCACGCCGGACGACGTGCTGCCGATGTTATTGGGAATGAAATTGTCGAAGAAGATGTAGCGGACACTGAGCCCGGTTACTCGGTCGAGAGGTTGTGATCGATCTTGCCGATCGCGAACGTCGTCTTCGCCTCGGCAGGAATGTAGGTGGGCTCGGAGAGTCCCAGCCGCGCGGCATTAGCCGGCGTGATCGTCACCACACGCGCGCCCGACAGGTCGCGTTGCGTCCTCTCGACTCCGGCGAAGTAGAAGGTGCGATCCTTGATGACCGGCCCGCCGTTATCGGCGGTGAAGATGTTCACCTTGGTCGGTGGCTTGATGTCGGTCGTCGCGAAGAACGGCAGCTCCACCATCGGCTTCCGCTGGAACCGATAGCTTGCCTGGCCCTGCAGTCGATTGCTGCCCGATGGCGTGATCGCGTTGTACACCAGCCCCATCGTCTGACCGAACTCGGGCGCGTATCCGCTGGTGACGACTTTCACCTCGCGGATCATGACCTCGGACATCGGCATCTGCCTGAGGCCGGCGCGGTCCTTCTCGGTATTGTCGTTGCCGTCGATCTGATAGTTCACGCGCAGCAGCGCCCCGTTCGCGGTCAGGCGAGGCACCCCGAACTCCTGCGTCTCGAAGCCGACGACGCCAGGCTGGAGCAGCGCGAAGTTATGCGGGTTCCTCGACGTGAGTGGCAGCGTCTTGATCTCGGCGGTCGTCAACGTCCGCCCCTCTTCGATCTTGCCGGCGTCGACGACGGGAGCATCGGCGCTCACCGAGACGCGTCTCGGTCACGGCGCCGACTGCGAGCTTCACGTCGACAACGGCAACCTGCCCGGCTGACAGCGATATGCCAGCCTGATCGTGCTTTTGAAGCCTTGCAGCTCCGCAGAGACGCGATAGGCGCCGAGCGGCAGCAGCGGTGCGCGATACACGCCGCGATCGTTCGTAACCACTGACCTCGTCTCACCGGTATCAACATTCGTCACGGTCACGACGACGCCAGGCAGAACGCCGCCCGACTCGTCGGTGACAGTGCCCTCGATCGCGCCGTTGACCGCCTGTCCCTGGGCGCCGGCGAGCGAGGCGAGCGACAGAACGAACAGAAACGTCATGATGCCGCGAAGCATGCGAATTGCCTCCAGATGGCACGGGGAGTATAGCTTGCGGCATCGACCGTCACTTCCTCTCGCAGTCAGGCGACAGCTGGTGCATCCGCCGGCCGGAGCGCTACAATTCGCCCACGCGGAGGACGAAAGCATGGCGTTCGACCTGGTCGTCAACGGAAGCGCACACCGCGTCGATGCCGATCCGCAGACGCCCCTGCTGTGGGTCATACGCGATCACGTCGGCCTGACAGGCACGAAATTCAGCTGCGGCATCGGGCAGTGCGGTGCCTGCACCGTGCACGTCGACGGCCGCGCCGTGCGCTCGTGCAGCATCCCGGCGGCGACGGCACATCGGCAAGCCTGTCGTCACGATCGAAGGCGTGTCGCCGGACGGCACGCACCCCATTCAGCTCGCCTGGAAGGAATTCGACACGCCGCAGTGCGGCTACTGCCAGTCCGGCATGATCATGAGCGCGCTGGCGCTCCTGCGCGAGCGTCCACACCCCACCGACGCCGACATCGACGCCCGAGTGACCAACGCCTGCCGATGCGGCACGTATTACCGCATCCGGAAAGCCATCCACCTCGCCGCCGATCTGATGGGGAAGTGAGATGAACACCGACGTCACCCGCCGCGAGTTCCTGGCCACGGTGGCCGCCGCGCAGGGCGCTTTCGTGCTCGGCTTCTGGATGCCGGCGAAGGCCCACGCGCAGACGCAGACACCGGCGTCGACGCCGCCCGGCGCTGCCTGGTACGAGGAGCCGGCCACCCCCGAAGTCAACGCGTGGATCGTGGTGGCACCCGACGACACGGTCACGATCCGGATCGCGCAGACCGAGCTCGGTCAGGGCGTCTGGACGTCGAACGCGATGATGGTGTGCGAGGAGCTGCAGTGCGACTGGACGAAGGTCCGTCCACGATGCGCCTCTGCCAACCGCGACGCGCGCGAGAAGGCGCCCGCGTGGACGCTCGCGGTCCCGGGCGACGGCGCGGCCGACCCGAGCGGCGGCGGCGTGCCGACGTTCGGCACGCGCGATCGAACCGGCGTCGCCGGGATTCCGGACAGCCTCTATCGGCGCATGCGCACCAACGCCGCCTCGTCCGTGAAGGACGGCCGCTACTACCTGCAGCTGGCCGGCGCCGAGGCGCGCGAACGGCTCCTGCTCGCAGCCGCGGATCTGTGGAAGCGTGCCAGTCGCCGAGCTGACGGCCAGAAACAGCATCATCACGCACGCGCGAAGCGGCCGCACGGTCACCTACGGGCAGGTCGCGCATCGCGCGGCGCAGACGCCGCATCCGCACCCCGAGACGATCACCATCAAGCCGCCGGACCAGTGGACGCTGATGGGAACGGAGCAGAAGAACCTCGACGTGCCGCTCAAGGTGACGGGGCAGACCGTGTACGGGATCGACGTCCGCCTGCCGGGCATGAAGTGGGCTGCCGTGAAGGCGTGTCCGGTCTACGGCGGCGATGTCAAGCGCTTCGATTTCGACGCCGTCCGCCACATGCCGGGCGTGCGGTCCGCCGTGCAGTTCCCGATTCCCGACCCGGCGTTGACCCGCGGCCGGATCTTCAGCGGCGGCGTCGCCGTTGTCGCCGACAGCTGGTATCAGGCCAAGTCCGCCATCGATCGGATGCCGATCGAGTGGACGATTCCGCCCGAGCACGCGGCGGTCAACACGGCGATGATGCGCGATGCGCTGCTGGCCGCCAT
>ERZ1370068.2333-contig-1489_pt1 | contig 33257 bp, 35 predicted proteins | sample MGYA00561227_ERZ1370068 | MGnify/ENA primary metagenome ERZ1370068 (study PRJEB38410, sample SAMEA6850437) | metagenome | study: Metagenomic assessment of the ecological functions of the soil: analysis of the soil microbiota associated with the...
GGTAGTACTTCCGTTCAGTTACGTATTGCTCAACCCGGTCAACGGCGAGCGGATCCCGATCTTCGTCGCCGACTACGTCCTGGCCGGCTACGGGACCGGCGCGATCATGGCCGTCCCGGCCCACGACGAGCGCGACTACGCGTTCGCCGAGAAGTTCGGGCTGCCGATCCGGCGCGTCGTCGCCGCGCCCGGCGACGAGGACGCGGAGCTCGAGGGCGCGTACATCGCCCACGCCAGCCGACGAGCGGCTCGTCAACAGCGGCCGGCTACACCGGCCTGCACGGCCGACGAGGGCGGCCGGCGGATCGTCGACGAGCTCGAGCGGCGCGGCGAGGGCCGGCCGGCGGTCACGTACCGCCTGCGCGACTGGCTGATCAGCCGCCAGCGCTACTGGGGCACGCCGATCCCGGTCATCCACTGCCCGACCGCACGGGATCGTGCCGGTGCCCGACGAGGACCTGCCGGTCCTGCTGCCCGACACGGTCGACTACGCCGGCAGCGGCGTGAACCCGCTGACCCGCGACGAGGCGTTCCTGAACGTCGCCGTGCCCGCATCGACGGCGAGCCGGCGAAGCGCGAGACCGACACGATGGACACGTTCATCGACTCGGCCTGGTACTGGTATCGCTACCTGTCGCCGGACAAGCCGGACGCGCCGATCGACGACGACCAGGTCGAGGCGTGGACGCCGGTCGAGCAGTACACCGGCGGCGCCGAGCACGCCGTCATGCACCTGCTCTACGCCCGCGAGTTCACGAAGATGATGCGCGACATCGGGCTGGTCCAGCAGAACGAGCCGTGGAAGCGGCTCTTCAACCAGGGCCAGATCCTGGGCATGGACGGCGAGCGGATGTCGAAGTCGCGGGGCAACACCCAGGACCCCGACGAGCTCGTCGCGCAGCTACGGCGCCGACTCGATCCGGCTGTTCCTGATGTTCATGGGGCCGTGGGACCAGGGCGGGCCGTGGAGCCCGACCGGGATCGGCGGCGTCCACCGCTTCCTGAGCCGGGTCTGGACGATCACCGATCGACCCGAACGGCATCGAGCCGGGCGACGCGGAGTCGGGCACGCTGCCGGCCGGCGAGGACGAGGCCGCGGCGCCGGACGGCGATCCGGCGGGCCGCCCACAAGACGCTCCAGGTCGTGACCGGCGACTACGACGCGTTCAAGTTCAACACGATGGTCGCCCACCTGATCGAGCTGGCGAACACGCTCATGCGCTACCGCGGGACGTCGGTCGCGGGCTGCCGGAGTGGGACGAGGCGGTCCGGCTGCTGCTGCTGATGCTCGCGCCGGCCGCGCCGCACATCACCGAGGAGCTCTGGTCGCGCCGGCTGCGCAGCCGCCGGCGAGCCGTGGGCCTCGATCCACACCCAGCGCTGGCCGGAGGTCGACGAGACGGTGGTCGTCGACGAGACCCGCGAGGTCCCGATCCAGGTCAACGGCAAGCTCCGCGACCGGGTCACGGTGCCGGCCGGGATCAGCGAGATCGAGCTCGAGCAGGTCGTCCTCGCCCGCGACAAGGTCCGCGCGGCGCTGGGCGGCAAGGAGCCGCTGAAGGTCATCCACGCCGGCGGCGGCCGGCTCGTGAACATCGTCGTCCGCGCGGACGCGTAGCCGGTGCCCCACGTCGAACGGATCGGGGCGTCGGCGGCGGTCGCGCGGACGACTTCGACACGCTGCTGCGAGCCGCACTCGCCGGTCGTCGCGGAGACGGCGCGGGCGCTGCGGACCGTGATCGCGGCGGCGTTTCCGGAGGCCGTCGAGCAGGTCGACTTCGGCAACAAGCTGCTCGCCGTAGGCAAGTCGATGGCGATGCGGGACCTGACGTTCGCGATCATCCCCCACTCGGCCCACGTCAACCTCCAGCTCCCCGACGGCGTCGATCTGCCCGATCCCGACGGCCTGATCGAGGGCACCGGCAAGCGGATCCGGCACGTCAAGATCCGCTCGGTCGAGGCCGCGTCGTCGGCGGCGGTGCGGGCGATCGTCGACGCCCAGGTCAGCGCTGCGCCGGTGAAGGCCACTCGTCTCCGGCGTCGCCGCGGCGACGCTGGGGCCCGGGCCGGCTCGACCTGTTCTGGCGGGCGGAGAACGGCGAGCTCATGCACCGTGCCCAGGTCCGCGGGCAGTGGCTCGAGCCGGAATCGCTGGGCGGGACGCTCGCGTCGAACCCGGCCGCGACCGCGTGGGGCGTCGACCAGCTCGAGGTGTTCGCGGTCTTCCCCGACGGCGAGCTCTGGGACCGCTTCTGGGACGGCCGCAGCTGGCACGAGTGGGAGTCGCTCGGCGGCGAGCTGAGCGGCGATCCTGCGGCGTCCTCGTCCGGGCCGGAGCGCCTCGACGTCTACGCGCCCGGGCCGCGACGGCCGGGTCTGGCACCGCTGGTGGGACGGCACGCGCTGGGTCGAATGGGAGCAGCTGGACCGATGAGCGAGCAGATCCGGATCGGGGCGCTGTGCTGGAACCAGTACGACCGACTGGCCGTCGCTGCTCGAGGCCGGCCGGCGGGCCGAGCGGCTCGGCTTCGACACGCTCTGGACGTGGGACCACCTCTACCCGATCGTCGGCAGCTCGGCCGGGCCGATGTTCGAGGCCTGGCTCGTGACGGCGGCCTGGGCCCAGGCGACCGAGCGGATTCGGATCGGGCTCATGGTCGGGGCGAACACGTTCCGGAACCCGGCCCTCGTCGCGAAGATGGCGACGACGCTCGACCACCTCAGCAACGGCCGGGCGATCCTCGGCATCGGCGCGGCGTGGTTCGGCGAGGAGCACGAGGCGTTCGGGCTCGAGTTCGGGCCGGGGCCGCCGGAGCGCCTCCGCTGGCTGGCCGAGGCGCTGCCGGTCATCCGCGGGATGCTCGACGGCACCGAGCCTTCGGCGGCCGGCCCGCACTACGCGGCCGAAGAGCGTGCCGAACGCTTGCCGGCGCCCGTCCAGTGCGCATCTCCCGATCTGCATCGGCGGCGGCGGCGAGCAGGTCGACGCCTCAAGACTCGTCGCCCGCTACGCCGACATGAACAACGTCGGCGGCGGCGTCGCGAGCGTCCGGCGCAGAGGAGGAGATCCTCCGTCCGCCACTGCGAGGCGGTCGGGGCGCGATCCGTCGACGATCGAGCGGACGTGACCGGCGTCGGGACGGTGTTCATCCGCGACGACCGGGCCGACGCGGACGGGCGTTCCGGGCGTGTCACCGCAGGCGCGGCGCGCTGACCTGGACCAGCCGGCGGCGGTCGCGCTCGAGGCCGGCGACGGGCCGAGCGGCTGGGCCGACCGCCTGAGTGGACCGCTCGAGCCGATCGGGCGACGCGCCGCTCGTCGAGCCTGGGCTACCGCCACCTCATGCGATGGGCGTCGCCGGCACCGTACGACGAGGAATCGATGACGCGGTTTCGCGACCGAGGTCCGGCCGCTCCTGGAGCGCTCGCTCAGCTGAGCGCGATCGGCGGGCCGAACGACGCGTCGGGCGCGTCGGTCGTCGCCGTCGTCTTCTCCTTCGCCCGGGCGCGGTGGCGGGCCGCCTTCGCCCGGTTGCCGCAGCTCGCCATGTCGCACCAGATCCGGCGACCGGACCGGGACTGATCGAAGAACACCCAGCGGCACGTGTCGTTGGCGCAGATCCGGACCCGCTCGGAGCGGCCGTCCTGGATCTCGTGGACGAGCGGGTCGGCGAGGCGGGCGAGCGCGTCGTCGAGCGGGTCGCCGACGTGGCTATGGCCGACCGAGACGCCGTCGGCCTCGCTTGACGAGCTCGACGCGCTCGCGCGACCGGATCGCCCGGTTGACCTCGGCGAGGGCCTCGTCGGCCGGCGGCCGGTCGTGGGCGACGGCGTCGGCGACCTCGCGCAGCGCGCCGCGGACCCGGCGGACCTTCTCGAGCGCCTGGGCCTCGGTCGTGCCGTAGGCCGCGAGCGACGCCGGCGCGAGGTCCTCGTGGCAGAAGCCGCGGTCGGTCAGCCAGTGGGCCGCGTCGTCGAACGTCACGAGGTGGTCGACGAGGGAACCCGACTCGTACTCGAGCGTGTTCATGAAGTCGGAGGTGTCGTCGAGCGACATCCGTGGTGGTGGTCATCGGAGGCCCGATGGCTCTCCGTCGTTCTTGGCATATAACCACTGTAAACCGCTTGACAGGTTACGCGCAAGGGCCTACAGTATGGGTAACCAGATAAGAACTCTAAATCGGTTATTAGAGCCAGGAGGTTACGGACCATGGAAGTCGTCTTCGCCCTCGCAATCGGCCTCATCGCCTTCCTCGGGCTCGACATCGCCGCCGTGACGTGGGGTGCCGATTCCCGGCCGGGCATGGCCGACGACCACCTTCGCTGAACGGGACGGGAGAACCTTCATCGTGCAGAGCTACTACACCTTCATCGCCCTCGACCTCGCCAACGAGCGGAGCCGCGAGACCCAGCGCCGGCGCCTGCGTGGACATCGCCCGGGCCTCGGATCCGGAGGAGCAGCGCTCGATCCGGCGGTCGACTGCGGCGCTCGTCGCGACCCTCAGCCGCGTGTCCGGCCGGGCTGGCCCGCCTGGCTCGACGAGGACGCCAACATCGGCGAGGCGCTGATCGGCCGCTCGATGGCCGACACTTGCAACTGATCGCCTGGCGCGGCCCATTAGGGATCACAGATAAACGCCCCGCCGCTGAAAAAGCGACGGGGCGTTTGTTGGTCTCAGCTGCCCGACTGAGACCCGTCCCAAGGATCAGGCTCTTCAGACGCGCCGCCATCGCCACACGTCGGCAGAACCGGCGGGCCGGCGATTGCCGCGATCCTGCAGCAGCCCGTCGGGCAACCAGCGAGCGTCGAAGCTAATCGCCAGATAAACGGGCCCTGATCAGAGGAACCGCGCCAAGCGATGCCCCCGGCGCACGGCCTCAGGTCGGCCGCATCGAGGCTGGACGGTCGCGGACCGTGGTCGCCGGTCCTGACCGGAGCCCGCAGGGCGTCAGGCTAGCGGCCGGTCTGCTCGCCGGACTGCGGCCAGCGGGTGATCGGATTGGGCATCAGCACCTCCGTCTAGGAGGTGGCGTAGTACGCCGGCCTGGATCGCTACCGAAGAAACATTCCACGGCGGCCGCGCGAGAAGATGGTTGGTTGACCGCGATGTCCATCAGCGGTGCGTCCAGATCGCGGACTTGACCTGCGGACCATCGCAGCGGTGCACCCCGGCCGTCACCGCGGAGGCGGCGCGAGCGGCGCGGCTTGAAGCCTGGTTGTGCGGCCGCAGTCCGTACCGCGGTCGGGCCGCAGGTGTAACGGTGCAGGGTCCGTCGCGTCGGAGTTCGGCCACGTGGAGCGAGCATGCAGGAGACCATCGAGAACCGCGTCCGTGGGCGGAGTGGTGGCCGGACCGCCGGTCGCTATGGCGGCCGGGCGTGGGCCGGGAGCAGGTCGGCTCTAGCCTTCGGCGCGACGCTCACCCTGGTCATCGCCGCGTTCGCCTTGATGCTGTGGCTGACGTCCGATCCAGTCCGACGCGAGGCGGTCGAGGGCCTCGTCCGGTCGCCGTTCGGTCTGCTCGTCCTCTTTAGCCTAGCCGCGATCTCGACCGCGACTCTCATCCTGCCGGCGCCAGGTCTCGCGCTCACGGCCATCGCCGGTGCCGCCGGCGATCAATTGTCGTCGGGGTCGTAGCCGGACTCGGCCAGGCAGTCGGGGAGCTGACGGGCTACGCCGCCGGCTGGAGCGTGGCAGGTCCTTCCTGCCGGAAAACGCAGCGACCTTACGGATCACCGGTTGGTTGAGGCGACGGGGCGTGCTCGTGATCTTCGTGCTCACGCGGTGGATCCGAGATCCGCTCTTCGACCTGGCCGGCGTCGCTGGCCGGCGTCGCTGCGAATGCCGGTCCGGGGGCTACGTCGCCGCAGTGGCGACCGGCAAGGTAATCAAGAACGTCGCCATCGCCGGCGGGGCGTCGATGATTGGAGGTTTTGATGGCCGCCATCATGACGAACTCCGCTCTAGCTTGTGCCATCGGGGCACCGCCTAACGACACCGTGCGCCACGGCCGGAAACCGATCCGCAGAGCGTCCTGCACTGTGGTCCGGTGCCACCAGCGAACCCTAACGAGGTCATCGAAATGGTCAGGATCGCCACGTTCTTCGCCGTTTGGCTCGCGATCGGCTGCGGCGGGAGTCCTTGCGTGCATGAAGAGGTGATGCTCTTTGAGCATCGGCTATTCTTTCTCGGCGCCGACATAGCTCAGCTGTAGAGCAGCTGTTTCGTAAGTCTCGGGCCCTATGCGCAGTGCTACCCCGGGAGGTCCGCGCGTGATTGTCTCGGCAGGCAACCGCCAATCGCCCGATCGCCGGCTTCGATCTCGATTTGAAGGACGGATTCCGAACGTGCTGCGTGAGGTCGCTGAGTACCCAAACTCCTTCGGCCCGCTCGGGTCGAAGGACGAGAGGATCGATACCGGCCGCTACACGCTCTGCCTCTGGCACGGGCGCGACGTGGAACACGGTCCAGCGCCAGCGGTTCCCGCTCGAGGAGCTCGACGTGGTTCTTGCCGAGGTTCTGCGCCGCCGCTACGGCAGCGCGGGCGCACCCGGACGCAGTGGGAGGTTGCGGCTCGGCTCCGGCGAGGACTCCGTCGACGCGCTGCTCGGGCGCGGGCTCGTGTGCGCGACACCGATCCCTATGCCGTCGCGCTCGCGCTGACGCGGGAGCCACCGGCGGCGGGCCAGGGCCTCGTCGATGCGCAGGGTCGAGAGACCTTCGAGGAGTACGAGGCCGCGCACGCTGTTCAGTCAGGAGGCGTTCGCCGCGACGGAGGCCGAGGTCGCCGAGGGGCCAGCGAGCTCCTACCGGAGCGCTTCCGCGAGATGGTGAACGTCATGCACGCGGTGTGGCTCGACGGCGAGCTCGTCTGCGCCGGAACCTCGGCCCCGACCGAGCACGGGTTCCTACTCTATGGCGGCGCCACACTCCCCGCGCCCGCGGCCAGGGGCGCATACCGCGCGCTCGTGCGCGCCCGCTGGGACGACGCCGCGGCGCGTGGGGACGCCGGCGCTCATGACGCAGGGCGGCGCGATGTCGCGCCCGATCCTGGAGCGCCTCGGTTTCGAGCGCGTCGGCGAGGTGCACCTGCTCCTCGACGACTTCGGGAGCCCACCTAGGCCGACTCACGATCTGGGCGACGTGGCAGCCGATCCTCGATAAGCGATGCCTCCGGGAGAGACCGATCTTGAAATAGTGCGATGACATGAGTCGCAGCCTAAGTGGCCACCGCCAGAGTCGGCCTACGGCGACTCGCCCACGTAGGAATCGCAGCTAATCGCCAGATAAGCGGGCCCTGCTAGGTTCGAAACGAGACGCCCCGCCGACGCGGGGTGAACTGACGTGCAATAGGCGGCGTTCAGGCTCGGTCAGCCGAGGCCGGCCGGACCACGGTCCGCGCATCCTCGGCGCTGGGCGCCTCGACTATGGCTGCTCGTCCCGCCATGGCGTCGCGGGAAACCGCGATCGGTGCGGCTCCGGCGCGCCGACTCGTGACGGTCGGCGCGCCTGGTGGCGTCGCTAGGGCTGCGCAGGTGCGGTGGTGATCCCCGATCGAGTCGAGGATCTGGTGCATCGCCGCCTGGTCGGCCACATGGCGGGTCGGGTCGTCGGGGATGCCGTTGGAGAGCTCGTTCGGAGACGTCTCAGCGAAAGTCTGTCGTCCGGATGACGAGGATGCGTGCCGTTGACGTCGACGATCCTGAGACGTGCCCGGGCGCGCGCCTGGCCCGCGCGCCCCGACCATCGGATACGCGTCGACGCTCCCGCCCTGTGGGGATCGTCCACACCGACCCGTTGGGGCAATCCGTGACTGTGCGCGTTGAAGTGAGCTCGACGAGCTGCCCGCTGTACCCGCCGACCACGGTGGGGGCGGGCGCCGTCGCTTCGAACCCGGCCATCGGCTCATCGCCGCTACCAGCCCGTCGACGGTGCCGGTCTGCGGCTCGGTCGTAGGTCTCCCTTCGCTGGATCGCACGGGTCCTTCGCCACCGCACCGACCACGACTGAACTCGAGGCCCCAGCCGGAGCCATTGCCGGTGCCAGCGTCGACGAGGACTGCGTCGTAGAGCGTCGTGGTCCGTGTAGCGGCAGCCACTCGAACCAGCCGGCGGGCACCTCCATGGTGATCTCGCCCGGCCACATCCCCCGAGAGGCGGTAGGTCCCCGGCGCCAGGCAGTCGGATGCGCCGCTGCCCGGCTGCACGCCGCAGGTAGCGCGCATGCTCCAGCATGGCCGGCGACGGCCGAGCGAGGCGGACGGCGCCGGTGACGACGACGGTGACGACGAAGAGGTCGCGGTCGGTCCCGGCGGGCCAGAAGGACTCGGCGAGGCAGACGGCGCGCTCGCCGCTCCTGCGGCCGGCGCTGCACGCCGTTGCCAGAAGGCTGTGACCACGATCACGGTTGCGGTCGGCGATCCCGACCACCTGCGCGAGCGCTTTCATGTTCACCCTCCGGGTCAGCTGAGTCAGTGGCTGTGCAGTTGCTAGATGCCGATGGGCATCCAGAGGTTCAGCGGCAGTCCAGTCTGCACGACTGAACCATCACGCCTTCGGTGGCATCTGGACACCCGACAGCAGCGATCGACCGGCGACATCGCGACGAGCGAGCGCTACGATCGACGACCCGAGGGCGACGTGGATGCGGTGACGACGGCGGCGAACGCGGCGACGTCGGCCGACGACGCGCTCGTTCGGCGCGCTCGCTCCGGCGACGCGGCGGCGTTCGGGATGCTCGTCGACACCCGGATCGATCGCTGCTACCGCCTCGCCTGGTCGATCCTGTCCAACGACGCCGACGCCGCCGATGCGACCCAGGACGCGCTCGTGTCGGCGTGGCGGCAGCTTCCCCGCCTTCGCGACGCGGCGGCGTCTTCGACGGCTGGCTCAACCGGATCGTCGCGAACGCCGCCTTGATGGCGCGCCGGCATCGGGTCCGGCTCCGCGAGGTGTCGGTCCGGCCGGCCGACGCCGGCGCGGAACGCTCCCAGCCGGAGCCGCCGCAGGACCTCCATGCCCGAACGCAGATGGACGAGATGGTTGACAACGACGCGATCGGCGCGGGCCTTCGACCGCCTGCGGCCGCAGGACCGGATGATCCTCGTCCTCCACCACGTCGAGGAGCGGCCGGTCGCCGAGATCGCGCGGTCGCTCGGGATCCCGGTCGGAACGGCCAAGTGGCGGCTGCATGCCGCCCGCAGCGCGCTCGAGAAGGCGATGGAGGCCGAGGCATGAACGGCCGACCGCTTGACCGACGCCCAGATCTCCAGCGCGCTGCGAGCCCATCTGCCCGAGCGCGCCCAGGCCGGGCTGCGCGAGCGGGTCCTCGACGCGGCCGAGACCACCGGCCAGCAGCGGGCGCTGCCCTCGTTCCTCGGTGCCCTCAGCGACGCGGACCCGGTCGCCCGCCGGCGGAGCCTCGCTCATCGCCGCGCAGCCCTCCTGGTTGCGCTGGCGCTCGCGAGCGCGGCGGCGGTCGGGGCATGGCGTCTGCTCCAGCGCGACCCGCTCCGCGAACTTGAGCCTCGAGACGCCGGCCGAGGTCCAGGCGTTCGTCCTCTCGAGCTACGAGCGGTTGCCGCAGCTGCCGCCCGTGGCCATCACCACGCTCGACAGTCGGCTGCGGCGCAAGGACCGCATCTACGTCGATCGGTCGGGCGCCGTCCGCCTCGAGCGGTACGCGTCGGCCGATGCGACGGAGCCCGCCACGTCCATGCTCCTCAGCGGCACCCGCTTCGGTCGGACGCTGACCGTCGGGCCGAACACGGTGTGGGTCGAGCACGACGAGGCCATCGGAGAAGACCCGCGGGTCTATCCTCCGCGCCCTCCCGGGCTCTGGACGTCCGGCGGAGGGTCGGGCTGCGCGATGACGCCGAGCGACGTCGGCGACGGCACGACGGCGACAGGCTGGCGATCCGTCAGCGCCGACTCCGTGGCCGGGCGACCCGCGCCCACCATCTCGCCTGTGGCGGCGCGCGATCTCTGGCTCGACGATGAGACGCGCCTCGATCCTGCGCGTCCGCCAGCCGGACACCGACGACGCCGGCAACCCGATCCCCGGCGCCATCACCACGACCGAGGTCACGAAGATCGAATTCGGCGAGCAGCCGGCGGCGCTGTTCGCCTTCGCACCGCCAGACGGCGTCGCTGCCATGCCGCTGGAGGCGTACGACGCGCTCTGCCGGCCCGGCAGGACACGGTGCGTTCCTCGACTATCCGCCCTGTTCGGGAACGCCGCCGGCTGCCGAAGCCACCCCGACGCCTGAGCCACGCCAAGCCCGACGCCCAGCGCGCTCCCGGCTCGAGCGACTGCGCGGTTCCGTCACGCGACCGCGGCAGACGACCGGGCCCGCTGGCCTGGACCACCGGCGAGCGTGACGCAGGACTGGCCCGCGCCGGTTCGCCCCGAGCCGGCCGGAGGCGCGAGCACCGCGCCGATGCCTCCGACCTACATCGATCCATCGGGCGACACCGGATCCGACGTCCTCCCTGCTGTCGACATCCGCGACGTGACGGTCGATACCTACGATGTGTCCGTCAACCTCGTCGCGAACCCGCCGCCGGACGTGGATCCATCGAAGGTATGGATCGCGTACGGCGTGGTCGTCGACGACGATCGCGACGGCGTCCCGGATTGGCGCTACGGGATCGACAACTCCGCCCCGCACCGGCGGGGATGAGCAGGGCCACCACCGGGCGTGGCGCACGGATCTCCACACTGGTCGAACAGAGTCGGCGGACGGGATCAATCGGATTGCGGCAAGGTCGGCGAGACCTTCTTCAGCACGCGCTACCCGAGCGACGAGACGGCTCGCGCAGCGGACGGCGCGCTTCAGCTTTGGCGACCGATGTCGATGTGACGGGCCGGGGACGGTCACGACGAGGCATCAAGGTGGACATGCCCATCTACGCATGGGCCTCGGTGATCGTCGATGGTCGGGTCGTGGCCACGGACTACGCCCCAGACGCGGGGTGGCTCCTGCCGTCGCCCGGAGCGAAGCCGGGAGGCACATACGTGCTCGAAAGCGGCACACACGTGGATGCGATTGCCATTTCGTCTCTCGATGAAGCGTCCCCAACGGCTGGACAGCCGAAGGCTCCTCCTTGTACGACGGCCCGCGGGACGACGGGATCGGCCTCGGATTCATGATCGTCGACAAGCCCGTCGAGTGGGGCTGCGACGCGATCGGGAGACTCGATCGAGGCGCAGGTCGGGCCGAAGGTCGACGATCTCGCGACGTTCCTCGCGGGTCAGAAGATGATCAAGATCTCGGAGAAGCGCGGACGTCACGCTCGACGGCCATCCCGGAAGTACCTCGAGTACACGACGTGCCGTCGACGGCGACGACTGTGACGATTCCTGACCGTGCCGGTGGCCTCTCCGGGCGTGCACGTTGCCCGACGACGACCGACGACAGTTCCACCAGGCGTGGATCCTCGACGTCGATGGCGTTCGCCTGGTGATCGACGCGTTCGCTCCGAAAGCATCGGAGACGGTCAAGGCCGAGGTCCAGCGCAGATCGTGGAGTCGATCGACATCGGGCCGTGAACCGGTCGCTACGGACCATGCGGCCTCACCCGAACACTTGACGCGAACCCTGCGCGGCGGGAAAACGACTTCGAGGAGAGGGCCAGAGCGCGGCCGATCGCGGACGGTCGCAAGCTAATCGCCAGATAAGGCGCACCCTGATAGGGGTCTGACACGAGACGCCCCGCCGACGCTGGAAGTGCCCCCAACGTCAAACGGGGCGTCCGCTTGTCCGCCGCAATCGCCCTCCCGCCGCGGAGTGCGCATGGACCGATCGGCTGCCCCGTGGCGGGTCCTCGATGACTGCGATCGCCTCGTCGCCGGAGGCCGCGCCCGGCGGTCCCGAGGAGCGCCGGCGGCCCGCCCTGGCTGACGGCCCGGCTCGTCATCGGGCTGGCGCTCGCGGGCCTGCTCGCGGCCGGCGCGTTCGTGCTGGCGGCGACGGGGCCGGTCGGCTCCGTGGAGATCGACGGCGGGACCGCATTCTCGAGTGATGCGCCGATCGCGAGCGGCGACGCTGTTGTAGTCCGGCGCGGCGGTCGTCGTCGACGTCCAGGGCGCGGTGCTGCATCCGGGCGTGCAGCGTCTCCCACCGGGCTCGCGTGTCGGCCGACGCGATCGCGGCCGCGGGCGGCTACGGGCCGCGGGTCGACGCCGGTCGAGCGGCCGCAGAGCTCAACCTCGCCGCGCCCGTGAAGGACGGCGACCGGATCGTCGTCCCGGCGCGCGGCGATCCCGGCCCGTCGGCCGGCGAGCGGCGCGACGGACGGCGGCGCGCGGCTCGGGTGGCGGCCTCGTCGACCTGAACATCGGCCACCGCGAGCGAGCTCGACACCTTGCCGGGGATCGGTCCCAAGACCGCCCAGAAGATCATCGATGCCCGGGCCGAGAAGCCGTTCGCGAGCGTCGACGAGCTGCGCGACCGCAAGATCGTCGGCGCGGCGACGTTCGAGAAGCTCCAGCCGCTGGTGACCGTCCGCTGATGCCGGCCAGCGGCTGGCTCGCGATCGGGTCGGTCGTCGCGGCGCTGCTCGCCCCGAACGCGGGCGTGGCGGTCGTGGCGCTCGTCGCCGCCGGGACTCGCGGCAGCCGGCTGGGTAGTCGCCCACCGCGACGTCGCGGCGGTCGCTGCTCGCGGTCGCGATCGGGCGCGGCGTTGCTCGTCGTCCGGCTGGCGGTCGCTCCCGCAGCCGGCACCCGTCGCGGCGGCCATTCCGAGGGCCGCGGCCCGTGGGTCGCCGTGGTCGAGTCGGTCGGCGCGCCGCGCGACGGCAGCCAGGTCGCGACGCTTGCGGCTCGAGGGCGACGACAGGCGTTGGCGTCGCGGCGACGCTCGCCGCGCTACCCCGCGGTCGAGCCTGGGCGCCCGCATTCGCGTCGACGGCCCGATCCGGGCGCCGCCCGAGGGCCCGTACGGCGACTATCTCCGCCGGACCGGCGTCGCCGGCACGCTCCGCACGCGGTCGCTCGAGGTCCTGCCTGGCAGCGAGGATCCCGGCACCGCCCTCGAGCGACTGCGCCGGCACGCCGACGCGGCGCTCGCGGCCGCGATCCCGGAGCCGGAGGCGGGGCTCGCGTCGGGCATCGTCATCGGCGCTGCGCGACCGCGTCGACCGCGACCTCGCGGCGGACGTTCACGACGGTCGGCGCGAGCCACGTCGTCGCGATCTCCGGCTGGAACATCGCGATCGTCGCGGCCTGCGATCGCCGCGCCTCTGCGGCCGGCTGTCGCGCCGGCGCCGGGCGCTCGTGACCGCGGCCGCGATCGTGCTCTACGTCGCGTTCGCGGGCGCGTCGCCGTCGGTCGTGCGCGCGGCGGCGATGGCCGGCGTCGTGCATCGTCGCGCGCGAGAGCGGCCGGGCGGGCCGGGCGGCGTCCGCGCTCGGCTGGGCGGCGCTGCTCCTGCTGCTCGTCGACCCGCATCTCGTGTCGCGACGCCGGGTTCCAGCTGTCGTCGCTCGCGACCGGCCGGGATCCTCGCCTGGGCGCACGCCGTTCGACGGCGTGGCTCGCGGCGACGGCGCCGCCGGCTCCCGGGCTGGCTCACCGAGTGCCTCGGCGGTCTCGCTCGTCGCCCAGGCCGCGACGCTGCCGGTCGTCCTGCTGTCGTTCGGCCGGCTCGCGATCGTGTCGCCGATCGTGAACCTCGGCGTCGTGCCGCTCGTCGCCCCGGCGATGGCCGCGTGCGCGCGTCGCGCTGACTGGCGGGCTCGCGACGCTCGCCGGCGCGCCGGCGGTCGGTCGCGACGATCCTCGGCCTGCCCGGCGTGGTTCCTGCTGTCGGTCGATCGTCGGCGGTCGTCCGGGCGGGCGCCGCGCTGCCGTTCGCGAGCGCGACGCTCGAGCCGCCGTGGAACGGAGTCGCGGCGCGCGCGGCGCGCGGTCGGTGGTCCTCGGCGGTCGCCGCCGGGCGACGGCTCGCGATCGTCGACCGCTGGCGGCAGCGGCGGGCGGCACGGCGAACGCGCGTCGGTGACGGCGAGCGCTGGACGCCGCGACAACCGTCGAGACGGTCGTCGCCCGGCGCCGCGTCCAGGCTCGCGATGCGCCCGCGGCGTCGGCGGTCGCCGCTCGCGGCCGCGACGACGGCGCTCGTCCTCGTCGCCGCCCATCGCCCGGACGGCGTCACGCGGATCACGGTCCTCGACGTCGGGCAGGGCGACGCGATCCTCGTCGAGGGCAGCCGCGGCGGCCGGATGCTCGTCGACGGCGGGCCGGACCCGGACCGGCTGCTCGTCGAGCTCGACAGCCGGCTGCCGCCGTGGGATCGCCGGATCGACGTCGTCGTCCTCACGCACCCGCACGAGGACCACGTCGCCGGGCTTGCCGCTGCTGCTCGAGCGGTACCGCGTCGGGCAGGTCTTCGAGACCGGGATGCGCGGTCCCGGACCCGGCTACGAGGCCTGGGCGGCGCGCCCTCGACCGGCCGGGCGCGCCGCGCACGCGGCACGCTCGCGACGGGCGACACGATCGGCGTCGACGACCTCCGGTTCCGCGTCCTGTGGCCGGATCCGCGGACGCGTCCCGCGCGCGCCGCCGGACAGCGGGCGCGAGCATCAACGACGTCTCGATCGTGCTGCTCGGCGAGGTCGGCGGGCGAGCGCGTTCCTGCTGACCGGCGACGTCGAGGACGACGTCGACCCGATCCTCCTGGGGCGCGGCCTGCCACGGATCGACTTCCTGAAGGTCGCCCATCACGGCAGCGCGACGGCGTCGACGCGAGGCGCTGCTCGCGACGATCCGCCCGCGCCTCGCCGTCGATCTCGGTCGGCGACGGCAACACCGTACGGCCACCTGCCGCGGTCGACGATCAGCCCGGCTGCGCTCGGTCGGCGCAGGTCGTGGAGCGGACCGACCTCGACGGCGGCTGTCGAGGTCTCGATCGGCGGCGGGCTGGATGACGGATCACACGCCGGCCCGCCGCGGCCGCCAGGAGGCATCCGATCGCCGCCGTCAGCGACCGGAGCCCGTCCAGCTGGCGGCAGCCGGCCGCGTCCGCTCGTCACCGTCGGGCGTGCGCGATACCATCCGGGCGGATGACCCACGGCCCTGCCGGCGACGCCTCGCGCGACCGCGCCGGTCGCCTACTTCTGGGGCGACGACGACCTCGCCGACGAGCCGCGCCGTCGCCCGGATGGCGGCGGCCCTCGGCGAGCACGGCGGCATCGTCGAGCGGGTCGAGGTCCGCGGCGACCGCAACCAGGCCGGCGTCCAGATCGGCCAGCTCCAGCAGCTCGTCACGACGCAGTCGATGTTCGGCGGCGGCTCGCTGGCGGTCGTGACGAACGCCGGCGCGCTCGCCGTCCGCAACGAGGACCGCGCCGGGCTCTCGCGCTCCTGCCGCTCGTCGCGCCGGGCAGCGGCGTCGTCTTCGTCGAGGCGTCGCCGAGCGGCGCCCGCGAGCCCGGGCAGAAGCGGCTCGTCGACGGGGTCGAAGGCGGCCGGCGGCGAGATCCGCGGCTTCAAGGCGCCGAAGGCCGGCGAGCTCGCGGGCTGGATCGAGGCCGAGGCGCGCGAGCGCGGCATGCGCCTGGGCCCGGGCGCGCGCGCGGGCGCTCGCCGACGCGGATCGGGGCGTTCGTGACCGACAACGACGCCGACCGCCGGAACCAGACGATGATCGCCGACCGCGAGCTCGACAAGCTTCGCTCTACCGGCCCGACGCGACCGTCGCAGCCGAGGACGTCGAGGCGCTCGTCGCGGAGGCGATCCCCGGGCTCGGTCTGGGCGTTCACCGACGCGGTCGGCCGGCGCGACGTCGCCGCGCGTCGGAGCTGCTCGACCGGCTCGCCGAGAGCGACGCCCGAGCCGGTGCTGCTCGCGGTCCTCCACCGCCGGGTCCGCGAGCTGGTCGAGGTCGCCGACCGCCTCGCGGCCGGCGAGAAGGAGTCGGGGCTGCCGCGGGCGATGGGCATCCACTCGTACCGCGCCGAGCAGCTCGCGGTCCAGGCGCGGCGCTGGACGCTACCGGAGCTGGAGGCGGCGCTCGACGGCCTGGTCGACCTCGACGCGACCGTGAAAAACGCCCCGGGTCACGGGGCGTCGGAGGCGCAGCGGCGGCTGGCGTTCACGATGTGGCTCGCGGAGCGCGTCGGGAGCCCCGCCGGCCCGCTAGTCAGCCGAAGACCAGGCCTGCTCCTGGACGACGAGGTCGCTCTCGATCGCGAAGACGCAGCGGCCCTCGCGCAGGTCGAGCAGCTCGATGAGGTCCGGGTCGATGTAGAGCTGGTGGCAGTCCTCGCAGAGCCCGCCCGGGATCCCGAAGCAGAGCCGCTCGCTCCGATCGGCCATGCGGAACGTCGTATCGAACCGCGTGGTGATGAGGCGGCGGCCGCAGCTGGGACAGCGTTCGCGAAGGCGGGACATCGACGTGACGGACCTCGATCCCGGGCCGATCAGGCGATCGACCTCAGGCGCCGATGCTAGGTGGCCCGCCTCGGCGCTCGACATGACCCGTCGGTACCCTCGACGGCGGTACCACAAGCGACGCGACTACTGGACCCGCAGGATCGTCTTCGCCTCGGACCAGTGCTTCTCGAGCGAGTAGTAGTCGCGCTCGGGCGGCGTGAAGATGTGGACGACGACCGAGCCGAAGTCGAGCAGCACCCAGTGCGAGGTCGGCGGCCCCTCCCGCCCGATCGGTCGCGTCTTCTCGGCCCGCATCCCCTCGACGATCCCGTCGGCGATCGCGTCGAGCTGCCGCTCCGACCCGCCCGAGCAGATGACGAACGCGTCGGCGAGCGTCGTCAGGCCGGTCAGGTCGAGGAGCACGATGTCGGCCGCCTTCTTGTCCTCGGCGAGCTCGACGATCCGCCGGGCGACGTCGAGCGGCGGCCGCTCGGCGGGCGCGACGGCCTCCCGATGGGGCAGGCCATCCGGGCGCGGGCCGTGGCCGGGGGTCGTGTCGCGGTCGTCGGCTCGAGGGATCGGTCACGTGGCGTCCTCGCTGGAAGCTGGTTGTCGATAGAGCATGATGCGCCTCGATGTATGCGCGCGACCGCCGGCGGGACGAGGTCGTCGATCGATCGGCCCGCGGCGACGCGCGCCGGATCTCGGTCGCGGACACGGTCGAGGTTGGGCCCGTCGCAGGATCGTGACGCCCGCGCCGGCCGCGTCGGCAGCCGTGCCGGCAGCGCCGCCTCGGATGGCGGCGTCGGTGCCCGGCGCGCGGCGCGACCGCGACGCGGGCGAGCGCGAGCAGGCGCTCCGGGCTCGTGCCAGGTCGGCAGCCCGGCGAACGCGTCGGCCGACAGGATGACGTCAGGTCAGCTCGGGCGCGCCGCCGGCCGCGGCCGTCGAGCAGCGACGTCGACCGTGTCGATCGGTGCACGAGGGCCCGGCGCGGTCGATCTCGATCCGGCTGGCCGCGAAGCCGCGGGTTGCCGGCGATCGGCGAGCTCGACCATCGCCAGGCGATCCAGCGCCGGGGCGATCGGCGACGCCCGGCTTGTGCGGCGGCTGGCGGCCGGGATCGAACAGGACGCACTCGAGGCCGAGCGCTCGCCGGCCGCCTCGGCGACCGCGAGGTGGGCGACGTGGATCGGAGGTCCGCACGTGCACGCCGACGACGCCGATCGCGCCGGCGCGACCGGGCCGCCGCGCTCGGCGACCTCGCGTCACCGCGTCCTCCCAGGGCTGCGGCCTCCCACTCGAGCTCGGTCGCGCCGATCCTGACGAGGTCGCCCGGGCTCGACCCCGGCCCGGCGCAGCTCGTCGTCGATCCCGAGGCGGGCGAGGTCGCGCTGGAACCGCTCGGCCGACTCCTCGACGTCGAAGTTGGTCTGGGCGGCGATCCGCTCGATCCGCTTGCCGCGGACGCGGAACGCGCCGTCGGCATCGGGCTCGACGACGAACCCGTCGGCCATCGCGCTCGATCCGGTGGACGACGACGCCGGCCGGCTCCGGGCGGCGCGCGCGAGCTCGTCGGCGTCGGGCAGCAGGTCGGCGAGGCCGTCGCGGAGCGCCGGCATGCCCGCCCGTCGCCGCCGACAGCGCGATCGCGACCGGCGGCCGTGCCGCCCGCGGGCGGCGCCGGAACGCCGGCCACGCGCTCGGCGGCGGCCGGCAGGTCGATCTTGTTGAACGCGACGAGCATCGGCTTCGTCGAGCAGCGCCGGGTCGTGGGCCTCGAGCTCGTCGCGGATCACGTCGTGGTCCCACTCGGGGTCGCGCGACGCGCCGTCGACGACGTGGACGAGGATCCGGGTCCGCTCGACGTGGCGCAGGAACGCGTGGCCCGAGGCCGGCCCCGCTGCTGGCGCCCTCGATCAGGCCCGGGACGTCGGCGATCGTCGGCCGGCGCTCGTCCTCGTCGCCGAGGTCCATGACGCCGAGGTTCGGCTCGAGCGTCGTGAACGGGTAGTCGGCGATCTTCGGCGTGCGCCGCGGTGAGCGCGGCGAGGAGCGTCGACTTGCCGGCGTTCGGCAGCCCGACCAGCCCGATGTCGGCGATGAGCCGGAGCTCGAGCCGGAGCCAGTGCTCCTCGCCGGGCTCGCCCTTCTGGGCGTGCTTGCGGGGCCTGGTGGGTCGAGGTCTTGAAGTGGGTGTTGCCGAGGCCGCCGCGGCCGCCGCGGGCGACCATCGCCGTCTGGCCGACCGCGACGCAGGTCGGCGAGCAGCTCGCCGGATCTCGTCGTCGTAGACCGCCGTGCCGGGCGGGACGTCGAGGTACAGGTCGTCGCCGGCCGTGCCGTGGCGCCGCGCGCCGCTCGCCGCGGCCGCCGGGCGTCGCCTTGAAGTGGTGCCGGTAGCGGAAGTCGCGGAGCGTCGTCTGGCCGGCGTCGACGCGCAGGTAGACCGAGCCGCCGCGGCCGCCGTCGCCGCCGTCGGGGCCGCCGCGCGGGACGTGCGCCTCGCGCCGGAACGTCGCGGCCCCGTCGCCGCCGTCGCCGGCGCGGACCCAGATCTTCACGCGGTCGAGGAACATCGCGGCCATTCTCGCACGGGCCGCGGCCGCGAGTGCCGTGCGACGGCCGTCCAGCCGACGGCCGCGGCGGGCTAGAGGTAGATCAGCGGGTTGACGCGCGTGCCGCCGTCCCAGACCGGGCCGCGCCACACCTCGAAGTGGAGGTGCGGGCCCGTCGCGTTGCCGGTCTGGCCGACCCGCCCGACCTGCTGGCCGCGCCCGACGTGCTGGCCGCGCCCGACGCGTGATCGACGACATGTGGTTGTAGGTCGTGTACAGGTTCGAGCCGTGGGCGATCCAGACCTGGTAGCCGCCGCCGTTGTTCTTCCAGCCGGCGAAGATCACCGTCCCGGCCGCCGCCGCCTCGACCCGCGTGCCCGTAGTCGGCGGCGATGTCGATCGCGTAGTGGCCGTAGTGGAAGTACTGGCTGATGTAGCCGCCGTCGACGGGCCAGGCGAAGCTTGCCGCCGCTGTACTGGGCCGGCGGCTTCGAGCTGGTGTGCGACGCCGCTGCTGCGTACCGCCCGACGACTTCGCGACGGGCTTCGGCGCTCGCCGGCTTGGGCGTCGCGATGCCTGGCGCCGTGGCCGCCCGGGATCGTGAGCGTCTGGCCGATGACGAGGTTGGGGTCGTCGAGCTCGTTGGCGTCGATGATCTCCGGCGGCTCGACCTGGTACTTCGCCGCGAGCGCCGTCGAGCGTGTCGCTCGAGCTCGACCGTGATGACGACGCCGCTGACCGGCGGGATCGTGCAGCGTCTGGCCGATGTGGAGATCGTCCTTCGCCCGGAGGTGGTTGGCCCACCACACGGTCATCATCGAGACGCCGAACTTGCGGGCGATGCCGGTCAGCGTGTCGCCGGCCTGGACCTTGTAGCTCCGCATCAGGCCGCTGCCGTCGGCGACAGTCGTGTCGACGGCGACCGGCTTGAGCAGCGTGCCGTCGTCGAACGCGGTCGCGTCGATCGTCTGCGGTCGTCGGGGTTCGTCGCGCCGTCGGCGCCGGTGCCGGTCATCTGCCGGTCGCGCCGTCGATGCCGGATCCGACGGCCGATGACGCCGAGGCCCCCGTACGGCGAGCCGTTGTATCGGGTCGCCGGGGCCGCCGATCGCGCCGAGGCCGCCGCCGAACGGCGATGCGCGCCTCGGACCCGCCGCCGGCCGTGTTGCCGACCGAGCGGGCTGCGCCAGCGCCGGGGCGCTGCTGATCGCGGTGGCGACGAGGAGGATCGCGACCGCGGCGGCGGGACCGAGCGCCCGCGCCGACACGCGACACGAGCGACCGATGGCGGCGAGTCGCACCTGCGCGACAGCGGGGCCGACGGCGGGCGCGGATCGAGCCGATCGAGGCCGGTCCGGCGCGGCCGGTGCGGCGGCGTCGAGGGCGCGATGGCCGCGGCGGCGGGGCTGATCTCGTGGGGCCGCTCAGCGCGCGACGGCGTGGGATCGCTCGGGAAGGACGAGGGCCCGGACGCCTCGGGCGCAGGAAACGCCATGATGGTGAATGGTCTGGGCCATCTCGGAGTGATGGCCCGCGGCGGGCGCGCAGGCGGTCTGAGGGCCCGCTGCACGCCGACCGATGCGTTCAGCAATACGGTCTCCTGGTGGAGGCGAACGGTCCGCGCAGGGGGCAGAGCGCAGGGGATCTGGGGACCGTCCGTCGGGTCGCTTATCGAGCTGGGGGTCTCGTACGCGGCACGATGCCCGTCAACGAACGGGCCTTTCACAGTGAACGGAAGGCTAACAGACACGAAACAAGCCCGCAAACGAAACCTTCGGCAGGTCAGCGAGGCGCGCCGGGCCCGTCAGGCGTCGAGGCTCTTCGTCAGCGTCCCGAGGAACTGGACGTTGTTCTCGGTCTTCGGCGAGGCGGTTGAGCAGCAGCTCGATGCCCTCGTTCGTGCCGACCGCCGACAGCATCCGGCGCATCGTCCAGACCATCTTGAGGCGTGCCCTCCTCGAGGAGCAGCTCCTCGCGCCGGGTGCCCGAGCGCTGGACGTCGATCGACGGGGAAGATCCGCTTCTCGGCGAGCTTCCGGTCGAGGATCAGCTCCGAGTTGCCGGTGCCCTTGAACTCCTCGTAGATGACGTCGTCCATCCGCGAGCCGGTGTCGACGAGGCACGTGCGCGATGATCGTGAGCGAGCCGCCCTCCTCGATGTTCCGCGCGGCGCCGAAGAACCGCTTGGGCGGATAGAGGGCGATCGGGTCGATGCCGCCCGACAGCGTCCGGCCCGACGGCGGCAGGGCCAGGTTGTAGGCGCGCGCGAGGCGGGTGATCGAGTCGAGCAGGATCACGACGTCGCGGCCGGTCTCGACCTGGCGCTTGGCGATCTCGAGGGCCATCTCGGCGACGTGGGTGTGGTTCTCGGTCGGCTCGTCGAAGGTCGAGCTGATGACCTCGCCCTTGACGCTCCGCCGCATGTCGGTGACTTCCTCGGGCCGCTCGCCGATCAGGGCGACCATCAGGAGGATGTCCGGGTAGTTGGCGCTGATGCCGTTGGCGATGTGCTTGAGGAGCATCGTCTTGCCGGCCTTCGGCGGGCTGACGATCAGGGCGCGCTGGCCCTTGCCGAGCGGGTTGACGAGGTTGATCAGCCGCTGGCTCAGGTTCTTGGGGTCGGTCTCGAGGTTGATCAGCTCGTCCGGGTGGACCGGGGTCAGGTCGCCGAAGACCGGGCGGCGGCGGGCGGTCTCGGTGTCGACGCCGTTGACGCGCGTCGACGCGGAGCATGCCCCAGTACTTCTCGGCCTCGCGCGGGCGCGCGGACCGCGCCGCTGACGCGGTCGCCGATGCGGAGCCCGAAGCGGCGGACCTGGCTGGAGCTGACGTAGACGTCGTCCGGGCTGGGCAGCAGGCCGTGGCGGCGCATGAAGCCGAAGCCCTCGTCGACGATGTCGAGGATGCCGGTCGCGTAGGCGTGGCCGGCGCGCTCGGTCTGGCGCTCGGAGGATCCGCTCGACGAGGTCGTCCTTGCGCTCGCTGGTGCCCGGTCTCGAGCTCGAGCTCGCGCGCCGACCTGGCGGAGCTCGGTGACGCTCATCTCGCGGAGGTCGGAGACGTCGAGGTCGTTCCGCTCGCGGGCGGCCTCGAGCTCCTGCTGCTCCTCGTATTCGGTGACGGGGGCACGGGAAGTCATCTGGGTTCGGCGTCGCGGGCGACGGTTCCGCTGGCGCTGGTCGGGACCGAGTTGGGGCATGGGTTCGGGGGTTCCTCAGGAAAGGGCGCGTGGGACGCAATCCGGGCTGGACATCGCGCGGGATCGATCCGCTGCGCAGGCCGGTCTGGGATGCGAGGAGATGATACGCGGCGCCACACGGCCGCGTCAATGCAACTGGAGAACGATTCTCCGCTCGGCCGGGCGCCGAGGCCGGTCCTCGCGAAGAACGCGTAGCGCTCGGACTGCTGGATCAGCTGGCCCGCCTCGTGGCCGTTGAACGGCCAGACGCTGATGTCCTTGCGGGCCGGCGTAGTGGTTGTACGCGGCGAAGACCGTCGAGGGCGGGCAGATGCCGTCCATCGAGCCCGACCGAGAACAGCGCCGGCGCCGTCGCCCGGGCGGCGAAGTTCAGGCCGTCGACGTAGGACAGCGTCCGGAAGACGCCGTCCTCGGCTCGCGGTGGATCGAGCAGGTAGCGCGTCAGCTCGCCGTACGGGTCGTCGTCGGTGATCTCGACCGCCCGGCGCCAGCGGCACATGAACGGGACGTCGATCGCGGCGGCCCGGACGACGCCCGACAGCCCGGCCGCCGCCAGCGCGAGCCCGCCGCCCTGGCTCTTGCCGGTGACCGCGATCCGGACCGCGTCGACGAGCGGATGGCGCAGCGACCGCGTCGACCGCGAGGACCGCGTCCGTGACGAGGCGGCGGTAGTACCAGGTCGCCGGGTCGCTCGACCCCGCGGGTCACGAAGCCCGGGTGGTGGCCGCCAGCCGGCCCGTCCGCGCCGAGCCCGCTCACGATGTCCGGCGTCGTCGCCGGGGCTCCACGTGCTGCCCTGGCCGCGGGTGTCCATCACGAGGTGGGCGTAGCCCGCGGCCGACCACTCGGAGCCACTGGAACGGCAGCGACCGGCCGCCGCCGTAGCCGATGTACTCGACGACTGTCGGGCAGCGGTGCGGACGCCCCGGCCGGGGCGAGGAGACCAGCCCTTGATCGGCTGGCCCGCCGAAGCCGGTGAACGTCACGTCGTCGACGGTCACGGTCCGGAGCGGCGTGTCGAGCCCGCGGTCGAACCGCGGCGTCGCGCCGCCGCGCGCGCGAACCGGCGCAGCGTGTCGGCCCAGAACGCGTCGAAGTCGTGCGGGCTCCGACCGCGGCGGCCGGTACGCGCAGGCTGGTCGAGGGGCAGGTCGAAGGCGCTCATCGCCGGCGTCATCGTGGCGAGGCGGGACCGGCCGCGCCCGGCCTACTCGACGCTCGTCGCCGTCACGTAGTCGATGGCGATCGACCAGCTCGACGGTCGGGCCGACGAGCGCGAGCTCCGCGGACGAGCGGCAGGTCCGCCGACGACCGGCCGACGAAGATCCGGATCGTGCCGGGCTCGACGACGCGCGCCGGAAGTCGGCGTCGAGGTAGGCGAGCTGCTCCGTCGAGAGCCGGAAGACGACGGTCCGGCACTCGCCCGGCCTCGAGGTGGAGCCGCCGGAACCCCAGCAGCTCTAGACCGGCCGGGCGACCGACGCCTCCTCGTCGCGGACGTAGAGCTGGACGACCTCGTCGCCGGCCCGCGTCCGGTGTTCGTGACGTCGACCCGGATCGTGACAACTGTCGCCGGCCGTCTCGAGGATGCTCCTGTCGACGCGGAGGTGGTCGATCGCGAACGACGCCGTACGACCGGCCGTGGCCGAACGGCCAGAGCGGCGACGACGGACCGTCGACGTAGTCGACCTTCCAGTTCGACTTGCCGCCGGTCGGGTGGTGGCGGTACGTGAGCGGCACCTGGCCGACGTCGCGCGGCACCGTCACCGGCAGCCGCCCGCCCGGATCGACGTCGCCGGCGAGGACCTCCGGCGATCGCGGCCGGCCGGCCGTCGCCCGGAACCCAGGCGAGCAGGACCGCGGCGCAGTGCTCGGCCGCCCACTCGATCGCCAGCGGACGGCCGCTCGACGACGACGAGCGATCAGTCGGCGTGCCGGTCGCGACGACGGCCTCGACGAGCTCCTGCTGGCGGCCGAGCAGGCCGAGGTCGCGGCGGTCGCGCGACTCGCCCGCCGTCGCGTCGTCGGTCAGCCCGGAGCGCTCGCCGACGACGACGATCGCGACCTCGGCGTCGCGGGCGACCGCGACCGCCTCCGCGATGCCGGCATCGTCGCCGTCGCGTGACCCGACGCCGCCGCGCGTGCGTGATCTCGCTCCGCGCCGAACCGCTCGCGGAGCGCGTCGAGGATCGTCGGGATCCGGGACAGCTCGTCGATCGGGTTGATGACGTCGTTCGCCGGGAAGCCGAACGGGTTCGCCCGGTGGCGCATCTCGCGCAGCGTCTCGATGTGCAGCAGGTGGGCGTAGTCGCCGAGGAGGTCGCGGGCGCTGTCCGCGATCGGGCCGACGACGGCGATCGTCCCGTCGCTCGACGCCGCGAGCGGCAGCGTCCCGTCGTTCTCGACGAGGACGACGGAGCGTGCGGGCGAGGTCCGAGGCCAGGCGCGCGCTCGTCGGCGTCGAGCGTCGCCAGGGTCGGCGACGTCGGCGGGTCGACGTACGGCCGCTCGAACAGCCCGAGCCGGAACTTCAGCCGGAGCAGTCCGCTCGACCGCGAGGTCGACGACGCCGGACGTCGACCCGGCCGTCCTCGATCGCCTCGCGGAGCGGCGCCCGCGTACGCGGCGGTCACCGGCAGCTCGCTGTCCATGCCGGCCCGCAGGGCCATCGCCGCGGCCGTTCCAGGTCCGGCGTCAGGCGGTGCTCGGTGACGAGCATCTGGACCGCGGTGTAGTCGGAGCGCGACGACGCCGTCGAAGCCCCACTCGTCGCGGAGGATCGTCGTCAGCAGCTCGCGCGAGGCGTGGCACGGCACGCCGTCGACGTCGCAGTAGGCCGGCATGACGCTCGCGATGCCCGGCGCCGCGGACGGCGGCCTCGAACGGCAGCAGCTGCTCGTCGCGGAGCTCGCGCGGGCCGATGTGAGCCGGGCGCCTGGTTCAGCCCGCCCTCGGCGAGTCCGTGGCCGACGAGGTGCTTGGCCGTCGCGGCGACGCCCGTCGCGAGATCCGTGCCCTGGAGCCCGCGGACGTAGGCCGACAGCCCAGGACGGCCGCGAGGTACGGGTCCTCGCCGTACGTCTCCTCGACGCGGCCCCAGCGCGGGTCGCGGCAGATGTCGAGGACCGGCGCCAGCGCCGACGGTCGCCGCCGATCGCCAGCATCCGGCGGCGGATCGCGGTCGCGATCGCCTCGACGAGCTCCGGGTCGAACGCCGCCGCGGCGCCCGATCGACTGCTGGTAGAATGGCGCGCGTCGCGGGCGAGCAGGCCGTGGAGCGTCTCCTCGTGGAGGAGCGCCGGGATCCCGAGCCGCGTCTCCTCGACGAGGAAGCGCTGGATCGCGTTGCCGGCCGCGGCGGCCGCGCGGCGGTTCGAGGTTCGTGGCGCCCGCGACCCGGCTGATCTGGCCGATGCCGTCGGCGAGCCGCTCGCGGACGCGCTCCGGGATCGAGCTCGGCCTCGCTCCGGAACAGCTCGAACGACCAGATCGAGCCGAGCTGGGCGAGCTTCTCGTCGAGCGTCATCCGGGCGAGCAGGTCGGCGACGCGCGCGTCGACCGGCAGCGCTGGCGTCGCGGTAGCGGGCGTCGATCGTCGTCATCAGCCCTTCACCGACGCCAGCGGTCAGGCCGCCGACGATGTGCCGCTCGGCGACGAGATAGAACAGGAGCGCCGGCGCGAGGGCGAGCGTCGTGTGAGGCGAGGATCTGTGGCGATGTCCGGACGAATACTGGGTCGAGAAGTTCGAGACCCGGCGGCAAGCGCCGTCAGCTGACGACTGGTCGGAGCAGGATCACGAGCGGCAGCGCAGGAGCTGGTTCCAGCGTTGCGACGACCAGTCAGCACGGCCACCGTCGCCAGGGCCGGCCGTGGGCGGCAGCAGGATCCGCCAGAATCCGAACGAGCCGCAGCCGTCGATCCGCGGCGGCGTCCTCGAGCTCAGCCGGGATGCTCCGGAAGAACGGCCGCAGGATGATGATCGTGAGGGAGCGAAGCGAACGCCGCCTGCTGGCAGCGCGATCCCGAGCGGGTTGTCGAGCAGCTCAGGCGTCCGGACGAGGACGAACAGCGGCAGGATCGCGACGGCCGGGGGGAACAACAAGCCGAGCGTAGAAGAACGTGAACATGCAGCTCGACGGCCCGGAACGCCGTCGGGGCGGGGACGAACGCCGCGAGCGACAGGTAGGCGAGGAACGACGGCGCGGTCGTCACCTACGCCGCGGTGAGGGACGCTTTGTTCCAGTGCTGCTCACCAGAAGCGCTCCCTGACGGCAAGCACCTCGATTAGCGGATTGACATGACCCGCAGGATCAGGCAGAGCCCGACCAGGTTCACGGTCATCTGGTTAGTTGTCGCCGAAGCGCCCGGACAGCGGCGGCGCAGGATCTGGAACGATGATCACGGCGGCGAGGCGATGAGGGCGAAAGGCCCCAGCGGAGGGACCACCAGAGCGCCAGATCCCGGTGCGGCGGCCAGGCGGCCCCGGATCGCGCGGCTGCTCGGCGACGTACCCCGGTCGCGATCGCGTCCGGTCGCCGCCGCACCGGGCACGCCGTCTGTGATCGCGCCGGCGTCAGGTCGCCGCCGCATGACGAAGCGCTGGTAGGCCGGCGCCACGACAGGAACGGCGAACGGGAACAGGATCGCAGCGATCGCACTGCTGCCGCAGCCGACTTGCGATAGGCGCCCCTCAGGCCCCGGTCGACAAAGGTACAGTCGCCATCGATGTTGGACGCGTTGACCGGGCCGCCCTTCGTCGTGCCGAGATCTCGAAAATCGAAAGAGCTGCAGTGCGCCGAAACGATCGGAAGGAACACGGAGCCACACGGATCGTGGGACCGAGCCAGTGGCAGGCGTGACAGCGGCGGAGCGTCTGGCGGCAGGTCGCGCCGGCGATCGCCGCCGCGCCGAGCTCCTCGACTGGGAGTCCCCTGCCAGCCCGGCCAGACAGGATGCGATCATGTGCCGGAAGCCAGAAGTACTTCCACGAGATGATGACTGAAGAGGGCCCACAAGGACCATTGTCCCACGGGTCGCAGCGCAGCCAGGATAGTACAGATCGCTTTCGAAGAGTACCGACCGCGGTATCGGCGTGCCGTCAGCGAAGCGCGCCCGGCTGGAGGATGGAGACCGCGGGCGCGACGCCCGCGATCCGACCTCGGCGATGACGTGCGGGGCCAGAAGATCCACAGCCGGAAGATCGCCCGGCCCGAGGCCGCCGGTTGAGCAGGCATGAGTGCGACGGCCAGGGCGAGGCGGGATCTGGTTCAGCCCGGCGAGCAGCAACGACGATGATCGCGTTGTTGAGGTCGCGGCCAAAGTTGGACACATCCGGGTCCGACAGCGCCCCGCTTTGGCGGTTCGCGAGCCCGACCGAAGTCACGGTCAAGCAAGCGTGATGCCGTTCCGGTGGTGCAGGCCGATAGTGCGCGGGACGGACGACCGGGATCTGGATCGAACACTGCGTGTGGACAGGCAGCAGCGAACGCCGGCAGCGAGGAACAGGGCCACCATCCCGGGGCGTGACCGGATCGCCATGGACCGGGCCAGCGCGGTGCTTTGGCGCGTCCGGGCGCTGGTCAGAGGCTTCAGCCGCCAGGTCTGGCAGCGTGGGTGATGGCGTCGTCGGGACCTGCTCAGGGGCCGCGGCGGCGAACAGCGTCGAGACGGCGTCCGTTGCGGGACGGTTTGGTGCCAGCGACTCGGCGCGGTCGCGCGGCTGGTGCCTGAGCCAGTGTCGAGCTGGACGTGGGAGCTCACGCGTTCGCACTTCCGCGCATCGAGCACTGGACGTCAAGCAAGCGGATCGGCGACCGCCGATATGCCTCCGGACCCACGGTGACCGGCAGGATGCGCCATGTGTTCAGAGCGCCCCAGCGATCCTGGCGTTGCCTCATTGTACGCCAGGTCGTGCTGGCGCACTTCAAGAACTCGGATCGCTTCTTACCAGGCGGCGCGTCGTTGCCGACCGCTGATCTGTTTGCCGCACGACCGAGCCGATCAGCCGCGCCTGGGCGCCACGTACGCCACGTAACGCTCTCTTCAGAGGAGACAGGTACCAGCCGGGTTGAGCAGCGTGACCGGCTTTGCTCTTTCGCGTCAGGCGAAGCTAGTGGGCCTGCATGGTAACACCGGACGCCGCGTGACTGGCGCATCGGAGACCAGCAGGCGCGCGCGCGAACGCGCTCATTCGAACTCGCGGCGCTGGCGCGCTACGCCATTGGTTCGCGGCGAGCCTGCCTGGAACGGCTGGTCTGCGGCGGGCGATCTCGCTGGACTCTTCCCGCCGGCCTCGAGCGAAGCAGGGCAGCCGACCAGGTCGCCGGTGCTGCCGTGGCTGCGCCTTGAGCATCGCGTGTCAGACACCGCACTCGCGGACCGAGAGATAAGGCCCACCCAGAACATCTCGGTCGCGGGGTTGCGAAGGGCTGCCGCCTCAGTCGGACATCGGCGTGAAGCGCGCCGAGCCGCCACCTGAGCTTTGTCAAACCACCGACCGCGGCGAGCGAGGTCGTCCCGAATCACGCCGGCGGGGTGGTGATCCCGACCTGCGCGAACTGGTCCGCTTAAGTATGACATTAACTGCCAGAGACCGACCATGCCGAAGAGGTCGAGCGGGATCCCATACTGCTCTGCCGCCGATCCCCAGTGCCACAGCTGCCAGAGGCGCGCCGGGGTTGATCGTGCTCTGACAAAGTCAACGATCGCGAAGAAGATGCGACGCCTGGCGGCGATCCTTCACTGACACCGGCGTCGACCTGCTCGCGGCATGCCGCCAGCGCGCCCACGACTGGAACAGGTCGGGGACGTTACGCCGCAGACGGAGATCGTCGGTCCGGAGCTTCGGCTTGAAGGTGTCGTTCTCGAGGACCGTGATCGCGATCGGCATCACTGGTCGGGGATCTGGGCCGTGTGGAACTCGTCGACGCCATCATAGTCGCCGCCCGGAAGCGACTTGCCCAGGTCGTTGTTCTGGATGGCGCGCACCAGTCGATCGTGACCGGCTCTGGCGATTCCCGCGCTGCGATGCGGGCGCGGACGCGGACGGCATGGACGAGGGCGGCGCGGCGGACGACGGCAGATGGCGTCGGCGTGGCGCACAGCTCGAGCGAGCTGCGAGAAGGATCTGACGCAGGTCGAAATCAGAGGACCCGCCAGAACGAGCGCGGGGATCTCGTTGGCTAGAAACCCCCTCCTCTGGAGCACGGGGGCGCGTCATGGCCAGCGGGAGCAGGTTCCCCTCAGCGTGGGCGATGGCGCATCTCCGCCACTGATGCGCGATCATCTGTGCGGCCCCGGTTCGCGGCCCAGACGCTCTGACCCACGACGGCGCGATCCCCACGCCCCGGCCAGGGTCTGGCGGGGCAGGATCGGCGGCTAAGCCTTCGTGTTCCGATTTGCATCGCCGAATCCGCTTCGCGGAACAGCATAGCTCGGTCGCCGAGTCTGCCTCCGCGCAGTTGCGAAGCGTCCGCGTCAGCGACAGTTTCGAGCTCGACCGAAGCACTCGCGGGGCGCGGTTCAGGGATTTGTAACGAATTCTTCCGGTTACCATGGCCCGAGCGGCCGAGCAGCCGAATGCGCGCCGGACTGCGGCGGCGCGCACGAAACATGGCTTTCGCGTCTGCCGGGTCGGTTCGTTGGTGCCACCGACCGTGGCGTCGCGCCTGCAGCCCGAACGCGCCCCAGTGAGTCGGACCGACCCGACGACGATGGCGGAACATCGCGGAGATGACCGGGGTCTCCGGTCCGAACCGTCTCGGAACGGTCGTGAACGGGCGGAAGGACGTCTCCGCCGAGACGCGGTGTCTGCAGGAGTCGAAGGCCGCGGTCCGTGCGCTGGCGGCTAGCACCAGCGGTCGGCCCGGGTCGACGCGGCGGGCGCCGCTCCTCGAGGTGATCTTCCACGAGAAGCTCGAGGCGAATGGGCGCTCGGCCGCGTCCGCGGCGTCGAGGCAGCGTCGCCGGCCAGCATCAACACTCAGATCCGTCACTGAGCGGTGCAGGGACAACCCCGGACGGACGCCGGGGCGCGAGCTGGATCGGGCGTCCTCGCGCGCCGAAGCGCGACCGGCGTGATCGCCGTCTTCTCCGACCTCCAGCGAGTCGATGAAGGCCTTACAGCTCGCGACGCGCGGCATCCGCTGCGTCGTCGTCGACCCGACCGGCGAGGCCGCTTCACGACGCGCCCTCGGTGTCGGGGCGACGAACTGGATCGGCGGCCTGACCGCGAGCCGCGGCACCTGCTGTCAGCTGGGCCGCCACTTGCCGGATCGCGGTGATCCGGCGGTCCAGGAGTAACGGATATCGCTTTCTGCAGCCGCGCGCGGATCAGAGCAGCGCTACCGCGCGGCGATGGACGAGGCCAGGCGTGCCGGTCGGGCCCGGACCTCGATATCAGCAGCCGGCAAGTTCCACGTCGCCGGAGGGAGGGGATCGAGCGCGGCCGGGCGCTGCTGCAGCTCCCAGACCGGCCGACGGCGATCTTCGCTAAACGCCGCGGCGACCTCGCGGAGCGCTGGGCGTCTACCGGGCCGCCCGCGAGGCGCTCGGCTCCATCCCCGAGGACACGAGGCGTCGTCCGGCTTGGGCGACCTGCCGGTGCCCGCGGTGGTGTCTCCGCCGCCGATGACGACGGTCCGCCAATGGCGGCTGCCGTCGGCATGGCGGAGGCCGCGCTGGAGATGGTGATCGCAGCGATCCGCCGGCGTCGGCGAGCCGCCGAGCGCGGCCCCCGGGTCGGGCTGGCCACAGGCTGATCGTCGCGCGAGCGCGGCGCCGCGCATCGAGCTGGAGCCGGCCGCTCGCGAGCCTCGCCGGCATCGTTAGGATCAGTCGGTAGGCCGATCTCGACGGCGCGCGATCGAAGGCGCCTCACGGGCCTCCGAGGTCGCACGTCCGCGATCCGGCGGGGAGAGCGACGATCGTCGTCCTCCCGCCGCGTCGCTACAGCCGACCAGGCGTCTCGGCGTCAGGCTCGTGACCATCAGCCGGCGCATCTGGTAACCGGGCAGCGAGGATCTTCGAGGGTGACGTTCGTTAACCCGACGGCGACCGACCTCGGCGACGACCTGAAGGCGCTCGGGTACCCGCGGCGCGCGACAGCCGGATGCCCGCATTAGTGGGCGCGGGCACGATCCGGACCGTCGCTGAGCTCGACTCGGCGTGCGACTGCCCGGCGCGCAGTTCGTCGATCAGCCCGCTCCTCGACCGGGCAGATCGTCGAGGCGGCAACCTGCGGCGCGGCGTGCCGGGTCATCCCGGGCGCCTTCGCCCCGACCGAGATCGACGCCGCGTGGCAGGGCCGGCGCCACGTTCGTGAAGCTGTTCCCGGCGTCGATCGGTCGGCCCGGGCCACGTTCCGCGAGCTCCGCGGCCCGATGCCCGGAGGTCGGGCTGATTCCCGACCGCGCGGCGGCGTCTGGCGGGCCAGCCGGGCCGGCGTTCCTCTGCGCGCCGCGCACGTCGCCTGGTGGAGTCGGTGGCGCAGTCGTCAACGCCTACGCCGGCGGAGCGGGCGAATTTTTTGATCGTCGCCGCAGTTCGTGGGCGGCGGCGCCGGTGCCGGTCTCGTGAACCGCCTGCGCCGGCCTCGTCTGCCTCGTGACCGCGGTCGACCCGGGGATCGCAGCCGCGTCTCGCTGCGAGCGCGGGCTCTTGCGGAGGAGGGCGCCGCGGTCTGCGCTCACGTCGCGGAACGAGGACGCGCGATCCGGAGCGCGCGTGGACAGGATCGCCCCGGAACGGCGAGCCGCGCCGCCGGCCACGCCGCGGACCTCGCCGACCAGGCCCAGTGGGCGTGCAGCCGCCGGCCGGCTACCTGCGTCGCCGCCGTTCGGCCGGGTCGACAGCCTCCTTCTCCCGTCGCGGGCGGCGGCGGCGCCTGCGATTCGGTGAACGGCGCGGCGATCGACGCAGCTCGACGCCGACGCCTGGGACGCGACGCTCGCGCTCAACCGCCGGTCCGCAGGCGCTCGTCTGCGCGCTCCGTCGATGCGCCAGATGCGGGGCGCAGGGCTGGCGCGACTCCGGGCACGCGCGGCTCGATCCACTGCTGGTGGGCAGCGTGACCTCGACCGACCCCGTCTCGGAGCTGTTCGGGACGCGCTATCGCCTACCGCCGCGGCGAAGGGGCGCGATCAACGCGCTGACGACGGCGATGGCCGCGGCGTACGTCGGCGACCGGGATCCGGTGAACGCGGTCAGCGCCGGTCGGTGACGCGGACGCCGATGGCGGCCCGGGCCGCCGGGCGCGACGAGCGCGGATCCACTGGCGTTCTGACGCGGCGCCAGCGGCCGCTCGCCGGGCGAGATCGCTCATGACGCGCCGCGCAGGTCTGCGATTTTTCGCGGCGGCTCTTCTTCCTGTCGAGACAGATCGCGTGCCAGTGACCGACGTCAGGTGCTGCCTGGTCGACAGCGGCTGGCTGGTCGGTCGTGTCGGATGGGCAGGCCGGCGACTGAAAAACCAGGCGGGGCGTTCGTCCGGGGACCGTCCTGGCAATCGACACCGGGCAGGTCGGCGACTCAGCGTCACGCTCTCACGAGCATCTCGCGATCAGACGGCGGCAGCCAGACGGTCGAGCTCTCCACCGGACGCCGCCGCCTCGCCGCCGATCGACCGGGATGGCGACCGAGCTGACCGACGCCGCCATGCCGGGCCTCAGAGCCGCGGTCGACGCGATGCCCTAACGCCGAAACTGGCAGCCGGAACGCCGGCAGAAGCTCGCCGGGCGTCGCGGCGAGCCGGCGTCGGATCGTCGCAGCGACCGGGCTTCCATCACACCTGAGCGGTTTACTACGCGCCGTCACTGGGAGCACGCGCGCGAGCGAGGACAAGCTTCCCGGCCGACCTGTTCGTCGCTGCCCGGCGTCGAGGAGGCATCGACGAGCGCAGGACTACGGCGGCGATATCGTCCGCCGGACCGGACGTCCGCTGCCGGCATCGTCAAGGTCGCCGGGAGCGACGGCGGACAGGCGTCTGGCGCGCGACCTCGCGGTCTTCCGGGCGGCCGCGGCGACCCATCCAGCGGACCGGTTGGTTACCACGCGAGGCCGGCACCAGCGCTGGTACAGACTCCGGTGCTGATGTGACGCGGAATTATTCAGCAATAGCAAC
>ERZ1370068.6591-contig-5564_pt1 | contig 33257 bp, 52 predicted proteins | sample MGYA00561227_ERZ1370068 | MGnify/ENA primary metagenome ERZ1370068 (study PRJEB38410, sample SAMEA6850437) | metagenome | study: Metagenomic assessment of the ecological functions of the soil: analysis of the soil microbiota associated with the...
ATTGTACTTCGGTTCAGTTACGTATTGCTACTAATCAACTGCCGCCACATCCGGTCGGTCAACGGCAGACGCTCCTCCGACATCCCCGCATTCGGCGCGAGGAGAGATCCGCCCAGAGAAGGCCCATCGCGACCACTCGGCACAACGCGCGTGCCATCGATATTGACCCGCTTCGACGCTGGGAGGGTTATCTCAGAAGGTATCGAGTCACACTTGGCAATCATCGCGAGCATCCCAGTCAGGCCGCCCACCTTCTTCCACCAGTACCAGCTGGTCCAGCAGCGCAGGCGATACAGGGTCCAGGAATCAGGACGGTTTCGACGGCAGCATGCCGCTTCCCTTATCAAACACATTGATCGGGTAGGTCAAATACAGATGCTGCTTGGCTCTCGTCACGGCGACATAGAACAACCGCCGCTCTTCTTCCAGCTCCTCGTCGGCAACGAACGGAGTATAGTCGACGGAAACTTTCCGTCCACGATCCAAATGACAAACACACATTGCCACTCAAGCCCCTTGGCGGAATGGATCGTGGACAGCACGAGTCGTTCGTCATCGCGATCGGGCGCCTCGACGCCCGTCGCGCTTCCCGTCCGGCGGCTCCAGCGCGAGGTCAGACAAAAACGTTTCAACCTCCTGGTACCCCTCCGCAATCGTGTGCAGATGCTCCAGATCCCGCATGCGCTTGGGATAGTCGTCGTACTGCGCCTTGAGAATCGGCAGGTAGTACTCATAGATGTGATTCACTTGCTCGGCTGGCCGGAGTTCGCCGGCTCCGGCAAGGCTTTCAAGCGTCAGCGATAAATCCTCTGAGCCCTTTCCCCGATCGCCCCGGCATCTCACGAAGCGCGTGATAGGGATTGTCCGATTTCACGAGCGCGGCCGCTGACATCCTGCGCCTTCTTTGGTCCCACACCTTCGATGAGCATGAGCACCCGATGCCAACTGACGGCATCCATGGGATTGGCCACTACGCGCAAGTGGGCCAGCAGATCCTTGACATTGTGCGGTCTCGATAAATTTGACCCCGCCGCGCTTCACAAAGGGCAGTCCGTGACGCGAGAGCTCGATTTCAAGATCGAACGAATGAAAGCTCGACCGGAATAACACCGCCATCTCGCCGAGTGGAACTCCTTCTTCCCGCAACTCCAAAATCTTCTGCGCAATGAAACGCGATTGGGCATTCTCCCCGCCGCCTCCACCAGAACGGGCAACGGCCCATCGAGCTTCCTCGTGAAGAGGTGCTTGCTGTACTTCTCCGTCGCCGCCTCAATAATGGAATTCGCGAGATTCAGAATCGGCTGGGTGCTGCGGTAGTTCTCTTCCAGCTTATAGATGGTGGCGCCGGGAAAGAGTGACGGGAATTCGCATGATGTTCTTGAACGTCGCGCCACGGAAGGCATAGATCGATTGCGCATCGTCGCCGACGACCATCACGTTCTGATGGGTGGATGCGAGATGCCGGACGACATCCGCCTGCAAGCGATTGGTGTCCTGATACTCATCCACCAGGATGTATCGATACAGGGACGAGATGGTCCGACGGATCGCTTCGTCCTCCATCACGAGCCGCCGCAGCAACACCAGCAAATCGTCATAATCCACCAGCTGGCGCTGACGCTTCGACGCCTGATATCCCCGCTGCAGCTGGCCCAGTGCATCCAGATGGTCGGCAAAATGATTGAACTCTTCGACCACGATCTCGTCTGAGCGGGCGCAGCGTATTCTCGGACTTGCTGAACATCTCCGCGATCGTCGCTTTGCGAGGAAACCGCTTATCTTTTTCGTTCAAACCCAGCTGCGCACGAACCAGAGCAATCAAGTCTTCAGCGTCGCCCCGATCGAGAATCGTGAAACCCGGTTCAAGGCCGATGGACCGACCATAGCGCCGGAGCAACATATTCGCCACGGAGTGGAACGTACCGCCACGGACACGTTCGCTGCGTACACCGATCAGTTCACCAGCCCGTTCGAGCATTTCCTGAGCCGATTTTCGCGTGAAGGTCAGAAGCAGAATGTGGGAGGGATCGATCCCCGAGTCAATCAAATAGGCCACGCGATAGACCAAGGTGCGCGTCTTACCGCTGCCGGCGCCGGCAATGACCAGCGATGGCCCTTCGCCCGCGGTCACCGCCGCAAGCTGCTGAGCTATTCAAAGCCGCCGCATAGTCGATGGAGAGCTTCCGGGAAGCGGCCTCGTCAACCGGCCGCTTAAGCACATAGGTTTTCGTGTCTCGACCCATAGAAATGAGTGAAGGAACTAAGGAACTATTGAGCAGTCCGGTCATTCAGGGGAAGCGCTGTATAACACACTCTCTCGCCGCCCTTTCAAAGTAGAGGGGATGGGAGCCTGATGATCTTCTGTGCTCGCGCAACGCGCGGCCTCGGAAGCCCCTCGTTGGACGCGCGCAGTGGAAGATCAATCAGCCCCCATCCCTGAAGAGACAACAAGCAAGCTCGGAGGGACATTTATATCGTCTCGACGCGCGCGGTGAAGAACAATCTGCCTGCTCCTCTGGAGAAGTTGAGGAATCAAAGACCTTTCTGCCGGGGGAAAGAGAATGGTGTCAGCAACTGTCCAGAGAGTTAGGCGCGACGATTCCGTCAGAGCTTGTGGCGAAAAATAGCAAACATCTTGATATTCTCGGGTTGCCGATACTTGGCAATCACTACTCAGTCACGCTCTAAACCTGTCACGCTGATGTAGAATATCTGACCCCACAAAAACGGCTGAAGTAATAAATACAGTACCAATGCTTGGTGGAAGCGCCCTTTACCTTTGTTTCTTTCAGCTCATACAGGTCACCGGTGAGTTCAAATTTATTCGCCGAAGCGAACATAAAATGGACAGGCCGCCTGGGCCAGGCTTATGACGAGAGAGAATATCGCTATTCTCGGGAAATGAATCCATCACTCATTAAGTCATGCAAACACCCGCTATGTTTGAGAACCAGGTTGCTATGACCATCGTTATCAATGTCAAAGTTGGCTCGCTGTAGGGAGTCGCATGGAAAGTGAGCTGCATTCCCTCATCATATAAATGCCTTTGATAGTCTCCCATTGTATACGGGTAAACGCTTCATGCTGGTAGGTGAGTTCCTGTGCTGCTTTACATCCTCGTTGAACAAGTTGAGCAAGTTTTGCCATTGGTGAACCTGTCCTTACTCATCGCCAACGTATAGGCCTCTTTTCCCGCCCAAGCGAAAGACACACCGCCTAGAATAAGCACCAGACTCAACAACGCGATTCGCTTCATTGGTTGACCTCCGCCAAAGAAACTCCCATTCACTCTTGGCGAGTCCTCGGTCATGCTAGAACCAGTTCCGCACTGTCCTGGTTGGCAGATAAAGGTGGCAGGAACCTTATTCGCCAGAACTACAGCCGTCACCAAACAATGGTTCCCGACGTTCATTCCCCTGCGCAGCCATGTGCCCTACTGCGTCGATTCCTTGATCTTAGCGGCTGTCTGCTCAGCTGACTTCTCTAATGTACTTTCCACCTGACGGGCCTTATCCAGCGGAATCTTTATCGCATCCACCGCGGCCTGCCCTGCTGCCTGCGTTACCGCATTGCCTGACGCGGCCGCAGCCTTCGCCTTCTCCACCGGCGTCTCCTGACTACAGCCGAATAGCCCAACCACCGCCAGCAACCCCACAACGAATGAAAAACTGCGTCTGAATTTCTTCATCACATCTCCTTAGCCCACAATTCAACATTGAACATTAATCATTCAACATTCCCATGCCCGTTCACACGCAATCGTACCCGCGAGGCGCCGAACGGACAAGAAATTGCTGAAACAAGCACTTTGATCGCCGAACCTGTCTCCGTTATAATCGCGCCACTAGCCCGGATTATTCACGAGAGTTCGTGACGAGACCGCCGAGACGCTACGCGGAGACGGGCGCGCGGAGCCGCGAAGGAGGGAAGCATACTTGAAACAGTATGTTGACTGACTGAGCGGCGAGCCCGCCCGCCGTCAGGCTTGTCGTAGCGGCGTATCGGCGGTTGCAGTAGAAGTCTTCGTGAATAATGCGGGCGAAACAGGAGACCCTATGGCAACCGCCAACCAAGAACACCAATCGCAGCTCCGCCAGATCGCCGAACTCATACTGGCCGTCTCGGGCGAATCTGTGACCGTTATGAAACGGAACGCCCCGGAGCGGGCCTTGAAGTTGAAACGGCAAGATGAGTGGGGCATCTACCTTGAATTCCTAAAGGTCATGTTTAATCTCACCGACCGACTCTCCGCGCTGTACCTGCCGATCAAAGAACAGCCTCAGTTCATGGACAGTCTTGAGGACGCCGTCGCACTGCATTTGAAGAACGCACTCGAACCGGCATTCGGTTCCAGCGCCGACCAAATGGAAATCATGCTCACCGTCGGTGCGGCAGTTGCGGAGAGTCGGCAGGCCTATGAGCGGTACCGGTTCCTCGTCACCGAAAACAATCCCGTGAAGGACGAAATGTTGAAAGACTTCGGCGGACGAGTCGCCGACGCAATGGGAATCGCAGGAAACGCACAAGTATCCTCCGCCGCAACGCTCTGCGCGAGCGCCGTGATTCCGGCCATCAAAGCCATCTTGGCCGGAGACACCCCTCCAGTCGCCGCCGGTCGGTACAGCCGCCCCAGTGGCAACCGATACAACGTCCGCACCACCACCCCCACCGCGACCCCTGGGCTCCACGGTCCGACGGGAACCGAAATCAAGTTAGTGAGCGTGATGGCGACCGTCGCCGGAGAAGAAGTGGAAACTCGGTGGGGGCTGCACCCTCGATTCCGACAAGATCTTGCCCCGGAGGACATGCAACGAGTCGCCAAACTGATGAACCGAGTTGCTAAAATACTTGGCGAACGGTATGCCTCCGTGGCATTCTCAGACGAATGGACATCCTGGCATAAGGCCGGTCACGCCTGATCGCTCTCACCAATCGAGCTTAGGCCGTCACTCACAACAACACCCGCTTCGACACCAGCAACGAGGAGGTGCAGTGGATACTCCGCAGACAGCAGACACTTCATCACACGCCATTCCACCCGGGCTCTCACGTCTCAAGGAATTGGCGCTTAATCTTTGGTGGAGTTGGACTCCGGAAGCCCGTCGGCTGTTTGAACACATCGATCAACCCTCTGGGTACTGACCCACCACAACCCCGTCAAACTACTGGCCGACGTCAGGCCTGACCAGACTCATGTACCTCGCCGAAGATCCCTCGTATATGCGGCTGTACTCTGCCGCCCTCAAGATATTCGATGAGTACCGTCAGAATGGACACAGTTGGTTTAAAACTCAGCACAGCGATTTGAAAGCTCCTACCATCGCCTACTTCTCTGCGGAATTTGGTCTGCATACGTCCATTCCCATCTATAGCGGTGGTCTGAGCATTCTCGCCGGAGACCATTGCAAGGAAGCCAGTGATCTCGGTGTGCCCTTGGTGGGAGTGGGATTCATGTACCCGCAAGGATATTTTCGGCAACGGATCACGCCGGAGGGATGGCGGGAAGCGGCCTACGCTCCGTTCAACCGAGCAGAATCGCCGATTCATCCCGCCCTCACTCCATCAGGAGACGCCTGCAGGATTACGGTCGAGATCGGTAGCCGGGTCGTGGCTGCAACGGTCTGGAAAGTGCTCGTCGGGCTGGTTCCCCTCTACCTCATCGATACAGACGTCCCCGAGAACAGTCCTGAGAATCGGGCTCTTTCAGCTCGACTGTATGGCGGTGATCAGGAGATGCGCCTCTGTCAGGAGTTTCTGTTGGGTATCGGCGGTGTCCGTATGCTTCGTGCATTGGGCATCGCACCGACGGTCTGGCATGCCAATGAGGGCCACTCCGCCTTCCTCACATTGGAGCGCATTCGCGAATTGATCCAGAAGGGATCGACACACGCGGACGCCTGCGAGACCATCCGCCAGAGTACGGTGTTTACCACCCACACACCGGTGCCGGCCGGTCACGACGTATTTCCCTATCATCTCATGGAACGGTACTTTGTCGGCTATTGGGAGCAGTTGGGCCTCTCGCGGGAAGACTTCCTCCGCCTCGGAGATACCTCCGAATCCCAGAGGCAAGGCTTCAACATGACGGCACTCGCCATCCGGCTGGCCGCCCATGTGAACGGGGTCAGTCGTGAACACGGGCAGGTCTCCAGAGAGATGTGGCAACATATGTGGCCCGGCCTACCGATCGAGCAAGTCCCGATCCGCAGTGTGACCAACGGCATCCATGCGCCAACCTGGATCGCGCCGGAACTCAGCCAACTATACGGCAAGTATCTCGGCCCCGAATGGGCAGAGGAAATGCGACGACACGGCGATGTGGCAACGGGTCCTGGATATCCCCGACCAGGAACTCTGGGCCGTACGCCAAACCATGAAACGCAAACTCATGAGCTTCATCCGGGAACGTGCCCGTAGCGGCTGGATGCAGGGGCATCTTCAAGCCTCGCAGGTCTTAACGCGCGGCACGCTGCTCAACCCCGAAGCGCTAACCATCGGCTTTGCCAGGCGCTTTGCCACCTACAAGCGGGCGACCTTGTTGTTCCGCGACCTCGAACGACTGAAACGGTTGCTCCATAACCAGTGGCGTCCCGTCCAATTGATCTTTGCCGGCAAGGCTCACCCAGCCGATGAACCTGGTCGCTATTTCATTCATGAAGTGTTGAGCTTTTGCGACGACAATAAGTTAGGCGGCCATGTGGCATTCCTGGAAAACTATGATATGCACATGGCGAAGTTCCTCGTCCAAGGGGTCGACATTTGGCTCAACACCCCGCGGTTTCCCTTGGAGGCTAGCGGAACGAGCGGGCAAAAAGCCGCGCTCAACGGCGTCATGAACCTCAGCGTCCTTGATGGATGGTGGAAAGAAGGCTACAACGGAGCCAACGGATGGGGCATTGAACCCTTAGTCGGGAACCAAGACATTCAGGCCCAGGACGAGCATGACGCGCAACAGCTCTACCGCATGCTGGAGCAAGAAGCCATTCCTCTCTACTATCAACGAGAATTTGACGGGATACCCCGCGGCTGGTTGCAGCTCATGAAGGAAAGTCTTCGGACCAATGCCCCCGTTTCTGCACCAAACGGATGGTCAAGGAGTACGTCGACACGATGTATGCGCCCGCCATGGTCCTCGCGCCCTCGACATGGTAAATGACCGTCGATCCGGACCCTTGGAGCCAGCTCGTTGCTGCGCCACCACCGCACCTCTGCAGCTGCTCCTGCTGCTCACCCTCGGAGCGATTGTCGTGAGCCTGCCCCCTGCGGAAGCACGCACGCCAACGGCGCCGACGGGCTCAGCCCTCGAACGTGAGGCCACAGACGCATTCAACCATGCCGAATACGACCAGGTCCTGAAGCTCTGGCAATCGCTTCCGCCCGAGTCCACCGCGTCGAAACCGCTCATCCGCCTCGCCTTCCAGAGCTCCCTCAAGCTTGGGCGACCTAGAAGAAGCCCTCACCCTCTACCAACGGCTAGTCCCTACAGATCAACCGGACGATCCAGCCCTGCTACGACCCTTGGCACTCAGCTTTCTGACCAGCCACGTCCGCGACTCCCAAGAATATGTGAGGATCGCGGCCTATACGGTGCTGGCTGAACTCGGCCTCGCAGAAACACAGGCGGTCCTGGAAGACGGGCTGCTCGATGCATCAGTCCTGGTGCGGGCTCGTGCCGCGGACGCCATCGGGAAAGCCGGACTCGCAGGAAGTCCGGCCCCTTGCGACGGGCCCTGAACGACGCGATGCCGGCCGTGCGAATTGCCGCAATGACCGCGCTCAGTGAGGCCAACGTCACCGACATGATGCCCTACCTCATCGAAGTCGCAAGAACGGACGACGGACCGGAATCCGTGTTCGCCTATGCCGCACTGTATAGGCTCGGCAGACAGGACATGCTGACCGACATCACCGGAGCGGCGACGCTTCCGGACCCCGATGTCCGCATGGCAGCCTTGGGGGTATTGGGGCAGCTGAAGCGCGCATCGAGTCTGTCGGTCCTGAGCCAGGGAGTGTACGATCCTGAGCCGTCGGTTCGCGCGTTCGCCGCTGGCGCATTGGGAGACTATGGACAAGTCGGTGGCGTCGCGCCATTAACCCATGCGCTTGGGGACGAAAGCGCGCGCGTCCGCGCGGTTGCAGCCACGAGTCTTGGGCGGCTGGGGATTCGCGAAAATCACCCGTTGCTGCGGGCCCTCACGCGCGATGCCAACATACAGGTACGGGCCAGCGCGGTGGAAGGACTGCTTCGACTGGGCGACATATCGGCTGTCTTGCTCGCCGCGGACTTGGCGAGACACCCGGACCCCTCTATCCGAGCAGCGGCAGCCCATACGCTGGCGGCCACCTCCGACAAGCAAGCGGTGGCAATCTTACAGACGCTCCTGCAGGACCAGCAACCACAACCACGGCTCTTAGCGGCGAAAGCCCTGGGCAAGAGCGGCGCACCGGTGACGCCGTTGCTCAAAAAGGCTTGCAGGACTCAGACGTCACCATTCGCCTAGCTGCGGCAGGAAGTCTGCTCCAACAACTCCGCCGTCCCACAACAGCCTCCAAAGTTCGTTAGCCGAAAGGATCGCGTGATGTGGAAATTAGTCGCCGCTCTTGCCCTGGCCGCCATGTCGTTTGGTCTCGGATTTTACTATGGCCAACGTCCAGTCGGCACGCTCCAGCAAACGGTCTCGGACCTCCAACATTCGCTCAAAGACACGTCGCGCAACATCTTCGACACAACGATGGGAATCGAGAGAGACCTGCGCAGGCGACAGGGACTGATCGACACCAAGTCACGGGTGGTGCAGGCGAAATCAGAACTGTTCGATAAGAACTTTGGGGAAGCTGCCAAGCAACTAGGCGAGGCGGCCGAGACGTTGGACAATGCCACGAAGGGCGCGAAGGAAGACGAGTCGATCTTCGCCAGTGCGGGCGCTGACCGGAACGCTTCGGGAAGTGAGACTGGAATTGTCGATGGGAAAACCGGTGTCGATGAAGAAGCTCGATGAAATTCAGCGGGAGGTCGACCGGCAGCTGAACAAATAACCTCTACGTGGTGGCAGGCTGTTTCTTCCACTTCGCCAGAATCCGCTCCACCCGCATCCGTACCACCATATCCGGATCCTTCATCAATGGCTTGATCGCATCGCGGCCCCGGTCATCGCCGATCGCCTCGAGCGCCGCCGCGGACGTCAAGCGGGTAAACCAATCGCTGTCGGCGAGCATGTCGATGAGAGGGTCAATCGCCTCGACATGTTTGATCCGCCCTAAGGCCAGCACCGCTTGCTTCCGAACATTCTCGTCTTTGTCTTTCAGTGCTTTGATCAATCGCGACAACGCCGGTTCACCCAGCTCGACCAACGCATTGACCGCATCGTCTTTGAACTCGTCGTTCCGCAACTGCAGCATGAGAGGATCGAGCACCCGCTCGTCGCGAATCTTCCCTAACGCGGCAATCGCATACTTCCGAACGTCCCAATCACGGAGCAACTTGATCAACAGTTCGGACGGCGGGAGAACCAATCTGCCCCAACCCTTCGATCGCAACTTCCCGAACTTGCCAGTCACCGTCGCGCAACGCATGACACAGCGGTTCCACGCAACGCTCATCACCCATTTCCCCGAGCGTGATGGCGGCCTCTCGACGGACCACCCAATCGGAATCCTTGAGCAGGTCGATCTGGATCTCGATCTCATCCTTGACCTTCTCTTCTTCAAGGAGCGACCTGCTCGGTCAGTTCCGCTGTCGGCTCAACCGGTACCGGATGCTCTCCTGTAAACTCCGCCGCCACCTGATCGGCAAACTCATCGGTCACCGTCTCTGAAACGGGGGAGTCGTGCGCTCTTCTTTGGGTCGTGATTGTTCCATTAGTACGACCTTAACAATTCACTCGCCCGTCAATTGCCCCGGACAAGGTGATTACTTCGCAGCGGGAGCGGCCGTTTTCCTGCTCGCAGCATTTTTCTTGCGCAGGGCTATGGCACGCCGTTTCCGTTGTGTCCGTCGCAGCCGCTTCTTCAGCGAACGAAGGGCTTCATCCTCTTTGGGATTCTTGTGGTCGGTCAATTTCGCCGCCACCTTCTTTTTCAGTCTGGTTTCGTCCGATTCACTTGCATTTTTTTCGCCATCCGGATTCGGGCCTCCCTGTATCACTTAAGTGATCTAAATTGTCTCCTGGTTCCCAGCGGGAGTGAGCAGTCTAGTAGAGAGCTTCACACCCTGTCAACCGGGGCTTTTGCGACATTTTGATCTTTCTTTTTCTCTTCGCCGAAGACCCTGTAGCGTGCTGCGGAGAGCTTCATTCTATCGGAATCAGAGGGGCTGCCTGCTGTTTGCACAGACTCTCTTCCCAATTGAGCATCATGCGGGGCCTCCCCATTGCGAATTGACACCCTCGCCCCTCGTCTCTAGAATGCCAAAATGATGAACGATCGCTTCCTCAAAGCCTGCAGGCGTGAACCGGTTGATTGTACGCCGGTCTGGTTCATGCGCCAGGCGGGCCGTTATATGGCAGAATATCGTGCGCTCCGCGCGAAGCACTCGATCCTTGAGTTGTGCAAGACGCCCGAGTTGGCGGCGCAGGTCACGCTCCAGCCTATCGACCGCTTTCCGCTCGATGCGGCCATCATTTTTGCCGACATCCTGTTGCCGCTTGAACCGATGGGCCTCCGTCTGGAGTTCGCGGAAGGCGAGGGACCGGTGATCCATAATCCGGTGCGAGACCAGGCGGACGTCGAACGGCTCAAGGTCATTGATGGCGGAGAACTCGACTATGTGGCCGAAGCCATCCGTCAGGCTCGACATGCCCTGAACGGGCGGGTGCCCCTGATTGGATTTGCCGGGGCGCCGTTCACACTCGCGAGTTATGCGATCGAGGGCGGAAGCTCACGGAACTATCTCCTCGACCAAACAGTTGATGTATTGCGAGCCGAAGGCGTGGCACCAACTCATGGACAAGTTTGCGCGGGTCATCACCGGCTATCTGCGGCGACAGATCAGGGCCGGCGCACAGGCGATTCAATTATTCGACAGTTGGGTGGGCTGCCTCTCGGTCGGTGACTATGTCGAATATGTACTGCCGCATGTTCAATTGATTTTTGAGGGTTGAAGAGGAAGTCGTGCCGATGATTCATTTCGGCACGGGCACCTCGGCGATGCTCCGTCAGATGCGAGACGCGGGCGGCGATGTCATCGGGGTCGACTGGCGCATCCATCTCGATGAGGCTTGGGCGACCGTGGGACATGACGTGGCAGTGCAGGGGAATCTCGATCCCTTAACGTTGTTTGCGCCGCTGCATGAAATCGAACGGCGCGTGGCAGATATACCTGCGCCGTGCCGGCGGGCGTCCGGGGCATATCTTTAATTTGGGCCACGGAATTTTGCCGACGACACCCATCGAACATGTGGCCGCGACCATTGACATGGTCGCAACACACTCCAGTCGACGAGTAGTGCTGTTCCACGATATCGACATTCGGAGTTGAAAGGAGTTCGCAAGCTGATCGAGCCTTCCAACTCGAGCGAATCGCCACGCGGACCGACTCGCCCACCCTCATCGACACGTTGGGCTCTGTACCGAGGGGACACGAAACATCTCTCTGCCGTATCTCGTGAACAATCCTCGTACAGTCGCCGTCATCGGTGGAGGGATCTCAGGGCCTCTCGACTGCCTATGCCCTTCACGAACGGGCGGCGGCCGCCGGTATCTCCGATCCGCTGTACGGTGGTCGATGCCGCTCCCGCACTGGGGCGGTAAGATCGTCACCCATCGGGTCGGCGATCTCGTGACGGAGGCGGGACCCGATTCTTCCTGTCTCAGAAGCCGGCCGGCCTCGAACTCTGCGACAAATTGGGGCTGGCCGATCAGCTCATCAACACCAACGAGACCAACAAAGGGCCTGCTGTCTACCTCACGTGGCCGTCTGCATGAACTGCCAGAGGGTCTCGGCCGTCATTGTCCCCAGTCAGTTGGGGCCCTTTCTCCGAAGCGGACTCTTGAGTTGGGCGGGGGCTCGCACGGATGGGACTGGATCTGGCCGTACCGGTGAAGCGGTCATCGGAGGATGAGTCGTCTGGCCGACGTTCTTCACGGCGGCGTGTTGGTCGAGCAGGCGTTCGAGCGGATGCTGGAGCCCTTGATGGCCGGGCATCTATGCCGGAGACGCGGAGCAGATGAGCGTGCAGGCGACCTTTCCACAAGGTTTATCGAGTTGGAACAGCAGTACGGGAGTCTGCATTCGCGGGATGATGACGTCCCGGAAGGCTGGTCCATCCGACAGCGCACCCCGGTCAGAAGCGCACGATGTTCGTCAGCCTCAAGAACGGGTTGTCGGATCTGGTCGCCGCACTCGTCCACCGATTGACGGATCAAGGCGTCACGCTCAGGGAGGCTGTGCCGTCGATGCCCTGCGCGTGCGATCCCATCAGCTCGGTCGTTGGATGTATGACGTCATCCTCAGTGACGGCTCGGCCTTGTCCGTAGAACAGTCTCGTGCTGGCAACCCCGGTCCTATGTGATGCGGCAGAATTGGTTCGTCCGCTGACACCGACCGCCGGCGGATTACTGGAGCTGATCCCCTATGCCTCCACGGCGGCGATCGCGATGGCCATATCCGCGGGCCGGCATGTGGCCAGCGCGGCGGAAGGATTTGGCTTTGTCGTCCCGCGGGTAGAGGGACGCGCGACCTTATCGCGCGCAACCTGGACTTCGCTCAAGTGGCCGCACCGCGCTCCACCGGGATCAATTGCTGGTGGCGTTGTTGTGTCCGGCGGAGTCGGACGGGAGGCGATTCTTCAAATGGATGATCAGGCATTGGTGGCGCGGGTCAAGACAGAATTAGCCAGTCTGTGCGGCGTCACGGCCAACGCCGGGGTATGTGGAGGTCAATCGCTGGATGAAGGCCATGCCGCAGTATACGCTGGGGACATCTCGAGCGGCTGACCCAGATTGAGGCGGCACTCAGTCGCTATGGGGGCTGGTCCTCACGGGTGCCGGCTATCAGGGCGTCGGGATCCCGGACTGTATTCGTGACGGGGCGATCGCAGCCGAGCGTGTCGTGCGCTATCTATCGGGGCACGATCGCTGAGCGAACAAGAGAGAACCGGATGGACAGCAGGTTGAAGATTACGGATGTGACTGGACCCTACCGCGAACCTCGCGAGCAGGTGTTCTCCTGTGACTACTCGATCTCAACGGGCGTCCTGGCCGACCGCCCAGAGCTATTCGCGTGAAAGTGGCCATTCAGAAGAGTTGGATGTGCTCCGCGGCAAGATCCTTGGGGCTATTGCAGGGACACCAGGTCAGCAACTCATGATTTCGAAATTCCTGTCAAGGCATATGCGCGAGACGAAAAAATCCGACATCGCCGACGCAGACGGCATGTTGGCGGAGCGTCGCGATACCGCGGCAGCAGCTCCCTTCACAGGCCCCTGGCTCATTTGTTCCCACGACTCGATGCCTGGGCGGTACTGAACAGCGAGACTGTTGCGGGCAGAAATCAAAAGCTGGTTGGACTGTAGGTCGGACACAGCACCCTCAGGGAAAAGGTTGAGGCTGAGGTCATGCTGAGTGCGAAGACAGAAGTCGCCAGTCGAACCGAAATCTCTCCGGACAGGAAGACGGGATAGGTTGTTGTTCAGATAGTTATACATTATTCGTGCCATCGATTGGAGACGAAGCGGCACCGCTCATTAGATCCTGGATGCGCGGGCGATCAACCATTTCCCTTCGCTACGCCGCGTAATGAAGTTCAGTTCCGCGCAAAGATGAAACCCCTTCAACGAATAAAACTCATAGTAGCCCAACTGATCTCATTTGCCGAACTAATCTCGGAATGAGACCGCCCGATACACACCTCTGTCTCTTGCCCCAAACAATTTACCGTAAGGCGTCATTTGATCAGGAAATCGCCCAAGCAAACCTGTAGGACCAAATCCACGTTGACGTTTCGGGGTGAATGGATTTTGAGACACTTTTAAGAATTTCATCAACGCCCGCCGAGCGACAGCAAGTCTTGCCTTTGCTTGTGTCAGCGCCTCTAAACGTTCCGAGCTGATTCCGATGGAGTAGGATAGAATCGATGTCGAGAACATTTCGCGCTCGAATGTACTTCCGTGCGCTCATCCTCAGCCGACCATGCGGGCATAGCGATGCAGATAAAGCAAGAATGTCAAGATTCTGGTCACAGGGTTAGACCTCCAGCTATTGGTATCATCCACCAATTGGTGTCAGGTCTTGCAAACACACATGTACTCTAGCGTCAATGTTGCTGAGCAGCCTGATTGTAGATCTGGTAGACTTCGCACAGGAGGCAATGAGAATGCCGCATCGATCATTCTCTTCAGCGCGTAGGAGTGGACCGCCCGACATTACGAACAAATATTTGGCGAGGTGCGAGACGTGGACGGATTGGATCCTCATCTCGCGTGAAACGTCTCGCCTGTCCCAATTCTTATCTCGCGCGGTGTGGTTGTCCTGCTGCAGGCTGCCTCAAAAGGTCAGCAAGGCCGCGCAGCCGATGAAAGCATCTGGTGGAGGCGTGTTCTTCGGGCTACGTTGGCGAGGATGCTGATGGCGAGGCAACCGCCGCCGCCGGCCTCAGCGCCTATTAGAAGATTTTTCGATACTGACGAGTGCACCTCCGACTCGTCGGCAAAGCCGAGGAGGCACTGTCGGGATTGCCATGGTGTCGTTGAGATCCAGATTCGATAGTGCCCTGCGGATTGCTTCCATCGCCACTTCAAAGGGAACGGCCTGGGGATACAGGTTGCCCGGTGCATGCGCGCCGCGAGTCAGGATGCGGATCACGTCAGGCCTGCGCGTACTCGGGCATCGGACACAATGTAGATGTCGGCGACGGCGTGGTTCCCCAGTTTGTGGCCGGGCGTTGTGGCGGGCAGGAGATCGGTCAAGGTGCCGGCAAGCCTATCATTTTTAAACCGCTTCAAGAGTCCGACGAACTTGGCTGTCGGTTGCTTCTGGAGGGACAGTGAGACTCGATGGCATTCATGTCCAAGACTGGTCTGCCTGGACTTTGAAGAGTACAGGCGCCGCTTCGAGATCTTCGATGATCGGTCCGGTTGGTCCTTCCGTTCCGGCGGCTTGTTTGTTCTTTCGAGCTGGGCACGATGAGGAACACAAAAAGCCAGAGTCCTAACAAAATGCCTAAGATGACGATCAAGGAGTGGATTCCGGCACGCTTGCCTTCTTCGCAGGGATGCGGCTCATCGCTCATGACGGCGCTCCTCGGCGAGTGTGGCAGAATCCTGCTTCTTGGCTTCGTCCCGACAGTCGATCCATTTCTGCAAACGAAAGCTCTCCAACCGTACGGCCCGGACGCGCCGCCTGGGCTTCGATGAAGTGAAATCGTTCGACGAATCGGTTCGCGGCTTGGCGCAGGGCGTCTTCCGGATTCACTTTGATGAAGCGGGCGAGATTCACGAGTGAAAACACCACGTCGCCGAACTCGCGACGATCTGCGCTTGTCGAGCTGTCAGTGGCACCGGCGTCAGGCGCAGTCTGGTTCGACGCGGGGGCTCGGATCGCGATGCGCGAGCTTCCTGGATTTCTTCCTCAATCTTTCCGAGAACCTGATCAAAGCCTTTCGTGTCAGTGGGTCCAATCGAAGCCGACGCGAGAGGCGCGTGCTTGAATTTGGCAGGCCCTCAGGAGGCGCCGGCAGCGTTTGCGGCACGCCGTCGAGCACCGAGTCTGGTCGTGCCGGAAGCCTGGCGTTCCGTGCGTTTGATCTCTTCCCATCGCGCGACCACCTGGTCGGCAGTTCGTCGGGGTCGGGTCTGCCGCCGCCCATTTCCAAATCACGTGCGGGATGCCGTCGAATCAGCTTGTCGGCCAGTTGCTCAAGCACGTCATCAATGGTAAAGCTGCCGGCCTCTGAAGCGATCTGACTACGAAAGAGCACTTGCAGCAGCACATCGCCCAGTTCCTCCGGGAGTTTGCGAGTGGTCCTGTCGGTCGAGAATTTCTAACACTTCAGTAGGTTTCTTCGAGAAGATAGGGTTTCAGCTGACTCATGCGTTTGCTTGCGGTCCCAGCGGGCATCCGTCCGGTGCGCGCAACGCGGCCATCAAGTTGACCAGATTATGAAATCGTTCAGTCATCGCCATCCTTATCATGACCCAGAGTTGACGCCCATTATACCCGGTTCTCGACAAGCTTCGATCGGCTGGTGCGGCTTGCGCCTCTCAGGGCCTATGGTAGGGTACTGTCGCTGCATCTGGAGCGGGGAAAGGCCTGTGGTCGCAGAACAGGAACAAGGATTTGTCGTTCGGGATCGGCGGGGTGGGAGTGGACCCGACCGTCCTCTCCCACTTCGCCTGCCGCGTCGGGGATACAGCCCCACGAGCAGGCGGCATCCTCTGATCCACACCAGGGATTCGGAATTCCTCGTCGCTTTTTCATCCTTCTGTCATTTCACTGGGCAGTTCCTCGCTGATGTTGATGGGGGAACAGCTGGATCCCCAGCAGCCTCCGATGCCGGCGAATCCACCGCAAGCGAAAGAGCATTATCGACTTGCTCTCGGTCTTGGAAGGCAAGACCACAGGCAATCTCACGACGGAAGAACAAGCGGTGCTGCGGGATATGCTCTACGCCCTTCGGATGAAGTACGTGAGTTTGGCTGCCAAGCAGTAGTACCCCTGCCGCCTGTCGACCCCAGACGTGTCTGTCAGCCACCATGGTTTATGCGACGTGGGAGATGCTCCCCTGATTCGGTGATAGGAGTATGCTGTCTTCCATACGTCGTGGCACCGACAATCGGAGATGCCGGATGTGAATGATATCAAGAAGAACACAGGCTCCCTTCCCGGGATAAAGGCGGACCGTGGTTCCGTGACCGGGATCGCGCCGCCTCTTACAGGGGCCAGCCGATCTTCACGGCTCATCCGGGCCTACTCCAGAGCCGGAACACCGGAAGATGCATTTGCGACCGGTCTGGATCGTCCTCATTTCTGCTGCTCCCCTGTCTGGCGCTGACCTTTACTATTCCCAGGTCTTGGCTCCCGGTGGCGAGGAAACGGATTCCTTTCTGCCGACGACCAGCTATGCGTTCGTGCTCCTCCTCCTCAACCTCGATCTGATCGGGTTTGTTGTCCTGCTGCTGTTGCTCTCCCGCAACCTCATCAAGGCCTATTTCGAGCGGCGGCATCGACTATTTGGGTCGGGATTTCGAACAAAGTTGGTGGCAGCCTTCATCGGTTTTTCGCTCATTCCGACGATGCTCCTTGCGCTGGTCGCGAGTGGGCTGGTGAACAAGGCCGTGGATGTATGGTTCAGCGATCAGATTGAGCAGGTCATGCGGGATTCGTATGACGTGGCGCGGATGCAGCATGCCGGCCACATTACCCTGGCTGTGAACAGTGCCAGAGCCATCAGCCATGAAATCTATCGGGAGGACATGTTGCTGGCGGAACAACGCGATCTACTGGTGGCCGCAATGGCACGCAAGCGAGCGGAATTCGGTGTAGCAGGAATTGAAGTCTTCTCGGCCAAAATGGAAACCCTCACTAAGGCGCTGGATCTCGACGTGCCCCTCATCGGCTCTCGATCTACCGATCGGCCAGCTGGTGCTCCAAGTCATCAACGGCAAGCAGGAAGTGAATGCGGTGCAGGAGGCCCAAACCGGGCGTTTGGTGCGGCTGCCGCCCTGATCGCGGCAAGCGGGCGTGGCGGCGAGATCGGTGGCGTGGTGGTGGTGGAGGCCTACGTGCCTGAATCGTTGCTGGCGAAAATGGAAGGGATCGGCCATCAGTACGACGAATATAAGCAGACCAAGGCCATGAAGAATCCCATTAAGGCCGGAGCCTATCTCTTCGTCGCCGTCATCACGGTGCTTATTCTGTTCGGGGCGACCTGGTTTGGGTTTTATGTCGCGCGGAGCATCACGGTGCCGATTCAACGGTTGGCTGAAGCGACGGAAGCCATTGCCCAAGGGGATCTCTCCGTCCGAATCGAGGCCAAAGCGACCGATGAAATCGGCACATTAATCGATTCATTCAACCGTATGACATCGGATCTGCAAGGGAGTAAGTCGGAGATAGAAGAGGCCAATATCTCGTTGCGCCACAGCAATCTTGAACTTGATCGCCGCCGTGCCTACATCGAGACGGTGGTCGAGACGATCGCCGCAGGCTTACTCTCCATCGATAAGAACGGGTTGATCACGAATTTCAATCCGTCCGGTGAACGGATCCTTGGGCTTGCGGCGGATCGATTTCGTGGCAGACCGGCCAATGAGGTGTTCAAAGAGTTTAGACTCGATCTGTTCCAGACAGTCTATGATCGGATGTTGGCCGATCAGCGCGATACGCTGGCTCTCGAGGGTCCGATGGAGATCGACGGCAGATTCTTGACCATCGGGCTTCATGGGTCGCGTATGAAGGATGAAGCGAGTAAGGACCTCGGAATTGTGCTGGTGTTCGAAGATCTCACGGAGTTGATCAAGGCTCAAAAAGTGGCGGCGTGGCAAGAGGTGGCGCGGCGGGTAGCGCACGAGATTAAGAACCCGTTGACGCCCATCCAATTGTCCGCCCAGCGTTTGCGGAAAGAAGTTTTTCGAGAAGTCCCCTGATTTCGAGACGATCTTTGACGAGGCGACCAACGTGATCGGTCAACGAAGTGACGAGTCTCAAGCATATGGTCGACGAATTTTCGAAGTTTGCCCGGCTGCCGACTCCGCAGATGGCGTATCAGTCGCTTCACGATGTGATCAACGAAGTCACGACGCTCTATCGAGGGGCCCACAAGGATGTGGAACTGATCGTGGAGTTGGATGAAGACCTCCCGTCGCTCAATTTCGACCGCGAACAACTCAAGCGGGTGCTAGTTAACCTGCTGGACAACGCGATTCAGGCGATGCAACAGAAGGGGCGGTGTGGCTCTCGACTAAGTAGTGATATGAAGCGTCGGCGGGCCGTGGTGAGCGTGGCGGATGAAGGCGTGGGCATCGCGCCGGAAGACCAGGAAAAGCTGTTTGTTGCCATACTTTACGCGGAAGAAGACGGAACGGGGCTGGGATTGGCGATCGTGCGGCATATCATTACCGATCACGAGGGTCAAATTCATGCGAGCCAGAATCAGCCGAAAGGGGCCGTGTTCACATTCGAATTGCCGGTCTAAACATGTCAGCGGTAAGGGTAGGGGGTACGACGGCGAATACTGTTGCGGCTCCGGGACACCTTTACGCTTTAAGTTTAACGCCTAACGGAGCGCTATGTCTGCCTCGATTTTAGTTGTGGATGATCGAAGAGTCGATTCTCACATCCTTGAGCAGCATTCTGCAGGATGAAGGTTACGAGGTGGCGGTGGCCAAGAACGGGTGTGGAGGCGTTGCGCGTCTACACCATGGATCCGCCCGATCTCATGCTCCTCGATATCTGGATGCCGGAAATGGATGGCATGGACACCTTGCGCCGGGTTCGTGAGCTGGTGCCGACCGCACAAGTGATGATGATGTCGGGGCACGGGTCGATTGAAACGGCGGTCAAGGCGATCAAGCTGGGAGCGTATGACTATATTGAAAAGCCCTTGTCGCTCGAGAATGTCACGCTACGCGTCAAACATGCGTTGGACCAATACCGTTTGGAGCAAGAGAATCGGACGCTCCGGACCACAGTCCAACGGAAGTTCGAGTTGGTGGGACAGTCGCCTGCGATGCAACAGTTGCGGCAGCTGATCGAGACGGCCGGACCGACCAATAGCCGTGTGTTGATCGGAGGGGAGAACGGGACAGGGAAGGAACTCGTCGCGCGGGCGATCCATCTGCAGAGTGCACGGGCCGGTCGACCGTTTGTGGCGGTGAACTGTGCGGCCATCCCGGAAACCTTTGATCGAGAGTGAGCTGTTCGACACGAAAAGGGCTCCTTCACCGGTGCGACCTCGATGAAACGCGGGCAGTTCGAGCAGGCAGACGGGGGCACGCTGTTTCTGGACGAAATCGCCGACATGAGCTTGAGCACCCAAGCGAAGGTATTGCGGGCGTTACAGGAACAGCTAATTCACCCGTGTCGGTGGGACCAAGCTGCTCAAGGTGGACGTTCGGGTTTTAGCCGCGTCCAATAAGGATTTGCTCAAGGAAATCGAGAAAGGCACGTTTCGCGATGACCTCTTCTACCGGCTTAACGTGGTGCCGATCATCGTGCCGCCGCTCAGGGAGCGTCGGGAAGACATCCCACTGCTCATTCGCCACTTCATGAAGCTCCATGCGGCAGAGCAAGGGTTGCGGATGAAAGAGATCTCGCCGGAGGCGATGGCGGTGTTTCAACAATATGACTGGCCGGGGAATATTCGAGAATTGCGGAACCTGATCGAACGATTGATGATCATGGTGCCGGGACCCGTCATCGATCCAGCGCAAGCGGGCTCTCTCGTTGCAGGCGCGTCCGGTTGGGTCGGCGTCCCAGTCTGCAGCTCCCGCGGTCAATCCGCTCTTCATGCAGTCGTATGACTCGCTCAGGGACGCCCGCAATGCATTTGAAAAGGATTATATCGCGCGAAAGTTGCGCGAGCATCATTGGAACATTTCTCGTACGGCTGAAGAGTTGAAAATCGAACGGAGTCATCTCCATCGGAAAATCAAGTTGCTCGATGTGGAGATGCGCCGGAAGGATAAGAAAAATCCAGCCGGTGCTCCACGCTCCCAGGCCTCGCGAAGCGACCCTTTCGGGTTCTTTGCCCAGCGGGAACTCCGCTGGAATTCCTTCAATCGTAACTGTGGTCACGGTACCTAGTCAGTTCCAGCTTTCCTCTCGACAAAGCCTCGAAGGAACCCCTGCCTCTCCGGTTATGGTCGCTGCAGAGACAGGCAGCTTTGAGACGTGAGAGAGTAGGCACGTGGCTCGGCAACGGCTGGAACAAAAAATGCCTTTGATGCACGCTCCAGCAGCCCAGCCCTCCTGCATGAAGACGAGAAGAGATGGAAAGTTCTCCTTGCTCGAAAGTGCTCTGATTCAGACAGTGCTCGCTCGGGTTATGGGCGCGTCTTGGCGCGCCCGGGTGGGCGGGTAGACATGATGCACGCAGGTGGAGGGGGCCCAGCCAGCCCCTCCTGAGTTGATTGAAGAACAAAAAAGCCTCTGTTTAAAAAGTCGTCCTTCGGAATGTGCTCGCTCGACGCGCGCAGGAAGAACACTGCCGCAGCTCTTCTTCCAATAGTGGGAAAGGGGCAAGACTAAGAGCCGCCGGTCTCGCATTCCACACGGTTACCCTGCGCTCGGTGAATGCGCGTAGGGAGAGGACGCCCGGCGGGCTCCTCGATTCTGAACAATGCGAGCGCCACCCTTGCGGGTCGAACAGGTGGAACAGACCGTTGTAATTGAACTCTGGCATTGGAGTGGGTCTGAATATAGGTTTCGAGAGCGGACTCGTGAGGTCTGGTCTGCCAGCGGTTTCTTGCAAGCGGGGCAGAATTGAATGGAGTTGCCGCAGAGCTGATCAATCTCGGTGGAAGGCAGCCGTCCAATCTCACTAATGGTTTTGGTCAGTTCCTGTTCCCAGTTCTTCCTCGCGTCGATTTCTTTCTTCAGCTTCACACGTCGCTTTAACCCGCGCGCGAGCAGCCCACTTCCTTGAACAGTTTCGATGTAATCCGTTGCGCTCGCGTCGAACGCGACCCGCAAGACCTCCTGTTGGCTGCGGGCGGTCTCGCGATGAGTCGGGATATCGCGCAAAGCCTCTACCGCCTTGATGCGACGGCACGCCTCCATTCCGTCGATTTCCGGCATCTTCACGTCCATCACGATCAAGTCGATCTCTTTCGCACCAGCGCCGGCATGTTCCAGGTCGAAGGCATTTCGAACGCGTCAGCGGCTAAAGAGGCAGAGAGCGGTATCGCGTATCTCTGCGTCCCTCAGCACCTTATGGAGAAGCAATCGTGCGTCGAGGGAGTCGTCAACCAGAGAATTTTCATGAAGCCTCTATTGGGACGTGCCGGTCAATGCCGCACTGTTCACCTGCCTACGCAGGAAGCCACGGCTGCCTGTCCTCCGCAGTAGTCTGCTGAGGAGGATGAATAAGGCCGTGGGACTCCACCAATGATAGGGGACAAGCGATAGGTTGCAAGAAAAGTTATTGTTCTCTTCGTTGACCGATCTGCCAACGCTCCGATAAGATGCGCCCTCCTATGACAAACTATCGTGATGCCGGAGTCGATATCGATGCAGGCGACGAGTTCGTCGACCGAATTTCACCACTGGTGCGGTCCACGTTCCGTCCGGAAGTCCTGACGGACCTTGGCGGGTTCGGGCGGATTGTTTCGACTGCAGGCCCATCGCTATGCCGAACCAGTCCTTGTCTCCGGCACTGATGGAGTCGGGACGAAATTGAAGATCGCCTTCCTCACGGATCGTCACGATACCGTCGGGATCGATTTGGTGGCCATGTGCGTGAACGACATTGTGGTCAGCGGGGGCGGAGCCGCTGTTCTTCTTGGATTATTTCGCGACGGGAAAGCTTGCCGTCCCCAAGGCTGAGTCCGTGCTCAAGGGGATCGCCGAGGGCTGTCGTCAGGCCGGCTGCGCCTTGATCGGTGGGGAAACCGCCGAGATGCCATCCTTCTATGCGGAGGGCGAGTATGACCTGGCAGGGTTCGCTGTCGGAGTAGTGGATCGACCCAAGATTATCGATGGCCGCAGCATCGTGCCCGGCGATGCCCTGATTGGGTTGGCTTCGACCGGTCTTCATAGCAACGGCTATTCGCTAGCACGTCGTGTCTTGTTGGACCATGCAAAACTCAGCGTGACCAGCCGCCTGTCTGAGCTCGATCAACCTCTGGGGACGTCTTGCTGACTCCGACCAGAATCTATGCCAAACAGATTCTCACATTGATCCAAGAATCTCCGATCAAAGGCATTGCCCATATCACCGGCGGCGGCATCTACCGAGAATCTCCCGCGGGTGTTTCCTCAGGCGTGCGGGCGCAGGTGCGGCGTGAAGTGCCTGGTCCGTGCCGCCTATTTTCCAACGCGATTGCTCGGCTTGGACAGGTCGAGTGTGAGGGGAGATGATCGCGTCTTCAACATGGGGATTGGGTTGATTCTCGTGGTGCCGGCATCAGCCGCCCAGGCTGTCGTCGCGCGCGCGCAACGGCGTTGGGCGATCCGGCTTTGCCAGATCGGGACCATCGTGTCATCGACCGGCGACGTACCATTGGTGGAGTATGTTGATTAAACGGACGGATGCGCTTCGAGTCGCCGTCTTGGCATCCGAGCGCGGATCAAATCTTCAGGCGGTCATCGATGCGATCGAAGCGGGGACGGTTCGAGGCGAATATTGTCGCCGTCATCAGCAACAAAGAAAGAGGCCCCGGCATTAGAACGAGCCCGCCGACATGGACTGTCCGACTTCTTCGTCGATCCAAAACCCTATGCAGGCAGACCCGATAGTCGTGAGGCCTACGATCGTGAGCTACTCGATGTGCTTCGGCGGCACGACGTGGAGTTGGTGTTACTGGCCGGGCACATGAAGATTGTGACCATGGTCCTTGTGGAGGCCTTTTGCGAATCGCATGATTAACATCCATCCGTCCCTGTTGCCCTCGTTTCCCGGGTTGATGTGCAAAAGAAGGCGATCGAAGTGGGGCTTGCAAACTTGCCGGATGTACAGTCCACTTTGTGACGGAAGGCATCGATGAAGGGCCGATCATTCTTCAAGCGGCGGTTCCGATTCTCGATGACGACACTCCCGACACACTAAGCCGCTCGGATTCTTGAGCAAGAACACAAGATCTACCCGCGAGCAGTCCAGCTTTTTGCTGAGGGGCGCCTGCGAATTGAAGGGCGGCGCGTGTTCATCGAAGCTGGAGAAAGCCGACGGGGTGAGGCGGTAATCAGCCCTTCATAACGGTGTGACAAATCGACCTTCCGGTAGAGACTCAGGAAACGGTTGTGTATAATGCGACGGACGGTGAAGCATTTGTCTCACTGGTTGAATGTCGGTCGAGTGGGGGCTAGCTCAGTTGGGAGAGCACGACGTTCGCAACGTCGGGGTCAGGGTTCAACTCCCTGCCCTCCACCAGACTTATAATGCCCCACCGCCAACCGCAGCAATCCCGCATAATCCCCTGAGACCTCGGCCTCTAAATAGCGCCCCTGGCCGTCTGCGCAGGGGTGCAAGATGATCGCGTGGCCGAGCGGCACCCGCAGCAGACCGCGCAGGCCCCGATCGACTTGGAGCTGCGTCACGTTCGACAGGTCGTCGAGTAGCGCCTGAAGCGCCCGATGGCATCCGGCAGAAACGCCGCCACCTTCTTGGCCTTCATCGTGTGCTGGCCCTTGGATCAGGTCTGGAGGAGCTGGGCGCGTTCCGCTTCGAGGCGGTCAAGTTCAGCCTTCGTGCTGGCCGAGAAAATCCCTTGCGCGATGGCCTTGACGAACTGCGCGATTTCCTGCTCCACACATTGTAGCCGCTGTCGTGGCCTGCTGGTGCTCCGGTTTCCGTCCCCGTTGATGCGCGGTCAACAGCTTGGTCGTTTCCTGGATGAAGGCCGCCTGGCCTTCTTTGGTGAACAGGTCGCGTTGAATGGCCTCCAGGAGCAGGCCTTCGACGAGTTTCCGTGAGGCGATCGTCGTATTACTCGCAGACGGACAGCCCTCGATACTTCCAACCCGAACACCCGTAGCGCATGGGATCAAGGGCCACGAACTTGCGCCCGCACCGTTCACTCCGCACTATTCACCTGTCCACAGGTGAGCAATCCGCTGAAGAGATATTTCGGTCCCGCGTCCGGTGCGGGCATTGGCGTGGAGGAGCCGTGCGGATCGCCGCGCTCGCCTGATGAATCTCCTGCTGGCGTTGCTTGACGCGCGCCCACAAGTCGTTGTCGATGATCCGCAGATGCGCGGCAGGGTGCCGAATCCAATCCTGTTCCTCACAGGGGACCCGCTGCATTTTCTTGGTGTCCGGGTCCTTCATCCACCGCGCTCGGCCCCACGTCACTTCCCCGATGTAGCGTCGGTTGTTCAGCATTCCCAGGCCGTAGGTCACATTCCCGTTTAACGCGCTCGCGCACCAGGTCGAGGCCTGTGCGGACTTCCGTTTGTAGAACATCCCCGGCGGCGGGACCTGTTGGCGATTCAGTTCCTCGACAATCTTCATCGTCGACATCCCGTCAGCGTACTGCTCAAAGATCCACCGGACCCAGTGTGCCTGCTCTTCGTCCTTTTCGAGCCGGGTCCCGATCCTGGCCGGCTGTCCATAGGGGTCCTTCTTGCTCGGATCGAGCTCTGGCACCAGGCGATAGCCGAAGCAGCGGCCCCCACAGTGATAGCCTTTGAGCACTTGCCCGACCATGCCGCGATGGGTCTTTTCGCTCAAGTCGTCGAGAAAGACCTCGTTCATCATGCCCTTCATCGAGGACAGCATCTTGTGGCCCTTCGCCGAGGTGTCGATCCCGTCGCTGACGCCAATCAAGCCGCACGCCCCAATGGACGAACCGGCGACGGACCTGCTCCGTCTCCACTTGATCGCGGGATAGGCGCGAGAAGTCGTCCACCAGTACGATGTCAAACAGTTTGGCCTTCGCGCATCCCGCAGCATCTGCTGATAGCCGGGACGCTCGGCGGTGCTCCCGGAGATGGCCTTGTCCTCATACCGCTCCACAATCCTGCCACCCTTCGCGCGTGGCCCGTGTTTCACAATTGCGGTATTGATCGACGATGCTACTGTCCTTTTGATTGTCGCTGGAAAATCGGGCATACAGTGCGACTCTCATCGTGCAGCCCTCCTGTTATTTATACCGCCTTCGTCAGTTTCCGCGTGCCTCGTGTGGTGTGAACTCTCCGCTGGCCGTCTTTGCCATGACGGTTGCCAAGAACCGTATCCGTTCCGATGGCTCTAGGGTTCGCTTCTGGACTGCATTCAGGAGCGTGAGAAAGGACTCCCGTCGTTTCAATTTCTGCGCGCGCTTGATCAAGCTCTCAGGACTCGCCATCGGTCAGCCCTCCTTGTGGTGTCTCATTCAGTCCTCGACCTGTTCCACGTTCCCCACTCGCCGGTTTGAAAATGGCGCGCGTGCCATCCGCAAACGCTCAAGAGCCTGCTTCCCCAGGTTGTCGGCCTCCACTGATCGGCGTGACCGAGACAATCGGTTTGGTCGCGAGCGTCGGTGCCTCATCCTGCTGCCGTGCGTTGCCGCACGGAGCCGCAAGCTCCACAATGCGATCCACGACGGCGACCATGACTTCCAGATCGTAGGTGTTCAAGCGCCTCTTCGATCTTCCGGATGTCGGCCCGCGTCAACGTGTGGGTCCCTAGGGTGGTCATGGCTTGGCCTCCGTCCTTAGCGCAGACGCCGAGCGGTCGGCGGGTCGGCCAACGCGCGCGCCAGCACGGCATTGATAAAGCCATTCAACGTGGTAGCCTTCAGCCCGCTTCCGATCGAGCTTCTCTTTCAGCGGGGCGGGCACCTTGAGAGCAGAATGCCTTTCATGCCAGGCCTCCTTGTCACGTCAATGCGACTCATGCGACATATGCTAGCTGATTATAGCGTACTCTATTGATGAATACTAGCCCCTCTTGTGTCGCCGTGTTCCACGAGGGTATCATGCCCTCGATGCCACCCAAGCCGCGCAAAAGTCTTATACAGTTCGTGATGTGCCCCCGACCTGTCCAAGAAACTGAAAGGGGCTGCCGCACTGCAAGGCACCAGCCTCCAGGAATATGTGGTCGAGGTGCTCCGGGTCCACGTCATCGAGCTGGAACGTCAAGGGCCTGCTGCCGAAGGGGAAGTGAGGCAGCGCTTAGAGGAATCTCAGGCAAGCGCCTGACATACTCGGCAGCCTGACAACAAAAAGGCAAAGAAATAATGGGAAATGTATGCGAATAGGAACAGTTATTGCCGTATTGCCAAATGAGGTACAACACTCAGATAGGCGCCATTATTGCCTAAGTGGGCGACATTGGAATTTCAAATGATGACCATCATTTGGCGAGCAATGGGCCTGGACAATGAAGAGGGCGCGTTCTCACCGTCAGGAATGGGTACGCAGGTGCTGTGCGGCGGGTTTTGCGCAATCTGCCAAAGAGATGGATAACCGATAGATGTAACCAAGCAAAGAGGTTGCTCGCTTGGTAAAAGCGGTTGGCGAATCTACGGAGGCCAGGAACTATCTCGCTCATGGAATTTGGACGCGATTCAAGGATGATCCATTGACATATCTGAATTTTATGAAGCAGGCGAACATCGCATATTGCCAGTTGCTCAACCAATATCGCCAAGCCAGCTTCAAGACTTCTCTCACTCTCTTCGACACTATGAATGTTTTGGCAGGTCAAATTATTCACAAGCTAGGAGCGGCGATGTTGCTCCTCCATTGCCAGATACACACGGCGAGCAAAATCCTGCGGGCTTGCCCACCCAAACTCAAACTCAGCAATGATATCTGCACCGGCCTCCAACATTTCTGGCGTAATCTCAATTGATTTATTCTCAACCATGGCTAGACTCCAACCATGAACACACAGAACCAGCCTAAGGCACGGCCCAGTGCAGACGATGTGCTACGGCGGCTACTCAGTACACCGCCAAAGCCATTTACGCCCCACTAAGCCTAAAGAGACAGCCAAGAAACGCGGCAAGTAATCGTGCTTTTTCTTGCCGTCTCTCAATATTAGATTCCTCCGCGTTTGGCGTACATATTCCTCTTATGTTTCGACGGTCACTTCTGCCGGTTCGCGCTGCGCTCCGCTACCTGTGCTATAACGCCTCGACCATCCGGCTTGCCTTGAGAGGCGATCAGGTGGAGAGAAGTCGCCAGAGTCTCTAGTTGTTCTTCTCGCACCGGCTCAGGCATAGTACCTGCTCCACTGGATGTGTGCCGGTGAACCGTCTTTGCTGTCAGCGGCGGACCCTCCTCGCAGAGCCCGCCTCCCTCACCGTTCGGGGCCACCGCCATGGCGCGAGCGTCAGACGTGCGTGAGCTCATGCGGAGACCATCCGCCGCGCCACGTCGATCGGCGGGGTCGTTGGTTCGGCGCCGCCCAGTTCATCAAAGATTTTTCGGTCGCCGCCCAATCCATTCAGCCAATCCACCAAGGAGTCGCGCAAGCCGGCTACGCGACTCTCGTGCAGCATCGTGACTTGCTGCAGCCCGCGTCCACGTCTCTGGGTTCAGGCGCCGGGCGCGCGTTCGTCCAAGGCGCGCTTCATGATCTCCTTCGTGACCATCGGCACCGGCGCCTGCTGTAGGGCCCACAGGATCGCGTCGCGTCGTCCCCACCTCTGCGTCGCGATGACAAACGCGGCGTCCCGTTTGTTTTAGCTCAGGCCTTTGTACTCGCGCCTGATTTCTAAGCCGTTCGCATATTGGACCTGCGCGCATCGGTCCCGAATCTCGACCGGGGCCTTGATCGTGAACAAGCGTCGCCTCCGTCTGGCGCCTGTCGTCCCTCTAGGCTGGAGACCACCCGTTCCAGGAATCCCAGTTTCGACGCCGTGGCCGTGGCCAGCGTGGCGAGCTGTGTCGCTTTGCCTTCGTCGCTGAGGTGTGCGGTTGGCCACAATCGCTTGCTGCTTGGTGGCGACCTCCTCGACGACGGCGTCCACCTTCCGCACCATGTCGTTGTGGCGATTCAAATTCTCTGTGGACACGTCGCGCCGGTTGGCGAAGAGTTGGAGGTACCCGCTGAGGCTGCTGCGCAAACTGACCGTATTCAATGCCATGTGAAACTCCTTTGGTGAAATGTATGAACTGCGACGGACTGGACTCCCGATGTTAAATGCCGACCAGCTTCACGGCCCCTGATCTACGGACTGGTGCTGCGTGCACAAGGCCAGCGCCCCCACAGCAACTATTCGCCAAAATCGTGCGCTGACCCTGCGGAGGGTGCGACACCGAGTCCTTGCCACTTCTTCCAGGTGCGCCGTTCGAGGTGACATCAACTCCGATCGCGCAGGCCGCTTCACATCCGAGCAATTCGGCGCTGCCTTGCGCGGAACAAGCGGGAAACTCCTCTAGAGAAGGTACAATTCTGACGCCGTCAGCTCACTGTGTTTGTGCGCGATTCGCCTTGCTGGCGAAACGCCGGCTTCCACCCATTCCATGCTGTACTTTCGATCACCAAAAACTGTTGAACATCGATAGGATCTCAGGACGGTCGCCAGAAGCTCTTTGCGGGCGCTACACGGGTGGACGGATCGAACGGCGGCGGCTGAATCCCGCGACAGACATCGAGCACCACGCGCGGACACGGAGCTGCTGCTGGTCGCGCTCCTCCTGCTGAACTGCGCATGGCGGCTTCGGCTGTTGCTGATGGGCAGTCGCGCCAACGATGATGACATATCGTGGGCCCCACCACGAGGGATCCGCGAAGGCGACGTACGGCAGGTCCGGTTTGCAGCGAACGTTGGCGTTCCGATCGTCCGACTTCAATCGACCGCTCGATACTGTCCGCGTCCAGGAAGCTCCCGACATCACTACGGAACGTGGCGTAGTATTCGGCTTGTGCAGCGACGGGATCACGGCTTCCATCAGCCCGATCAATCACCGCCTGTGGGAACGGACGGGTTCATGGTTGTGAAGTCGGCGCTTGCACCACTAAGACCGGTGAATCCTGCCCGTAGTGTTTCTCCAGGAATCGTACAACGGCCCGCTGCGCTTGTAGGGGGTGCCCAAGCCGATCAGCAGCGCGCCGGGAATGGTGCTCATCGCCGGTCGGAGGGCACTGAGGATTTCTTCTGCTGGGTTCGCCGCGTCTTCAGACCGCCAGAGGCAATTTCATCGCAGAGCGCCGCCACGACGGTATAGCCCCGAATGGTGCGATAGCTCGCCGTCGTGATTTCAATGGCAATGTGGTTATCCAACTCCACCGCCCTCCGCTGTCTTGTCGTTGGATCATGGCGGCCAACATCGGCACCGCATTCGGGAGGGCCAGCGCATATCGCATGATCACGCGACTCTGCTTGCGGTCCGTCGCGATCACCATCACGACGCCCCTTTCCCCAGGACCCAGGAAGGGCCGATAGTCTTTGAAACACGCGAGCCACACGGCAACCAGCGCGACGATGAACGACTTGCCGCCACGCCTGCCGACCACGAGCCAACACTCCTGCACTGGCTCGACTGGCGGTGTCTCCCGACCGGTCACCGCGGTGAACTGCGCCCGCTCCTCCTCGGTCATTTCAAGCAAACACCGCCTTCAGCACCGACCCACATGCGCCGGGTGTCGAGGCTCCTGAACAACGGTCTGAACAAGGCCGGGTCTTCGATGGGCTTCAACGATCGTCATACACTCAGGCTCCTTCACGATGCTCGTCGTTGTCGGCTTACTCGTCTTCGCCTCTAAATAATCTTTGAGCGCCAAGATTTTCACGCGGCGCTTCAAAGCCGAGCTTCGACCACAAACCGGATAAGGCGTTCAGCCCGCAATGAGTACGAATTCTCATCCGCCCGGTTTCCCTGCGCGAGCCTGCGATTTCCATTCAGCTCGACGCTCGTTCCGTTCGAGATGGATTGAGGCGTTTGCACAGGCTCTGCTCCCTGATGGGACAAGCTGCTCTCAGCCGCGCCAGATCCGCACTCAACGCGCTGCGAGCGCGATCACGCAGCGGTGCGCGCCACCTCGGAGCGCCCGTCCATCATCCTGGATGGACCGCGTCGTCAAAGCGCCGCCGTGACCTCTACGCCTTTCGCGCTCTTGGCTCCCTTGTTTTCCTGACATCGTTATGACCTACCTTCTAGCCGTGACCAACCTTGTGAGACAACATCGCTGTTCCTGCGTTGAAAAACTCGGGACCCCTCAACCTAATGGTTTAGCAATGTACCTTATGAATCATGCCGTTCGTCAGTTTGATGGTCACTAACCGCCATGTATCAGAGTCTCTCTCGTTCAATACCGGCATCCCTAGACGCCTTGGTTTGATGCCTCTACCCCGGCATTTCCCGTCCCTGTTCACTTCGCCAATCCTTCATGCCATGCATGATCATCACGACCAGCGCCTCAATAGACGAGCTGCCGTTTCACCTTGAGCCCCTCGTCCTGCCCGAGCATTCCTCCTTCAACCACTTCGCCGGGTGGGGGATGCTTGCCCCTCGTCCCTGATCCAGGCCCTCGTCGTGGCTTGGCGTTGATAGCAATCTCTATGTCGAGATCGGGTTCGGCGTCACCGAGTGTGTGCCGGAACCATTCCTTGAGCCTGGGCCAGGGGCGACCTTGTTCGGGTACGCCTTCCAAAACAATTCAAAGGCAGCCTGGGCCGCCTCGGTGCGCCAGATGGTGTGCACGCCTGGGGGTTTGTGTCCAAGTCTGCCTCGGTTCTTGACTCAGGTCCTTTTCGAGAAAAGAGACACACCCACTCGCCTTCTTTCTTAAGAAGAGTGTGTGTATTTTCTTTTTCTTTGGAAAAGAGAAGAAGAAGAAGAAGTGGGAATCGGAATAGGGTAGGAGTAGGAGAGGTCACCCGAGCCTCCACGCCCTTCTTGCTCTTTTCCGCCTGCAGTTTCCGGTACTTCCGTTGTTTGGACGCCTCCTGCCGCAAGTGGGGCGAGATCAATCGGCCATCTTTTTCTTGAAAGATGGGTCGGCGGGATGTTGAATCTCTTGCCGCGAGACCTTGGCAGTCGTCGAGCGAGCAGCCGACCGTCCGCGCAAGCATCGTGTCATCATCGATTAAAGGATGAGTAGTCCGCCGCTTGTCCCCACATCACGAGGAATAAGCGATGGACGGCACCGAGCGCCGGCAGACTCAGCCCGACGAAGGGCGGAGTAGATCGTTGGAATACGTTTCGGAACGCCGGTGGCCGAGTCATCGATCGTCTCGTGGCGGAAGTCGGCCCAGCAGGGTTGTTATGGTCGTCATGACGCTCCTCGACCAAGCGAAGAACTCCGCGCGAGGTCCTTGATCGCTGGGCGACGGCCCAGTAGGTCTGGGCTGTGCGCGTCGTCGGCAATGTCCCTATCTCAATGTCAGCCAAGTCGGGCCTCGACCTGCTTGCGCCACAATGCCGTGATGCCAGGCTTGTGCGTCGTCAGATCCAGTACCAGGGTTGATGCGTGGACTTGCATGAGCGCGATGACGGTAGGCGCTCCGGGATGGGTCGAGGCCTCCTCTGCTTTCAGAAATCCTGAACGCGCCGGGTTCCGCATCGTGCAGGTCAGCTCGTCACGCGCGATCGAGACGGCATCACTGCAGTTCCGGTCGTGCGGCCTCATCCAGCTCGTCCGCGAGGCGACGCAGCAGGTCCGCGATGTCATGCTGTGACCCAGGCGGCGCCTCGGTGATCAACGCATTGATGGCCTTGCGCAGCCCATGTGGTCCACCGATTCAAGCAGATTCACAGGCGGCGCTTTGCAGTGTTCGCGCCCCGCCGAATCTCTCGAAGGACCATCGCGACCGTCGCCGTGCCTGCTTCCACTTGCTTGAACTGGTCAGCTGGCAAGATCCGGCTAATTGCTGCGCGATCATCGAGGTTTTCTTGTCGATGCCAAGATCAGCGAGTCGTGGATGGAATTAGGTTCCATATGAGAACCTAATTGTTGTTTCGGTTTTTAGACCCGATCTTTGCGATGAGGGTCTCCCTGAGCATTTCCCCCAGCAGACCTGAAGCGCCCCGGGCTTGATCGCACGGGCATATGCGATGGCGTCCTCACTGAGCTGTCGCCTCTTTGCGAAAACTTCAAACACACGCGCAGCGTCGAGTATCGTCTTCGTCTACCGCACAGATCGTTTTCCGCTTCGGCCAAAGGCTTGTTTGGCACGATCGAAGCTTGAGGATCACTTGGTCTTGCGCGGCGTCGTTCATGCCTGGTCCTCGTCCAGCTCGTCGGTCACGTCTGCATAGCCTCACCCGGTTCGCGACTTCGGCGAGATACTCATGCACCGCCTTTGCCGCCAACATTTTGATCAACGCGACATGCGCCCGGCGACAATCCGGACGGCGTGCGGACGAGGCCGGTGCGCGTCACAGCGTCTCCTCCGTGTCACCGGCCAATTGCTTGTTGCGCTCGGCGGTCCGGAGAATGAGCCCGCGCACCAACGCGCTGACAGGGACGCGACATGCCCGCGCCATATTCTTGGCGGACCGGTATTCATGTTCAGGGAGTTTCACGACAATGACGCGCGATCACGCGGGTCGCGATAATCATCTGGACTAAGTTTGACGAGAGGGGGCGTGTACTTCTTTCCTTGGTTCTAGAGTATATTTAACATCTGTATTTCGTAGAGGTGTTAAATAATAGGTCTCAGAGATGCCATTGAGCGACAGCCAATTTAAATCCATGGTGCGAGTGGGAGGCGGGCCAAGCAATACGTAAC
>ERZ1370068.1137-contig-11038_pt1:0-12500 | contig 33256 bp, 49 predicted proteins | sample MGYA00561227_ERZ1370068 | MGnify/ENA primary metagenome ERZ1370068 (study PRJEB38410, sample SAMEA6850437) | metagenome | study: Metagenomic assessment of the ecological functions of the soil: analysis of the soil microbiota associated with the...
ATCCTTCCACTCCTTAGTGCATTGGGTCTTTGCCGAGGAACCGGAAGGGGTCAGTAAACTTCCTATGTGGCGCAACGTTGCTGTACACCCTCTCCCCGCCAACGACATAAATCGGTAATTGAGTTTCACAAGCTCTGAGGCAGCGGGATGCCCAGGCACGCCGATCCAGAATTGGAGAAGCGCGTACTCGATGCTGCCCAGAAGCTCTGGCGTGGCGGCGGCGACAAAACTCTGAGTATGCGCGCCCTGGCCAAAGCGGCACGCACCAACACGCCGGCCATTTACCGGCGCTTCAAAGATCGCAAAGATCATTCTGCGCGCATTGTTGCTGCGCGCCCGCACCAAGCAGGTCGAGGCGATCCAGTCGGCGCGTTCGCTCGAAGAAGCCATTGACCTGTACATCAACTTTGCCCTGCACAACCCGTGGGAATACGAACTCTATTATTTGCAGGAGCACGAACAGTTTCGCCCCGCCGTGTCGCGATCTCCGGAAATCGGCCCCGGATTCATCTGGTTGCAGCAGCAACTGGCAGAGCGGCTGGGCGGATCGCCCGACGAGCACGCATCGTTGGGGCTGGCGATTTGGGGCCTCGCGCACGGAACCGTGATGCTGCTCATTTCGAAAGTAGTCCCCTGGCTCGTGCGGCCCAACTGCGCGCCGGATGCAGGGAAGCGATCGCCGTACTGCTGAAGGGAGCGGAGAAGAATTCCCGTGACGTCTCCAAAGTGTGCGACGGAGACTCTGTCCGCCTGCCGCTATCTCTTCTTAATCACGACGTGCGTCGCATTCTCTCCAGCCACGCTTCGCTCAACCGCCATGCCCAGCGCATGCAGGTTGATTCCCGAAAAAAGATGTTCCCCTTCGCCCAGCAGCGCCGGCGACAGGGCCAGGTGCATTTCATCGATGTGTCCGGCCACGTCAGGTACTGACGGATCACCGACACGCCGCCGCCGATGCGAACATCTTTCCCCGCGCCGCATCCTCGCCTGCCGCAGCGCCGATTCGATCCCGTCAGTAACGAAGTGAAACGTGGTGCCTCCGTTCACGACCAGCGGTGTGCGCGCGTGATGCGTGAGCACGAAGACGGGAGTGTGGTAGGGCGGAGTATCTCCCCACCAGCCCTTCCATGAAGTCGTCGGCCAGGGCCCGCGCACCGGACCGAACATGTTGCGCCCCAGAATGAACGCGCCCACATTCTCAAACGAGCGCAGCGCGAAATCGCTATCGACGCCCCGCGCCCCGTCGGCTTGGCCGTGCATCTTCCTGAAGACGTCGGTCTGAAAGAACCACGCGAAGATCTCGGGCCCGCGCACGCCGAGGGGACTCTGCAAATCCTGGCGGGGTCCCGCGCTGAAGCCATCGAGGGAAACAGAGAAGGCAGCGACTCGAACTCTACTCATCACCAAAAAGTGTAGCGCGAGCGACCGCCCGGGGCCATTGTGGTCAGACTGCTCCCCACTGTGGGACCCCCAACTGGCCCTGTGGAATCATGGGGTTACGCGCGAGAGAGGGGCAAAATCTTTGATGTCAAAGAACTTACAGGCAAAATATTCCGGACAAAGCACTTCGCTCGTATGCTTGAACTGCGCCTTAGTGGATACGCCCGGCGAGTTAGGTTCGCTTACTGCAGGGCATCCGCAAGGGCGTTGGTCACAGATATGCATGGGGAGCACATACGTGGAGTCGACACCATCTTGCCTCTGCCATAAAGGCTGGCCCACGTTAGCGTCCAGAGGAACAAGCTTTTAAACGGGGCACCGGGCTACTGTTGACGGAGTCTGAGGAAATCACCTGCTGCTGACTGTATCGCACCCACTCAATCGCAAGGACGCGATTGAATGGGCCACCCGCCATCGCCCACAATCCATCGACGACGACCTAAGAGGCCGCTGGTGAAGGCTCGAACCGCCTTGGGCTGAGGACGCAGCAACAAATAGAATGCGACGACGTGCGTGATCATCAGCACGGGCACGTAGATGATCGGGATCGCGTACGTGGCGCCCAACTGCCCCGCCAGCGCAGGAAGGCCGACCTGGATGGCGTGGTAATAGTCGAGGATGAGGTCGATCACCCCCACGAGATTGAAGGCAACCACGAACAGCCAAAAGAGCGGACGTATCCTTACCGTGAGAAGCGCCAGCGATGGCGAGCACCCCGGTTGCCAGGTCCCAGTAGGCGGCGAACGTGGCGAAGCTAGCCGGGCAGATTGGGCCGACGACGCCTGGAAGAATAAAGACCAGCCCGAAGAAGCGGAAGCTGTGCAGCGTAGCGATGGCGCGATGCGCTTCGACCAGGTCCATCGACTTGAGCCTGGGCATGACGTACGCGCGGAAGCAAAGCAGCCACGCGACATAACCCAGAACGAGATGCAGATTGAAGATGGTTTCCGGCGACATTTGGCCTCCTATTCGGATTGACAGGTTCACTTATTGGTTGGGTTATCTCTCAACAGTATCCCGAGCGGCAAGAGTGGCCTGACCGGAATGAACTGCTTCGTCCATGAGGTTTTCCTTCGAGAGGCAGGCTCTCGATGAGGGCCCGAGCCTCCGCCACGTCCTTGCAGTTCAGTATGAAGATGACGCCCTGGCCGTCGCTGCGCGTGAACCACTGCTGAATCTTGCCGTCGAGATACAGCGGAACGGTCGCACGAATTTCGGCGGGCATGATTTTCATGACTTGCTCGGCAGTAACCCCCGGTTTTGGCGAAGGGATCGTCAGCACGCCGGTGATCTTGGGCTGCGGCGGTGTGGACTGAGCTTGCGCCATGGGCGCCAGGACCGTCGCGAACGCCAGCAGCAGGGAGGACATTTCAATCTTCATTGTTCCGCTCCTTTGATTCCTCGTGAAATCATCATGTTGTTGGTACCAGTGGGTACCATACACCTCGTCATGGTACTATACGGTACCGGCGTCGTCAAGGAGAGAGTGATGACTATGGCATCGATGTCAAAACGCCGTCAGAAAGGCGGCGACGGAAACCGCGGTGCGCGAGCGCATCCTTGAGGCGGCCTTTGCGGCGTTCATGAAGAGCGGCTACGCAACGACCAGCACGCTTGAGATCGCGACGCGCGCGCGCGTTTCGAAGCGGAGCTTTACGCGCTAGTTGGCAACAAACAAGAAATGCTGATCGCCTGCATAAGCGAGCGCGCCAAGCGATTTGATGTGCCCGCTGACCTGCCCGTGCTGCGCGATCGCGAGACCCTAGAGCAGGTGCTGGTTTCTTTCGGGACGAAGCTTCGTCCGCGAGATATGCGATCCCACGGTCATTGCGGTATTCCGACTGGCGATCGCCGAGGCGGTCCAGGCCCCCGAAGTGGCGCGAGCGCTCAACTCTATAGGGACGCGAGGCAAAGCCGCGCCGCCTTGCGTAAATCATGGCCCAGGCCCAAGCTTCCGGACCGCCCAGGTAGTGTTCGCGAATCCTGCCCAGGGCAGTCGCGGTTTGGACTGGCGCGACGCTCAAGCCTGCGCCAGCCGTGTCGTTGCCGACCGGACTTTTGCTATGAATGGTGCGTGCCCGGCTTGCAGCCGTCAATCCCACCCGCCCCGAATGAGGCGGAGGGGAGGAAAGCGAGGAAACGAGACATGTTGCGGAGATCATCGGTTGCAGATCTTCGATCTCCACACTCAATCGCAACAAAACGCGATTGAATGGCCACCCTCGAAGGTGTCGGGGCCACCCGCCCAAAAATGGGAAGGGATCAGTGTGTAGCGACGGGCGCCCCCGCCCGCGGCCTTCGACGTTATTTATTAGCGAGCCAGGCAGCTCAGTAGGGTGTCGCGTACCGCGTGCGTGACACGAGCTGGCTGGTCCGCTACGCTTGCGACTCTCTCCGTCCAGTTTCCGTATTGATCGTACTGATAGGAGTACTTCACGACAGTGCCCAGTTTGGCCTTCGGGCTTCTGCTTTGTCGGGACCGGCTCCCCTTGGCTGTCGAAGGAAATGGGCACGCCAACCCCAAACCTTGAGATGTCGCCAAATTCTGGTCCTCTTCGATTCTGTCACCGTGCGTGCGTCATAGCGAATCGTGGTAAGCACCTCGGACACCTACGTTGCGCTGCGTAACGTCCGCGTCACGTGCTTCGTCGTCGTAGGAATAAGTCGTCTTGGCGGCTCCTTGGAAAGGGCTGCGAAGCCCGACCCATCATCTGGACCTGTTCCGGCGTCATGAGATCACGTTGCTCGGCGGGGGTGCGTTCGAAGCATCCAGCAAAGCCAAGATTCTGTTCGACGACTGCTTCTTCAACAGTTGCTCATCCTTGTCGCAGCCTGCGTGATGAGTGTGACTCTGCTGGCCTGACATCGTCGGGCGCGAGAACGCGCTGGTCGACTCCGCTCTTGTTCTGATCGTGGGTCGTTACGACGGCAACCACCCATGGAGCACGCCAAAGCCCGCAAAGGCGGCCATCCACGTGGAGCCGCCGAACGCGGCATTGCGGGTTCGTTCAATGGTCCGCGGATCGAATGTTTGTACCGTGACGTCATGGTACCGTCGGGCGCATAGCTGCTCTCCCGTCCGATCCGCGCTCTCGTTATGGGCCTTCGGTCAGAATGCGCCCGGCCGCATCATGGCTGTCATCGATTATCTATGGTGGCCCGGCGGGAAGCAGTAGATGAACAACAGGCGGCCATGGTCATCACGAATTTTTCCTGGATTTGATTATCGAGGGTCGTGCGTATTACACTTCCTCTCCCGTCGCGCCCTAGCGCGACGAGATCCTCTTCTCCGTCTGGAGCGTACTCGCTGATCTGGCCCGGCTGGCGAGCTCCGTCGTACTCAGTGTTCTTCTCTATGCAGGTCTTGATCGGCCCGCGCGGCTGGATTGCGATCGATATCGGGAGGACACACCTTCATCTTCTTCTTCGAGACTGCTGCCGGACCAGTCTGACCGGCGAGTTGGGTGAGGTCGAGTTGTCAGCAAGGCCAGCCGCGGCCATTCCGAGCAGGAGCTGACGTCGATCCACTAGGCGCTCCTTGTGTTGTAAGTCTCCTCTGGAGCTGGGTGGTGTCAATTGAGAGGAATAAGCGGCTGCTCGAGGTGGGAGATGGTGCCTAGTTAGGGTGTACTGAAGGGATCGGCAGCATCCCGAGGAGACTTTCAAGTTAATTGCGACCGCGTTCTCGCGCCCTGTTAGTCTCACGCCCGATGAAACTGTGGATCTTCGCCCTCGTTCTCGCCAACTCCACTGTTGTCCTTGCCCAGAAGTCTTCGGATACTGGAACGAACTTCATTGAGGATCGGAACGTCGCCATACCGATGCGTGGATGGTGTCGTTCTACGCGCGGATGTGCTACGCCCTGCCAGGGGAGGGTAAGTTTCCGGTACTGGTGTATCGGACGCCCTACGGGAAGGACAAAGCGCAGCAAGAGTACACAACCTTTCAGCATGCCCTCCAGCGGGGTTACGCGGTTGTCATTCAAGATGTTCGCGGCCGATTTCATTCGGAGGGAGAGTTCCGTCCTTACGAAAACGAGGGACGAGACGGCTATGACACGATCGAATGGTCCTCCAAGCAGCCCTGGTCGAATGGCGCGGTGGGAACCTTCGGCCTTTCGTATCCAGGTGCGGTGCAATGGCTGGCCGCGGTCGAGAGACCCTTCATTTGAAGGCCATGGTCCCGGCGATGACCTTCTCCACGCCGCAGAACTTCTTTTATGCGGGTGGAACGTGGGACATGTCCTGGATGGAATGGATCTGGGACAACGTTGCCTGGGACGTTCGGGTGAAGAAAAACCTGCCGGGCCCGCGAACTTACAAAGAGGCTCTGGTCACCTGGGAACAGCAAGGACCGGTGATGTTGAACACCCTTCCCTGCTTGATGTGAAGCTTCTGCAACTGAAGTCGCGCCGTACTACTTCGACTGGCTTCGACATCCGCCCGAGGATGGGTGGTGGAACTGGAGCGAATTGCGGGACAAGTATTCCCGCACCAGGGCCGCGGTCCTGAACCTTTCAGCCTGGTACGACGACAATTACGGACCTGAGGGAGCTCATGACAAACTACCTCGGCCTGGTGAAGGTTCGTGCAGGAAAGAAAAGGACAACCAGACTCACCTTCTGCTTGGGCCGTGGGTTCACGGCGTGGACAGCACAGCAAAAACTCGATCGGGAGAGCGCGAGTTCGGCCCGACCGCGGCGATCGACTACGACGGAGTCGTTCTGGCGCTGGATGGATCACTATGTGAAGGGCATGGACAACGGGGTGGATCAGGAAAAGCCGGTGCGCTACTTCGTAATGGGAAGAAATGAATGGGCGCGAATCTGATAGGTGGCCGCCGGCAGCGGTCGAGACACCGATGTTTTTCGTCCCATCCGCCGGCGGTGTACCTTCCGGGCGACTGCAAGCCGCGCAGTTCGAACATAAAGAGAGCTTCAGTCAATTCGTATCCGATCCAGCCAATCCCGTGGCGAACTCCCTGCGATTCCTCAGGAGCCCACGATTATGCAAGGCTGTCGGAGCGAGCCGATGATCGCCTACATTCGATTCTGCTGCGCTGAAGCAGGACACCGAAGTGACTGGTCCGATCAGCGTGCACATTTGGGTTTCCTGTGATTGCCGCGATTTCGACCTTTGGGCGCGGTTGCTGGACGTGGCGCCAGACGGGACGGCCATGAATCTGATGAGTCCGGGGCTCGATGTGCAGCGCGCAAGTTATCGCGACTTAAAACGCCGGCCGACAGTGGTTATCACCCGGAGAAATCTACGAACTGAAGTTAGAGAAGCTGATTACGAGCAATGTATTTTTGCAGGGACATCGGATCCGGCTGCAGATCTCGGGAAGTTTCACTCCAAACTTTTCACGCAATCTGCAGAACGGACAATCGGAGGTGAACAGCGCCGAAAATGAGAAAAAGCAAATATCCGGGTGTTTCACGATGCCTCCCACCCGTCGCGCGTACTGCTGTCGATTATCCTCGATACCCAAATAGGTCGTGAGCGGGTGGCCCACACAACCGAGGGTGCCCACATTCAATCGCGTTCTGTGCGATTGAGTGGGGAACCACCGACGCCGCGACCTTGGGCCTTTCCCAAACGACCAACGACTGGATGTCTTGCGACTCCCCGCCTTCCGCCTTTAAGCTCGGGTACAAGAAATCCATCGCTGATCGCTGACGTAATGTTCCGCAGTTCAATCACGATCGTCCTACAACTTGTTGACAATCATGTGACATGGCGCCCGAATCGTCTCCTGGTTCGCGGACTGTCTAAGCCACATACGCGCTGCAAGCCACTTCCCAACCATCGCTGGGCCATCCGCGATGAGACTCACGGCGCTTGAGCGAAAGAGGAGAAACTATGAGAAAGCAGTTGCTGTCCAGTGTGCTTACGCTAACGTTGCCTTCTTGGTCTGGGCCTCGGTGCCCAGGCTCGAAAGCGACGGCACCGAGTTGTCACCAACGTTCCAGTTCGAATTTGTCGCCGGCAGGCGCTACCTTGCCTGCCGGTATCTACACCCTGGATCGCGTGACTACTCCCTCGGATTCCCATTTGATCATTCGCAACCGCGAAAACGGAGCGCTTCCTGCTCCCCGTCACTTTCGATGGAGCTTCGGTTGAGGGTGCGCTCTTTACTTTCCAGCACGTCGGAAATAAATACTTCCTCAGCAAGGTGAAGACACCCGCAGGCGTATACACCATTGGGACGCCACGAGCACTGACCACGGAAGCACAGAAGAAAACGACGGATGGCTTGGCTTCTTCCGGCACCAACTAAATCGAGCGAGGTGTTCCCCATTCAATCGCGTGCTGTGCGATTGAATGGGGCCTCGATCCTGCTCTTACTGAACTCTCGACGCATCCGCCCGGACCGCCACCAGAGTACTTAGTTTCTTCAGGTCTTCCATCAGGAGGCTCATGCCCTCGGCCAGATTCTTCCTCAAAGGTGGCTTTGCGAAAGGCGCCATCCACCGGCCCGACCAGCGTCCACAACCGGACGTGCGTTTTGGCGTCGACGATGGCCAGATTGAACTCCGGCCCATACGTCACCGCGCTCCGAACCCTCCTGAACGATCGGCGCACTGAAGCCAATCTCGAAGATCAGTTCCGCATCGGCGGGCGAGTCGACGATCTCGTAGTGGTTCCAGCCCTTCATCTCCGCATAGAACGCGCTGTACGGCCGGGCCGGATCTTGCAGTTTCTTAAACGCAGTCTGCGAGAAGTTATCTGGCTCCCATGTTCGCAATGAAGATTTTCTTGGCGCTCGTAATCAGTCCCGGCACCGGCGCGGATCGGAGGAGGCGTGCTCCGCCTTTTGCGCCACGCACCCTCAACGCCGCCGCCAACATGAGGAGCCCATTCAAGACTCAGCCCCGGAAAGTTTTGCGCATACACCTACCCTCCATGGATCGCGATGCAAGACTGTGTAACATCTGATGCCAATTGCCTCGCTCGCGCAACCAGGGGCAACGCAGCCGCATTTCAAGAAACGCCAAATTTGCTCTCCTCCGCGCCTCGGGTGGACAATGGGGCGCGCGTAAATCCACATTGAATGTCGTCCTTCCGATCAGCACGCGTCATCCTGCTTCTAGTTTCTCTCTGCTTCTTTCCTGCAAATGCAGCCTTCGCGCACCCAGGGTCGGGCATTGTGGTTGACGCACAAGGTCACGTCTACTTCGTCTACACGAACCACGGCGTCATGCGCATCGAGCCTTCGGGGAGGCTGACCAATATCCATGCGGAGGACGAGGGCGGCCATTGGCTGGCTCTGAACGCACGCGCGCGCCTTCGCGCACGTGATACCGAAAGAGTTTCAGAGAATCACTTCCCGAGGGCGCGATTCCCGCGCTGATCTTTGCCAATGGCGGCGCGCCGCTGGTGGTCGGCGCTGATGGCGATCTCTACTATGGAAGCAACGGATCGCGGCAGGATTCTTTTCCGCCCGGAGCCTTGACGGTCGTGCGCCTCTCGCCACGCGGCCAGAAGGATCTGCTAGCGCCCGCGCTCAAAGACAAACTGGGGAGTTGAAGGACGGCGTCACAGGATTGGCCTCCGGTGCGGATGGGTCCAATTACGTGGCGACCTGGAACGGGATCGTGAAACTGAGTGCCGACGGTTCGATTGCGAAAGTCGTGCATCCCGTCGTGGTGAAAGATTGCGACAGTGATCCTGCCGATCACAACCCGGCGAATGCTGCCTCCCGCTGCTGCGAGGACTGGGCGTGGATGACCGCGGCAATGTGTACGTCGCCGCCACCAGTTGCCATCGAGTCCTGGAAGATCACGCCGGATGGGACGGTGACTTCCATCTTGAAGTCGGAGCGGCCCCTGGTCTCCGACGGGCGTGGCGGTGAGCGGCAAAGATATTTACGTCCTCGAATACACCAATGCCAACGGTGCTGCGACGGAAGGCTGGCGGCCGCGCGTGAGGAAGATTGCTGGAGATAACAAGGTCTCTACTCGGCTGACGGTGGAAGCTTCAACTGGAGTACGCCACTGAGTAAGTACAGGCTAAAGAGCTTGCGAAAAAAGAAAAAGGCCGTCGAGATTTCTCTCAACGGCCTTTATTTTATGCCGGCAACCCTACTGTTGAACATACGGTCGGCGCGGAGTAGCCACTCCAGTTGGACGAGTGCCCCTTCCCCACCCTCGCCGCCATCCCGAGATCAGCACATGGTAGTACACAGTTACAATGCTCCGTGCATTTGTGCACCATGCTGGGCATACGCTGTGCAGTTCGGGATCGAACCGACTAGTGCTGCCCGCGCACTACCAGATCGGCATTGCCCCGCCGCAGGGTCGTGCTCGCTCCTCGTTGTGGCAACTACCTACTCGTCCTAATCCGACAACGTCGTCATCCAATCGGCTTCCTGTATCCTGGTGTCGAGTTCTCGATACTGTTCTTGCCAGATCATCCGCCTTCCGCTGAATTGCCCCTACATTCACGGTACTGATGAACTTTACTTCTGGAGCGGGTCATGCGAGCCTGAGTGGTCGAAGCTGCACTCGCAAGTTCGCGATAGGCGTTGTAGCGGATTTTTAGAACGTCCCGTTCGGCAAGAGCGTCAGCCAATGTTCGCTCACCGAATCGCGCGGCAGAGTTCGTTCGGTTGATGCGTTGAATCAGGAGAGTTAATTCCTGCGCCGATTTTTCTAATTCAGATTGCAACTCAACCGGATTCTCTTCCGGCGCATCGCCCTCCCTGAATGCGCGCATTCTTGACGAGTCTCTGCTTCAATTGTTCGAGACGCCTCTGCAGATCTGCCCGAAGCGCCAATGCTTCTGCCACTTTCATCTCCGTTTTCCTCTTTCGGCGAACAGTCTAGCAGGCGACCCCACGCTACTTACAAAGGAAAGAGCCAGATTGATTTCTCAACCTGGCTCTTATTTTATGCCGGCAACTACCTACTCTCCCACACACTTTCGCGTGCAGTACAATCGGCCCAGCGGGGCTTAACTTCCGTGTTCGGGATGGGAACGGGTGGAACCCCCGCGGTAAGATCACCGACAACTTGATGCAGCTTCGGGCTATGAGCTACGAGCTACGAGCCTGACTCCGGCGATGCGAACGGCATACGCAAACGGGATCTTCGCTGCAAACTTGCAAAGAGCGTGAGGTCAATGCCTCACAACTGAATAGATTGGGTTGAAACAATCGACAAGACTCAGCTGAAATCGTCGGCGCCCAGTGGTCAGCTTCTCTATTAATGCTTGCGACCCAGGTTCGGGTCGAGCAAGAAACTTGCTTTCGCCTCAGCTCAGGTTTTAGCTGAGGACTGAAGGCTGAGAGCTGACGACTGGTTTTACTGCACCGAGTAAATTTTATGGTCAAGCCGAACGGGCGATTAGTACTGGTAAGCTCACACGCATCACTGCGCTTCCACTTCCAGCCTATCAACCAGGTAGTCTTCCTGGGCCCTTCTTATCCCTTACGGGTTGGGAGATCTCATCTTGAGGAGTGCTTCCCGCTTATATGCATTCAGCGGTTATCACAACCGAACTTCGCTACCCAGCCATGCCGTTGGCACGACAGCTGGAACACAAGAGGTTCGTCCATCCCGGTCCTCTCGTACTAAGGACAGGTCCTCTCAAATCTCCTACGCCCACAACAGATAGGGACCGAACTGTCTCGCGACGTTCTGAACCCAGCTCACGTACCGCTTTAATAGGCGAACAGCCTAACCCTTGGAACCTTCTACAGCTCCAGGATGCGATGAGCCGACATCGAGGTGCCAAACCGGAGCGTCGATATGAACTCTTGGCTCCGATCAGCCTGTTATCCCCGGCGTACCTTTTATCCGTTGAGCGATGGCCCTTCCATGCAGAACCACCGGATCACTAACGCCTACTTTCGTACCTGCTCGACTTGTAGGTCTCGCAGTCAACCACGCTTATGCGTTTGCACTCGTACGGCTGATTTCCAAACAGCCTGAGCGTAGCTTCGCGCGCCTCCGTTACCGTTTAGGAGGCGACCGCCCCAGTCAAACTACCCGCCTTACTATGTCCTTCTCCCGGATCACGGGAGTAGGTTAGAACCACAGAACTCGCAGGGTGGTATCTCACCGGTGGCTCCTCCAAGCCCGAGAGCCTGGAATCAAAGCCTCCCACCTATCCTGCGCAGCAAGTGCCATAGTTCATAGTAAAGGTGTAGTAAAGGTGCACGGGGTCTTTCCGTCTAGTTGCGGGCAACCGGCATCTTCACCGGCACTACAAGTTCGCCGTGTCGCTCATTAAGACAGTCGCACTTTCGTTACGCCATTCGTGCAGGTCGGAACTTACCCGACAAGGAATTTCGCTACCTTAGGACCGTTATAGTTACGGCCGCCGTTCACTGGGGCTTCAGTTCGAAGCTTCACCTTGCGGTTGACCTCTCCCTTTAACCTTCCAGCACCGGGCAGGCGTCAGCCCCTATACGTCGTTTTCGACTTAGCAGAGACCTGTGTTTTTGTTAAACAGTCGCAGTGCGCATTTCTCTGCGGCCTCTTCGGGCTATAACACCCTAGTGAGGCGACCCCTTCTCCCGAAGTTACGGGGTCTAATTTGCCGAGTTCCTTAACAAGCTGTTCTCACGAGCGCCTTTGGATATTCTCCTCGTCTACCTGTGTCGGTTTGAGGTACGGTTCCCTTACGTTCTCCTTAGAGGTTTTTCTCGGCAGCGTGGAATCGGCGGCTTTCCCCCATACGGGTTACTGCTTTGCGTCTCAGTGATAACTTCCTCGACGGATTTTCCTATCGAAGACACCTTACACGCATCGACCGTCATAGCCATAGGACGGCCTGCTTATCCTTCTGCGTCACCCCATCGTGATAACGAACACAAGGGAGCTCCGGAATGTTAACCGGATGTCCATCAGTTACGCCTTTCGGCCTCACCTTAGGAACCGGCTGACCCTGAGCGGATTAACCTTTCTCAGGAAACCTTAGACTTTCGGCGCGGAGGGTTCTCACCTCCGTTATCGCTACTTATGCCGGCAGGGTCTCTTCTCAACCGTCCGACCAGTCCTCTCAGTCTGGCTTCAAACTGTTGAGAATGCTCTCCTACCACGCACCGACAGTTAA
>ERZ1370068.1137-contig-11038_pt1:17500-33256 | contig 33256 bp, 49 predicted proteins | sample MGYA00561227_ERZ1370068 | MGnify/ENA primary metagenome ERZ1370068 (study PRJEB38410, sample SAMEA6850437) | metagenome | study: Metagenomic assessment of the ecological functions of the soil: analysis of the soil microbiota associated with the...
AATAATGACTGACCACCATCTCGGGACACTGTTCAGTGATTTGGCGACGATCTGGAAGGTCTGGATGACGGGACGCAGGTAGTTGTCGGTCTTCGTCCACGGACTGTGGAGGGAGAGTGAACGCACCATGCCGGGATGCTTGGCGGCCAACCACATACCGACGACCGCCCTGCCTCGATCGGCGGTAGAAGGGGATCAGGATGAGCGGGTCTCCTGCGCCTTGCTGTTCGTAGTGCAGGATGAGGTTGCCGGCTTTGACTTTGGGCATGGGGTCCTCCGTTGGATGGCGTTCGTGGCACCGCTTGTTTCCTGTTCGGGCCTTGGGTCAAACATCCTATCGAACTTCGATCTCGATCTGGCGGACAGGGAGTGTCCGCGCCACACGGCCTACGGAAATTCTATGGTTACGAACTTTGCTGGTTGCTTGTTTACGTTGGTCAGCGTGTGCGTGTAGCCTCCGGAACCCACCACTTCGCCGGACTTCATCTGTGCGATGGTGTCGGGCCGCGGCCTCGATGTCGCTGCGCATGTCGAGAGTCGGTGGATGGCCACGACCAGATGTGGTCCGTTGTGGTGATGGCTCGGGATCATGCCGCCGGGTTGGAGTTCGATCTCGGAAACGCGCGCGCTGTCTTTCACGAAGAGGATCTCCTGGTGCCGCCGTGCAGGACCAGAGGCCGCATCTTCGGCCCACTTTGGTGGTGGCGTGGTGTGACTTTTCGTCCAGCATTAATTCGATGGTGACGTTGCGGAATGGAGTTGGAGCGAGATTGCGGGCGATGTGGGCGAAGTTGCCGGCGAGAAAACCTCGTTTGGCCGTCCTGGAGTTTGAGCGTTGCTGGCGCCTTTCCTTCAACTTCGTTGAGACGTCGGCAGGGCCGAGCTGAAACACAGAGGTAGTCGTGGCGATGGCGGCGCATCAGCGTTGCGTCGTGGGGGCGACTTCCACGCTGAAGACACGCACTTGGTCGTTCTGGAAGATTTCGTGGTGGTGCGCTTCGTTGGTGATTTCGACTTCGGTCGGAGTCTGGGCGGAAAGCGAAACGGCGGCGAGCAGGAGTGCGAGCGCGTGGAACCTTCTTCATCGGCTGAAATTTTAGCATTGCGTAGTCGCTAGTCGCGCGAGCTGATGGCTTACTCACCCTTTTGTTCTGCGGATCAGGTCTTCCATTTGCTTGATGTAGGTTTCGAGGGCGCGGCGGCCCGTGGGTAAGGCGGTATTCCGTGCGTGGAATGCGGGATTCGAAGAACTTGTGGCACGCGATGGCGGACTTCCTCGAGCTTGCGAGCGTGCACGCTGAGGTTGCCGTCGGTGGTTTGAGCAGGCGGCGCAGGTCGTGCTGAAGCTGAGCGACTCGTTGATGGCGAGGGCGCGGACGATGCCAAGACGCGCAAGCGCTCGTGAATGATGCGATCGAGGTCGGGGAGATCGTCGAAGGTGCGCTCGCGTGCGGATGACGGAGATTTGTTTGCGTGGGGAAGCGCGCTGGGTTTTAGCCGCCATGTTTCCTCGCGATCAGGAAGCCGAAGAGGATGTGCAGTCCGCCGAAGCCGAGGGTCATGAAAGCGTCGCCGCGTGCCGGGATGAAAAGTGCGAGCGTGCCGACGGCGAGGAGGCTGGTGCCCATGGCGGGGAGCAGCGGGATAGAGAATGCGCCGCCGGTGATCACACCGGCGCCATGAGAATGGCCAGAGCGCGGGCATCAGGGGCGTGAGGCCGAGATGGGCGAAGGCGATGGTCAGGAGAATCGCGACCACTACGCAGGGAAGAAATCCGTGGCGAACTTGCGGCCGGGGCCGCTGGTGAGTGGGGTCCAGCGCGGCGGGCTTTGCGGACATGGCTACGAGCGCGATGGTTACCGCGAATGCAGCCTTCCATCCAGCACCGCGAGCCACTTGCCTGGAGTCGGTTGGCGGGCGGCGATGGCGGCGGCTGCAATGGCAGGTCGTGCCCATGAGAATTTGCCCTCTCGCCGGAGTGTGGCAGGTGAAGGCGGAGGAGCGTCCCGGCTTGCTCTGGCGGATATAACGGAGGTCGTCGAGTGGCAGCGCTGCGGAGGGCGACGGGTTAAGGGGCGGCGCAGGCGATGGGGCCATGTGGATCGGTCGAGCATTGCCGGGCCAGGATAGGGCCGGCTATTGGTTAGGGCTGGCACTTTGCGGCACAAAGTCTTTGCTCTAGCCTTCGGCGAGGGCGAGGACGCCCTCGCGACTGCCGGCGGCCGCCGGGCGCTACGGTCGGGGTACTGAGCACGAGCCCCTAGACTGTGACGCATACTGATCGGGGAAATTGCTGGTTACCGTTGGCGGGTTGCTCGTTGCCGTCGGGGTGGTTGTGATGTTTCTTTGGGGAAGGCTAACCTTCCTTTGGGCAAGTTGCCGGGGGACATTACCTATCGCGGGAAGAATACGGTCTTTATTTTCCACTGGCGACTTCGATTCTTCTGAGCGTGGTGCTTACGGTTGTGCTGGCGCTGATCTCGAGGTTCCGGCGGTAGCGGTGCGCGGTTCGCTTTGTCGACTGCGGGCTCGTGACGCACTCCAGCGTTCTCTACCTAAGGGTCAGATTCGCTGACCGAGAAATGGCCTCGCGTTTCGCCTGACGCGGGCGAGGACGCCCGTCGCTCCATTGTTGAATTCATGCTGCCTACAGCGTCGGCTTCTTCTCGCGATCAGGGTGCGAATTTTCTCCACGTAGTCGGCCGTCGTGCGGCATGTCTTCGGTCTTTCTTTGCCTCGCGTGCGGAACCGTTCACCTTCCCGGCTTCGGCTTCTTTGTCTCCCACCACCAGCAGGAATGGCACTTTCTGCATGGCGTGCTCGCGGATTTTCGCGTTCATCTTCTCGTTGCGGGCGTCGACTTCCACGCGCACGCCAACCGCTTTCAATTGCGCCGCAACTTTGTTCGCATACTCGGCGTGCCGCTCGGAGATCGGGATCATCACCACCTGCACCGGCGAGAGCCAGACCGGAAATGCGCCCGCGTAGTGCTCGATCAGCACGCCGAAGAAGCGCTCGACCGATCCATACAGCGCCCGGTGCACCATCAGCGGCTGCTTGCGCGTGCCGTCTTCGGCGACGTACTCCAAGCCGAAGCGCTGCGGCAGGTTGAAATCGAACTGCACGGTCGAGAGCTGCCACAGGCGGCCGATGGCGTCCACCAGCTTGATGTCGATCTTCGGCCCGTAGAACGCGGCTTCGCCGGGGATCGTCTTGTATTCGATATTCAGCTCGCTTCAGGACTTTTCGAGCGAGTGCGTGGCCATGTTCCACTGCTCTTCGCTGCCGACGAAACTCTTGCGGTCGTCGGATTCCAGGTGGAAAGCTCGGTCTGAAACTTGTCGAAGCCGAAGTCCTTCAGCACATCCATGCGCGAATTCGACGCAGGCGGCGATCTCTGCTTCGATCTGCTCCGGCGTGCAGAAGATGTGCGCGTCGTCCTGGGTGAAGCCGCGCACGCGCAGCAGGCCGTGCATCACGCCCGGAGCGCTCGTAGCGATAGACCGTGCCCAGCTCGCCCAGCCGCACCGGCAGATCGCGATACGACTTCAGCGAGTCTCTGTATAGATCAGAATGTGGAACGGGCAGTTCATCGGCTTCATGCGGTATTCCGGCGTCGTCGAGTTCCATGACGTCGAACATGTTCTGCGCGTAGTAGCCTTCGTGGCCCGAGGTCTGCCAACAGCTGCCGCCGCGCCACGTGCGGCGTGTACACCAGCGAGTAGCCGCGCTTGATGTACTCGTCGCGCATCCAGTCTTCCATCTCTTTGCGGATGATCCCGCCCTTGGGATGCCAGAAGATCAGCCCCGGCCCGGCGAGTTCCTGGATCGAGAACAGATCGAGCTGCTGGCCCAGCACGCGATGGTCGCGCTTCTTGGCCTCTTCGATGCTTGTTCAGGTAAGCGTCGAGATCTTTCTTCGAGAAAAACGACGTCCCGTAAATGCGCTGCAGCTGCGGATTCTTCTCGTCCCCAGCCAGTAGGCGCCCGGCGATGTTCAGCAGCTTGAATGCCTTGATCTTTCCCGGTCGAAGGGATATGCGGCCCGCGGCAGAAATCGAGAAACTTGCCGGTCTTGTAGATCGAAATCTTTTCATCGGGCTTGGTGAACTGCTCGATGAAATGGCACTTCATGAAGTCGCCTTCGCCCTTGAACCTCTCCAGGCCTTCGCTCACGCGGCAGAAACTCGCGCGCGTAGGGAATGTTCTGCTGCGCCAGTTCCTGCATCTTCTTCTCGATCTTCTCGAGGTCTTCGGGCGTGAACGGCAGTCGGACGGTAGAAGTCGTAGAAGAATCCGCTCTCGGTCGCCGGACCGTGGCCGAGCTTGGTCTCCGGAAAAAGTTCGAGCACCGCCGCCGCCAGCAAGTGCGCGGAGGAATGCCGATAGACCTCGAGTGCCTCGGGATCCTTTTCCGTCAGAATGCGAAGGTCAGTGTCTTTCTCGAGCGGCCGGGTCAGGTCGATCAGATCGCCGTTGGTCTTGGCCACCAGCGCCGCGTCGGCCAGCCGCGGGCTGATCGATTTGGCGACATCGAGCGCGGTAGTGCCCTTCGGAACTCTCTCGTCGCTTCCGTCGGGAAGCTTGATATGAATGTTGTCCGCCATGATGAGTAGCTCGTATTGTGCTGAAATCTCTTGAGTTTATCGGAGGGGCCGGAGACGGGTCAAACGCTGTGCGGACGCGCGATAGCAAGACTTTCGTGCCAGTCCGCAGTTGGTCTAGGCTCTTCGGTGACCTACTCGCAGACTATAGTGCTCCCGTTGCTACCGTGAAGTCGCAGGGGAAAGGGAAGAAGTTTGGCTCATCGTAATGGCGAAATCTTCGTTCAAACTGCAACATTCTGTACGGAGAAGGCGATCAGGAAGTAGTCCTAGCGCGCAGGCCGGTTCGATGCAGAAAGCCGGGCACCAGGTCACCACGGCGGTTGGCCGCAAGGAAATCGAGGCCCAGCTCTGAAGAAGGGCTCGCTTCGATCTCGTGATTCTGGACCGACGCTCACGCGCAATGACCGTCATCACCTGCCGTACATGGTGAAGAAGGCTCACGAAGGTATGCGCGTGCTGGTGCTGCACGCCGATGGCGGGCGCCATCCGTATGTGGATGCGGCCACCGACACCGGGCGCAGCATCGAGTCCATCCTGGAAACCATCGCCGTCGATGATGGCGTCGCAGTCGACCGTCACCGCGCAGATAGTCACATTGCGAGCAATCCCTAGACGTTCGCAGGGCGGCTCAGGCCGCCCTGTTGTATTTGTGCTTCTCGAACGAACTTACGTCCGTGACCCTGGTTCGAGTACCATGAGACATAAGCCAAGGCAGCAGCGTCCCCGTGCTGTCGCATCAAAACATCTTTATGAAAAAACTGCTCTTAGCTACCGTTACGTTGTGCCTGATGGCTGCGTATGCCGCTGCCGCAAGCGCCGGCCCAGCCTAGTGCATCCGGCCCTGCGGTCGCCGAAGGGCGCGACCGTCGCGCTTGTGATCTTCGAGGACCTTGAGTGTCCTGATTGCGCACGCGCCGCGCCGCTGCTCGAGGAAGCCTCGCGCACCTACAAGATTCCGGTCGTGCGCCACGACTTCCCCCTCCCGATGCATCCATGGGCCTACGACGCCGCGATCCTCGCGCGCTATTTCGATACCCATTCGAAGGCTGTTGGGGAACGATTTCCGCGACACCGGTGTTCAAGCACCAGCTTGAGATCACCAAAGGACACCTGCGGCCGTTTGCCGAGAAAGTATGCTGCCTCCCACAAGATCGATCTGCCGTTCGTGGTCGATCCGACGGGAAGCTCGCGAAGCTGATCGAGGCGGATAAGGCAGCCGGGACTCAACTGAATCTGCAGCATACGCCGACGCTTATACGTGGTCAGCAACAAGCACACGTGGGACGCCTTTTGTGGAGGTGGTCGACCGCACGCAGCTGTTTCAGCTGATTGACACCAAGGAAGAAGGAATAAACGAAAAGAGTGCGGGGCCGGACAGCTCTTTCCGACCTCGCTCGGCCAAACACATGTCCCAAGGATGAGGCCGCCCCCCTTAAGGGGCATTCATTTCCGTAAAGCGTAACAGCGCTGGCTGAAGCCGCGCCCCGCTACGAACCCACAGGAACGAACCGACGTTACGAACATTCGAGCGCAGTGGAAGCGAACAGTGCGGCCTGAATTCTGTTAGGGGCGGACCGTCCGAGCCATCGGTGGCGGCTCTAACCGCATGATAATAAAGGTTGGTGTCGGCTGCAGTGGAAAACCTTAGGTATTTCTGAGGGATATAACGTACAATAATACTGCGTTTGATTTTTGCGGCTCTATGCACTCTGCAGTTTCTCCGCTCTACCGGCGTGACCTGCCTGCACCAGTCCTGCGAGCAATTCAGCGCAACATCTAAGTAAAAGGAAACAAAGCAACACCATGGAAACAGGAACAGTAAAGTGGTTTAACGACGCCAAGGGTTATGGTTTCATCAGCCGCCAGAACGGTGAGGATGTGTTTGTGCACTTCTCCGCCATCCAGGCGGGTGGATTCCGCAGCCTGCAAGAAGGTCAGCAGGTGCAGTTCGATGTGGTCAAAGGCCCCGAAGGGCTGGCAGGCCGAGAACGTGAAGGCTGATCTAAACCACTTTCGCAGGTCAAAACTGAATCGAGGGGCGGCTGCGAAGCCGCCCTTTGTATTTTTGCGGAGCGTGTTGACGGCTCGCGAAAGCGAGACGCCCTCGCGACTGCCGGCAGGATGCCGGCGCTACGAAAAAGCCCCTTTCGCCCGACGGCGCACAACACCCCTCCACTGTTCAGCTTCTTTTTCTCGATCAGGATCTTGTTCTCGGCGCTTGCCACTTCTTTCAATCCCGGACATCATGATGGAATGCGTCGCCGTTAGCAATTGTTCTGCTCTGCCGCGTCCGCCTCGGCGGCATTGTCGACGATGTTCGGCAGTCGCTTGCCCAGTCGAATTTCTCCGGCGCTGAGTCCGAACTCAAAAGCTACCAGGCCACGAAGTGCGTGACCCCGGAATACCTCGAAGCGCTTTCGTGGATGGGGCGCGCTGCTCTCTCCATGCAGCAGTACACCCAGGCCGACATTTACGCCCGCTTGGCTTCGTCGTAAAGAACGGATCGAATACCTGCCTTCCTCCCGTCTGGGGTCAGCGCCGCAACCGGTATCGGTGTGACCACCAGGCGAACAGCGGCATCCGGGCAACTGGTATCGTTAGCTGTTGTCAGACTCCGCCGCCAGCGGCAAGCGACGTTTCCACGTGAATCACACCGTGCTTCCAATAGCTCTCTGTAAAGCGTTGAGATTAAATCTATCGGTGAGCTGACGGATTTGCACGGCATTGCCCCAGACCGGTGGAATGTCCTTGAGAGATCGAGATGAAGCCATGTGCTTCGGAATTGAGATCCTTAAGGCAGATGAGACATTTCCTTCAACGAGTCTGGAAAGGTCAACAGGGGCAAGCCATTCTCCTGTCCTGAAAAATCGACAATTCGCGAACGACTTCGACGCCCGAATCGCTACCGCTTTGATCTGACGAACCTGCTCTTTGGGGAATGAGACCTGGAAGATCGCTTTCAGCCAGCTCCGCTTTCGAGCGTGAGGATAGCGCCCAACATGTTATTAAAGTCATGCGCGTGATACCGCGTGTCAGAGACGTCAGGCTCTGCAGCTTCTTTGAAAGCGCTTCCTCATGCATCCGTTTAAGATCCGTGATGTCGATAGCGGAACCGATATAGCCGACAAAATACTGTTAGAGCAAACCGTGGTGTGCTCCTTGTCTTCAGTACCCATCGGAATTCACCGTCCGCCCGATGTAGCCGAACCCATTTCAAATTCGACGGCATCAAACGATGATGTGTAGATATCGAAACGGCTCAACATCATCTGGATGATTCCGAAGGTCCACCCATTTCCCAGCTCTCTCGATACTGCGGCCCGTAAATTTAAGCCAGGTCTTATTAACGAAAGTGCATTGTTTATCCGTGCCTAATACCCAAATCACGACTGGCGCCGTGTTCGCCATGTTGCGGAATCGCTCTTCGCTCTCCAGCAGTTGTTCAACGGTTTTGTTTAGCTCGGCTGTCCTCGCCAAGACTTCCCACTTGAGTTGATTGCGAAGTCGGCCGAGTTCGATATGAGTTCGAACTCGAGCCAATAGTTCTTCTCGCTGAAATGGCTTACCGATATAAATCTTAACCGCTCCGAGAGTCAACCCTTAACGCGCTCTTCTAACTCACTCGCTCTACAATGAAAATGACCGGAACGTTCCGGATTCGAGGCCTGAGTCGGCAAAGCACTTCGAATCCGTCCATGCCTGCCATCCGATATCCAGGAGAATGAGTCTGGAGCCAATTGGCGGTGGTGGGAGTCGAGAGCCAGTCTCCCGCTGTTTGTCGAAAGGTACGTCGTAACCACATCCGCCGCGAGGATACTCTTCAATATGACAAAGAATCGCTCCTCGTCGTCGACCACGAGGATGCCGGAACCAGTGGCGCTTCGCTCTTCCCAGGGGCAGTGCTCCAATGGATTAACAAAGTGCCGCCGATCCGGCGCACCGCACACGTCCACCTGGACGCCAATCCGATACTGCTCAGCACTCGCACAAATGGGTGGAGGATTTATGCCGGGTGCGTCCGCAAACGCCTCGCGAGAGAGAGACCTGCTACTCCGCGAATGCCGTGAACTGATGACACGTGAGCAGTTCCGTATTCGACCTCCAAGAGAATGAATTGGAGTTTATCAAAATTTCCCGCCGTCGTCGGCGACGCGGTAAAGCAGTGTCACGATCCCGGACTTGCACAGGACTGCAATCGGGCGGCAATATGCCTGAAAATCTGGTCGGTGTAGCCGAACTTACGATCCGATCTCAGCAAGTGTGCATCGCCCGATCCGACAGGCGTAGCCGTGCTGGCAGGTGCGCTCGGAGAATTCGGTTCTCCGCAGCCAGGTACTCGTTCTGGAGGAGCAGTTCCTGGTTCACCAGCCCCGTCACATACGCCAGTAGACGAGCCCACTGATTGCCGCGTTCATGCGAACTGTCCATCATCGCAGGTTTCTAATCCTCTGGACGTTCGAGTATTTTGAACTGGGATTGCCTGAGAACGACTGTTGAGCCCGTAAGGTCAAAATACTCGAACGTGCTGAGACCATGGGTGATGTCCCCCACGCCCCGAACGGCTTTGGGAAAACGTTACGCGTCCAATTCTGGACCGTGTAACGTTGTGTTACGTCCGTTTCGAATGTTTTTCACTGGATAGTCCGTTCATCCCGCAACCATTATTGGATTCAAACAGATCGAGTTCTTTGACCATACGGGATCGTGCTTCGCGTAGGATGCCGCGCGCTCGCGCTCAGAGCGCCGTGGCGGATCGCAGGCGTCGGCGCTCGAGGAAGGATTGCAATACGTGCGAACTGGATCGGCTGAAACTGAAGAACGACATCCGAAGAGCACCAATTTGAAACACGATCCTCTATGTGTTCGTGGTGCTCGCGCACGACCGCCGGCGGATCGTCCATTTTAATGTCACCGCCTATCCCACCGCCGATTGACCAGCCAGCAGCCTGAGAGGGTTCCATTGCGAAAACTGGGGATGTCGATCTGGTAGGGTGAGACGTGCCAATCACCGCCTCCAATCCCTTCCAGTGGCGACACTATCCGGGCGACATCATCATGTGGTGTGGGTTCTGTGCAAATTGGGAGTGGCGACGATTTCGGCCGCGGTCGCTGTGTCGATCCCGATACTGATCAGGCGGCCAACGCAGCCTGCCAGATCTCCTGAGGCATCGCTCGGCGCCCACCCAACTTGCCTATTTTGAATTGTCCCTTCTTGATCTTCTCCGCCAGTTCGATACCGCCGATCACCCTGGCCGCCGTCTCGAAGCTTTTCAGCCCCAACATCGGCCGCAACCGCTGCTTGATCCTTCGGTGATCCTGCTCGATCAAGTTGTTTAAATACTTGCTGCTCCGCACTACCACGCGCTTCGGCAATTCGCCATCAGCCTTCAAATCCGCCACGGCGCGATGGGACGCCGCGTACGCATCCAGAGTCACTTTGGTTGGGACCCGCTGCCCATTCATCGCCTTGCGCAGAAATGCTTTGGCCGCGTTGATGTCCCGTTGCCGGCTCAAAAAGAAGTCCACTGTCTTGCCCGCTTTGTCGACCGCACGGTACAAGTAAACCCATTCGCCGCGCACCTTGACGTAGGTCTCATCCATCCGCCAGGAGCCGCCCACCGGGCGGGCGTACCGCTGCCACCGCTTCTCGAATTCCGGCGTGTAATGCTGCACCCATCGCAGAATCGTCGTGTGCGCCAGCCTGATGCCGCGCTCGCTCATCATGCTCACCAAATCCCGGTAGCTCAGCTTGAAACTCAAGTACCAGCGAACGCACAACACCACAATCTCCGCATCGAAATGGCGACCGGCGAACAATTCTTCAACTGAAACAAAGCGACACTCTCCATCTCGCCGACACCGCCGATTTTGCACCAGAGCTGTATTCTGCAATTAAGACGCCGAGCTGTTGATCATTCCGCAGATCACCTGACGAAAGACAGCGGCCTGACCGTCTCTGGGAAGTCACGTGTAGTCAGTTGACACCGTCGTCCCAAGGTCAGCCAGCGATCTTGAGATTGTAATAGGCTACCCTTTGAGCTGAGTAACAGTAGTGCATACGCCAGGCTTGCCAAACTCGACGAATGAGCTAATGCCTTTGATGATCGATTTCCGGCGGGCATTGGCCCTTTTCGATTGCCACGTCGACTTGATGGAGTTCAAGTGTTTTTGGCTAAGTACGCCAGATCGACCATTTCGTGGAGAACCCTAGGCATCGACTCCTCAAGGACAGCTGGCCACTCCCCTTCCCGAGATCCGCCCAACATCAGTAGGTCGTGGTCTCTTTGGTGGGGCACAAAGCCAAGCCCAGTCGGTCTGCCCCGGCTTGAAGAATCGCCTGGATGACGCTCGACTTCTGCCCGGTGGCAACCCAGCCTCGGCTTGAGCCCTGAACGACTCCACGGCGGGGAGTATGAAAAACGGTGACGAGTATGCCGAGGGGGCCTCGGTGTCGAATCCACAAACCCCCTTCGGCAGCGCCAGACAAATGCTAAACCGGAGCAGTGGTCGGCTTCACGAATCCCAGCCTACACCAAGTTGGGCTTGGAGCACCAAGATGTGCGGGCCAGATTCGCAGCGCGGAGCCCGGCGAACATTCAGGCACAATGCGGTGATCGAAAATCCTATCCACAGCTGCCAGGGGGTGCACCATACAAAGGCGCGTGCGTACTGAGACGGGCAGCAAAGTGTTGTGAAATTAGGGGTGCTTCGCCCGCCAACGAAATTGTTGCTGGTTGCCGCTGGGGGCCTTTGCCCAGGGCGGTCTCGCTGTTATCCAATGACCTTCCTGTTTTCTTCGGCGGCAACAGCCCGGACTCCGGAGAGCGCAGCATCCGAGGACCATGGCGCGCAATGGCTGTCCGCCATTCCTTCACCTCGACGCTGAAGCGTCCGCAACTGCCCTGATTGGAACTGCCCAGGGCGGGCTGATTGCTTTCGTTGAAACAGTTCCTTTCCTGTCGCGTCAGGCTGCTCGTTGAGCCGCTTCTCGATGGCTGGCCAAGTATTGTCAAACGGGTCAGTTCGAGTTCGCCAGTAGCGTGGCCCCGTGGCCGGCTTGCGATGGCGGAACGGACTCGCCGTCCTTCCAGGCAAGCGTGCCTACCGGAAATCTTGAACTGCATGAGAACATGGAGCTTGTCTGCCATCTGCCAGTTCCTACTGTTTGGCTGTCGACGCTCTCCACCTGTTGGCCACAGTCGCGTCAGCAACCGTCCAATCCCTGAGCCGCCCTCCAGTTGAGAACCTCGCCCTTCGGCACCAACTCGGCGTCCTGCGTCGTTCGGTCGGAAGCCGAAGCTGGCCCCCCGGATCGGCTCCTGTGGGCGTCGGCTGTGCCGGGTCTGGCGCAACCGGCCTGCCGCTCTGGTGATCGTCAAGCCCGCCGCCACGGTCATTGCTTGGCATCGCAGGGGCCTTGCTATTTCGAGTACCATCACGGAGCAAGAACGCACCTGTCGCTCGGCAAGTGACGCGCCGAATCCTCGGTCTCCGTACATCACCGGTACGAGCGCGTCGCGCCGCCCTAACGTTCGCGCTCCGGCTCGATCGAAGGCTTAAGCCGGCTTTGCCGAACCGCCTGCGTCACGATCCCCGGTCTGCTCGAAGGATCTCGACTCCGCTCGCGCACTCGAGCCACATAATCGACTCAAGGAGAGACACCAAAGACCGGACCCGCCCGTTCCTGCTGCAGCTCGAACGAAGCCACGATGGGCGTGTACGAGCATTTCCGGCGTAGTTTCGACAACCACAGGCAACGGCGATCAGTAAAACTGAATGGATCCAGTGGGCTCGGCATCTCGTTAGGGTCATTATCGCGAGCACTGGAAACGTAAGGCCTATATGCAGATTCAAGGAGATCTGATTTTGGACCATACGGGATGAGTCAAGAACGAATCGAATTATGTGATGGCCTTTAGGTCGCCGCCTGGCGGTACAATCTCCTGGTAATGCCAAGACCAACCCATCAGTCGCGAAGGGTTACAGCCACGCCGGACCTCTTCGTCGCATACCCACGAAGAACAAGGAGTTCGTCCGCAAGCTTGCGTTGGGACTTCAGGGGATCGGGGAATTGACGTCTGGCTTGATTAGGCAGCGTATCAGAAGTCGGGGACCGATAGTAGATCGAGTGTTTGCCGCCTGTATAAAAGTGGTTTGGTCGCTGTACTGTTGCTCCTAATATCCCGGATGGGTCAAGGAGGAGCTCGACGTCGCACTGATGCGGAAGTTATCTAAAAGGATATCCGAATCATGCCGATTCTGCTTTTGGAGGATTGCAAGATTCCAGTACTACTTTAAGGCATATTAAGTATGCTGACTTCCGAACGGATGTAGACAGCAAAAATGGCGGAGCTACTGGTCTATCTGCCCCGGTAGCGAATTAAGAAGGCAATTGCGCTCCGACTATGACCGGCTGACCGGAGCTATGCGATCGTACGGTCGCTTTCCAAGGCGCTTGATATCACGGCGATCCAGTATGGGGTGTGGGACCTGTATAGGTTGCTCGAAGGGCTGGTAGATAATAGGTTGGCGTTGGAGGAACATCGCCTGAGGTATCAGTTTCATGGGGATCGCTCTTTGACAAGATCGGACAGTTGGTACTGCTTGGTTTCAATCTTAGAGCGAAGCGTGGCGTTCGTTAGTCGAGTTTGCGAACCATGCGATGCACTTTCGAGAAGCAAACGGAACGAATGCGTGTATGGCAAATGGTAGCACTGACTGATGCAGCCGGTGACGACAAGGCGCTCAAGCAAATGGTCTAGAGGATGATGCGCGAATTGAAAGGAATTGCCAAAACCCTATGATGATGCGCCGCGAAGCCGAATGCGCGTAAGACGAGACAGGGGGCTTGAGCTCGTTCTTCAACGTTTTAGTTCATCCTCGCTCGTCAGTTTGCCGTGCAGACAGAGCCTGCGAGGAGTCGTTGCCTCCTGGTCAAAAGAATCAAGCCGCTCGGCAGTAATTGTGGTTCTCGCAAACCCCGAAGTTGCTGATACATTGAGGTTTGCCTCACTACTTTCGATTTCGATATTCGCCGCCATTTGTAGCGCTGGGGGCGGCCTTCTTGGCTTTCTTCGCAGTCGCGCGGCCCTTCAATTTGAGATTCTGGCCCTTCGTCATCAGCTCGGAGTTCTGCAACGGTCGGTGAAGCGACCGAAGCTGACAGCTCCGGATCGGTTGCTCTGGGCGTGGCTGTCGGCGGTTTGGAGGCAATGGCAGTCGACCATCGCCATTGTCAAACCCGCGACGGTGATTGGTTGGCACCGCCAGGGCTTCCGCCTGTTCTGGCACTGGAAAATTCGACGGGGAAAGCCGGGGCGCCCCGGAGTGCCCAAGGAAATTCGATCTTTGATTCGTAAAATGAGCCGCGATAATCCTCTATGGGGCGCACCGCGGATTCACGGGGAATTGCTCAAGCTGGATATCGACGTCGGCGAGACGAGCGTGAGCAAGTACATGATCCGTCACCGCCATCCGCCCTCGCAGACGTGGCGGACCTTTCTTGACAACCATGTCAAGTCCATGGTTTCGATCGACTTCTTTACCGTGCCCACGCTTCGATTTCAGGTTCTCTATGTGTTCGTAGTGCTCGCGCACGACCGCCGGCGGATCGTCCATTTTAATGTCACCGCTCATCCCACCGCCGAGTGGACCGGCCAGCAATTGCGGGAGGCCTTCCCGTTTGACCAGGTTCCCCGTTACTTGCTTCGCGATCGCGACGGCATTTTCGGCTGCGATTTCACCAGACAAGTCAAAGCTATGGGCATCCAGGAAGTGCTCTCGGCGCCGCGGTCGCCTTGGCAGCGGGCCTATGTCGAACGCGTCATCGGCACCATTCGCCGGGAGTGCCTCGATCACGTGATCGTTTTCAGTGAAGCCTCGCTCCGTCGAACCCTACTCTTGTATTTCACCTATTACCATGGGGCGAGAACACACCTGTCGCTCAGCAAAGACGCCCCGGATACTCGACCCGTGCATCCGACGAGGCTGGGGCGCGTCATTGCCATTCCCCAGGTGGGCGGGCTGCATCACCGCTACGAGCGCCGCGCCGCCTAACCGCACCATCGATGCCCTCCGCTCCGGCTGGAATGCCGGCGTCCCCGACCGCGCCTGAAGGACGAATCGCTCTCGCCCGAGCAAAATCTCAAGCCGAGACGGACAAGAAATCGGGATTCAAGCTACTACTCCGTCGAATGCATCGAACTCACAGACCGAAGCCGCTGCGCGAGACCGTCGGACGGCGCACCCGTGTGGAGTCTGCGATAGGGACAGATGCCGAGCAAGGAATCCTGACTGGCAAACAGTACCTCATTCACGACCGAGACCCCTTGTTCACGGCTGAGTTCTTGCGCATGATTGAGGCTGCGGGAGTGAAGTCCGTGAAGCTACCACCGAGATCGCCCAATCTGAACGCCCACGCGGAGAGATTTGTAACGAAGCATCAAGGAGTCGTGCCTGGAGCGCATGATCTTCTTCGGCGAGGAGTCGTTGCGCGCAGCCATTCAAAACTTCGTCGCCCATTATCACGCTGAGCGCAATCATCAAGGCTTGGCCAACCGACTCATCAGCCCGGAAGCGGGCCATCTCGACAACACAGGCGAGGTCCAGCGGCGCCAGCGCCTGGGCGGCCTGCTGAACTACTACCATCGCGCCGCGGCCTGAACCTGAATTATAGAATTCTCGGCGAATGCCGAGTGTAGCGGAGGCGAGTTCCCGCCCCGAGTGCCAAAAACAACGGCGCTTGCGAAACGCCCACAAATTCTTTCGAGACTACTCCGGAAAAGAGGCTTGCTTGACAGCGCACTCCTAGGTGTGGCCAGGGCCGAGGCAGCATGCGAGGTCACATTGCCTCGGTTCGACTCCGGAAATCACGCGAAAGAGCTGAAAATTGGATTTTCGGGCCATACGGGGTGTCAGGGAGCAAGATGCATGCGCTCTCAGGAGATCCTGGTACCGTGGATCGCCCCGGATGCCGTCGAACCGCGGGTCAATTCTTAGCCAACACATCCAGAAAGAGCGGTCCAGATACGCCATTTCGAGGAGCTTCAACGTCTCGCTCTTGGTATCCTTTAGAGGTTATCATCCTCCTGACCCCAACCTCCCAATCTCGCTTCAGCGGGCCAGCACATGTAACCCGAACGAAGTACAA
>ERZ1370068.577-contig-10526_pt1 | contig 33256 bp, 46 predicted proteins | sample MGYA00561227_ERZ1370068 | MGnify/ENA primary metagenome ERZ1370068 (study PRJEB38410, sample SAMEA6850437) | metagenome | study: Metagenomic assessment of the ecological functions of the soil: analysis of the soil microbiota associated with the...
GATACTTCGTTTCCGGGGTTACGTATTGCTCGCCTATCTCAACCAGCGCGTGGAGACGGCAGCGTCGGCGCAAGCCCGGTGGTCGTCACGGTTTCTCCGCGCCCTGGTCAGCCAGCCGTGCAGCCCGCACCGCGACAGCCCTCGACGGGCGTTGCCCTACCTCGAGACCCAACGGCGCTGGCACGGCAGCTGCAGGACGAGCTGAAGCGCGTGGGATGCTACGACGGCGAAATCACGGGGGTGTGGAGCCCGCGCACGCGGGAGGCCATGAAAGCCTTCACCGACCAAGCAAACGCCACGCTCCGATCGACAAGCCTGACCGCATCCTCTGGCCCTCGTACAAGGGCATCACGGCGTTGCTTGCGTGCCCAAACCGATCCTGGCCAAGGCGCCCCGCGAGGCCGGGCCGCTCGAGGCCGGCGCGGCACCGAAGCCGCTGCCGCGGTGGTGCCGCCGATCGTGCCCATCGCGCCCAAGCTCCTGCCGCAGTCAACAACGCGGCGCCCGCCCCTCGAGAGTGGAGCGCGACGGGCCGCAGGCTCTGACACCGGCCGCACCTGCACCGCGCCGGAAGCGGCCGCTGCGCAGCCTGCGCCACTGGCGGACCGGTGCCCGGAGTCGGCATCTACGAGGGCGTCCGCGCCGTACCCAGCGCTCCCACCGGCAAGTCCGGTACGCGCGCGCGTTGATCAGAAGCCTGCAGCGGGCGGCGATGACGCCGTGGCGGCTCCCCTGACTCGGGATGGGCCGATTTGCGGGCCGCCACTCCGCCGCGTATGACAATTTTGCAATCCTTTCGCGCCTCATTTGCGCCACCATCCCGCGTTAGAGCGACGCCATCCTGCGCGGCCATAGCGCGTCGCGCCCGGTGCAGGAGAACGCACATGCCGTCTGCTCGCGAAGATCCATCACGAAACCGACCGCTTCACTCTGGCCGCTGCCGCGGCGCTGGTCGGCCTGGCGCTATCGGCCGGCGCCAACCAGATCAACACCGCCGGCGAGAGACGGGGCCTGCAATGCAAGTTTCTGCCCGGCTCTCTCGGCCCAGCTCAAGCTCGCGCAGTTCGACTCACCGCTGCGCATCCCTCGGCCGGTACGCGCGAGAACATGGGCGCGTGCTCGCCAGCCCGCGCCAGCTCGGCTACGGCCAGCTCGACGTGTTTGCGCTCGAGAGCCGGCAGCTGAAGACCGAAGCCGCGCTCACCATCGTGCGCCAGGACGACGTGCGCGAGTGCGTATTCGCCGTCACGCGCAAGCAAGGACATCTCCAACTTCGGCGAGCTCGCCGCCAACGCCGGCAGGCTGCGGTTCATTCTACCGCCGGCCGGCTCGGGCAGCGCCGGCACCTTCCGAGTTCCTGCGCTCGATCGATGCCGACGGCCTCGGGCAAGGCCAAGAGCGTGAGCAACGCCGCCTCCACCGACGACGCCATCCGCCGAGACGCTCAGCTGCCGACGACACCGTGAGCCTGTTCGTGCAGTTTGCCGATCCCGACAGCCCGCGCTGCGAGCTCGTCGGCAAGCTCGGCGGACATATCGTGCCGGTGATCGACCGCACGATCCTGCGCCAGAGATTGCCGGCAAAGAAGATCTCGCTTCGCCCAGGAGACGCAGGTCGAGAACGCGCAATGGATCAAGTCAGGCCGCAAAGGTCGTGACCGCGTGCACGCCGCTCGTCCTCTTCACCGGCGCTCCCGACCGCGTACAAGGCGAGCACGGCCAAGAAAGGACCACGCCGACCTCATCCGCACGGTGGCCGATCTCTAAGTCGGGCGCGCCTAGCTGCCGGAGGAGGACGCTCTTCCAGCGTCTCCTGAAGCGCACCAAGGAGCTCTCCGCCACCGGCACCGAGAAGGTGCTCGAGGCCACCGAGCAGGCGCGCGAGAAGGCCAAGCCCTTCACCGACAAGGCGCTCGATACGGCCAAGGAGGCGAGCTGACTGCAGGCCAAGCAGGCGGCCGATCGCGCCGCCGAGGCGGCCAAGCCCTATTACGACAAGAGCAAGGAAGCGGCGCAGAAGAGCCTGAGCCGACGACGCCCTCGAAGATGGCCAAGAGCTGATGGACAAGTCCAAGCAGGACGCGCCGAAGAAGTAGACGCGGCGGTGCGGATACGGACCTCTCTGGAGTTCACCGTCACCATCGCGGCCGAACGACATACGACGTCGCTGTAACGCTGATGCTTGGTCTCAGGTCACTGACAGGAAGGTGCCGACACCGAAGAGGCCTATGGCCACGCCGCTCAGCAACCGCTGCCTGCCGCCACCGGCCATCTCGCCTCGTCACCGGGGCCACGCGCGGCGTCAGCCGGGCCGTGGCGCTCGCCTACGCCAGGGAAGGCGCGCACCTGATCCTGGTAGGCCGCACCGCCGGCGCGCTCGAGGAGGTCGACGACGAGATCCGCGGCGGCGGCGGCAGCGGCGACGCTGCTCACCCTCGACCTCAAAGCCCACGACAAGATCGATGCTCTGGGTCCCACCATCTACCAGCGCTGGGGCAAGCTCGACGTGCTCGTCGTCGGCAACGCCGGCATCCTCGGGCCGCTCTCGCCGCTGGGGCACGTGACGGCGGACGCCTGGAACGAGGTGCTGGAGATCAACCTCACCGCCAACTGGCGGCTGATCCGCACGCTCGATCCGCTGCTGCGCCGCTCGGAAGCCGGCCGCGCCATCTTCGTCACCTCGGGCGCGGCGGCGGCGCCCGCGCGCCTACTGGGGCCCTACGCCGTCTCCAAGGCGGGCCTGGAAGCGCTGGTCAAGGTCTACGCCCACGAGGTCGAGAACACGCCCGTGCGCGTCAACCTCGTCAATCCGGGCCGACGCGCACGGGCATGCGCGCCAAGGCGTTCCCGGGCGAGGATCAGGCGTCCCTCAAGCCGCCTGAGCACGCGGCCGGCACGTTCGTGAAATTGGCCGGAGGTCGCCTGCACCGACCAACGGCCGACTGTTCGACCTCAAAACCGGCGGGGTGCGGTAGCCTGCCTTTCCGCGTCAGCCGCCGAACAGGTCGCTGCTTGCATGATGCGGCCGGGCACGAAGCGTGAAGATCCCGGCGATCACGAGCGCGCCGGAGAAGATGCCGATCATCGTGAAGCGGTGGTGCTGCACGGCGTGGCGGTGCGCGTGCCAGAAGCCGATCGGCACCATGGTCAGCGTGAAGATCGAAAGCAGATGGATCGGGCTCCATGGGCCCCAGACCCGCAGGTCGTGGATCCAGAACGAGCTGGCGGCGACGAACAGCATCAGGCCGGCCCAGGTGTAGCCGAGCGCGCGATGGCGGGTGGTGCCCTTCACGCCAGCAAGCTGCACACGCCCAGGGCGAAGGCCGCCATGGCGGCATAAGCGTGCAGCTGGATCGGCAGCGGGCGTTCGTCAGCGGCGTCAAGGTTCATGGGCAGCCCCTATGTTAATAGATTTAACATAGAGACTGCCCAGCGTCTCCGGCAAGCGATCGGTCAGATCCAGATCCCCTCGACGTCAGAACGGGATCGTCGTCGACCTGCTTGATCGAAGCCCTTGCCCCGCCAGCGCCCGCGGCGCCAGCTGGACGTGCCGTTGGCCGGCGCGCTGTAGCCCGCCTGATCGTCCTCGTGCATGCCGGCTGGCGCCGCGCACCGGCGCCCGCACCCGCGCCGCGCGAGTCGAGCATGGTGAGCACGCTGTTGAAGCCCTGCAGCACCACTTCGGTGGAGTAGCGGTCCTGGCCGTCCTGGCCCTGCCACTTGCGCGTCTGCAGCGCGCCCTCGATGTAAACTTGGCGCCCTTCTTCAGGTACTGCTCGACCACGCGGCACAGCCCCTCGCTGAAGATCACCACCGAGTGCCACTCGGTCTTCTCGCGCTTCTCGCCGCGTGGTCTTGTCGCGCCAGCTCTCGGTGGTGGCGATGCGCAGATTGGCGACGGGGCGGCCGTCCTGCGTGCGGCGGATCTCGGGGTCCTTGCCCAGATTGCCGATCAGGATCACCTTGTTGACGTAACCGGCCATGGGGCACTCCTCTGGCTTTGCCGCGCTGCGGCCTACGAATCTCAGGTTGCGACGTTAGCGGCTGGCTCGAGCCGGCGCGCGGCCTCGGGTTGCTTGTCCACGCTTTTGCTCGGCCGCAACCTGCCATGGCGACTTCGTTCGCTTTATGTTCTAAGATAGTCTAGCTGCATTCCCGCGCAAGTCCTCAATCAGCACAATCGTTGGAGGTGCAGGCTATGTGCGATATGTTGCCGCTTGACACAGCGCTCGTCGAGCAGGGACACACGGCATGTCGGATCGTGGCGCGCATTCAGGAGCAAGGCGCTCGAAGCTGTTTTGCGCGCGGCAATGCAGCGGCAGATCAGCACCAATTGGCGATCTCGCATCAAGAGAATTCTGGCCGCGCTCAATGTCGCGACCCATCCGGCAGCCATCGGACATCCCCAGTTATGATTTCCATGAACTCAAGGGGGATCGAAAAGGGACGTACGCCGTGAGAGGTGACGGGAAACTGGCGGGTGACCTTTCAGTGGGATGAACACTGGCCCATTCCGCTGTCGACCTCGAGGATTATCATGGCGAAGTGATCGCGAGACTGATGAAGCTCGAGCCTCCTCACCCGGTGAGTTCATCAGGGAAGATATCCTGCCGGCGCTGGCGATGACGATCAAGGACCTGGCCAAGCATCTTGGTGTCAGCCGCGTGGCTCTCTCGGAACCTGGTCAACAGAGCGCCGTGCCGTGTCGATCGAGATGGCGCGGCGTCTCGGGCAAGGCGTTCGGCAACGGCGCGCGCGTTTCTGGCTCGCTCTGCAAATGCAGTACGACATCTGGCATGCCGAGCAGGCCACACAGATCGCGGTTGAGCCGTTGAAATGGAAATCGACGCAGGCGGCGGTTAGACGCAGCCAGCTTCGCGTTCGTTACTGCCCGCGGGCGGCGTCGGCGGCGGTGGCCAGCTCGCGCATCAGGCGCGGGCTCATGGCGGCCGGAGGCCGGCGCAGTCGGGCTGCGCGAGCTGGTCGTAGAGCGGCGGGCATGTCGCCCTTGAAGCCCGGCGCCATGGCGCGGCGGCGCCACCCGGTCAGCCACCGCGCCGTTGGCATAGCGCGAGCGGCACATGAGCCGCGCGAGATACTCGGTGAGGCGCGCCTTGTAGCCCTCGCGCGATCGCCGCATCGCCGCTGGACCTGGCAGGCCCTGCCACAGCTGCTGATCGGGCGAGGTGGCCCAGCTCGCGTTCTGCGCGGCAGTCGGTGAGCGCCACCAGGCTGTCGGCGAGCCGCGCCTTGAGCGGCCCGTCCTCCATGCTGCGCCAGCGACGCGCCGAGCGCGCGTCAGCTCGTCCTCGCTCGGCGGCCGCATGACGATCTGGGCCATATCGGCGAATGCCGCCGATCTCGCCGCCGGGCGGCGTGCGTGCGCCACACCATGCGCGCCCGCCGAGGTCGCTGCCCTGCATCTTGGCGCCCGTCATGTCGGCACCGATGCAGCGTGGCCATCTGCAGGCTGGCGCCCTCGAGCTCGGCATCGCGCAGCGCTCGCGCCCTCGAGGCTGGCGAGCGAGAGATTGGCGCCCTGCATGCCGGCGCTGGTGAAGTCGGCCATCATGCAGCTTGGCGCCCGAGAGGTCGGCGCCCTGCAGCGAGGCCAGCAGGAAGTTGGCCCCTGCAGCCAGGCGCGCCGTGAGGTCGGCGCCGATCGAGCCGGGCGTTGGCGAAGCTCGCGCCCGTCATCAGGGCATGGGCGAGCTGCGGCGCCGTCGAGCTGCGCCTCCTCGAGCTTGCCGCCGCGCAAGTCGATGCCGGCCATCTTGGCCTCGGACGAGGCGAGCCTTGGCGAAGTTGGCGCCGCGCGCGCTGGCGCACCGGGCAGCGCCGCGGCTGTTGGTCAGGAGCAGCTCGTTGAGATCGCGCGCAGCTGAGCCACACGCCGCGCAGGTCGGCGCCGACGAGGCTTGCGCCCTCCAGGTTGGCGCCGGTCATGTCGGCCTGGTGCAGGTCGGTGCGGTCGAGCTTGGCAAAACGCAGATCGCGGCCGCGCAAATTGATCGAGGGCTCGCCCGGCGTCACGTCCTTGTCGACCACCAGGTCCGTGTCGGTGACGATGAGGTTGCGGTGGAAGAGGCCGAAGCAGCGAGCCCTCCTGCGCTGGCGCCGAGGCCCGGCACGGCGTAGCCCAGGACATAGCCGGCACTCCCTGGCATTGGCCTGCCGCGACGGACGCCGCGTCGATGGCCTCGCCGGGGATGGTGGCGACGGTGAGCGAGAAGCCGGCCACCACGGCCAGCAGCACGGCGGTGAACAGCAGGCCGATGGGATGATGCAGGCTCGTGCGCCAGAACGCCCGGAAGAACGACGTCTCCAGCGCGCCAGAGGAACACGCCGATGAAGACCAGGAGCGCGATGTCGGCCATCAGGACGACGCGATGCACCCAGGTGATGGCGACGTCGTGGTAGGGCAGGAAGGACGAGCTGCATGTAGAGCAGCAGGATCACCGGCATGACGACCAGGGTCAGCCACGACATGCCGTGCAGGAAGAAGCCGACGATGCGGCTGCGCTCGGGGCCGGCGATGGCCTGCACGAAGAAGAAGTTGTCGAGCTCGAGGCGCAGGGGATGGGTGCGCTGCTCGGTGGTCTCGAGCATGCGGATGGCGGCGGCGAACTCGAGCGTCTTGCGGGCGAGCAGCACCGAGCTGGCCGATGAGCCCCACGTGGATCAGCACGAGCAGGATCGGGCGCGAACAGGAAGAAGCGGGTGAGCTCGATCTTCACCTGCAGGATGGGCAGCGCGATGTCGCTGTTGAGCAACAGGTCCTTGTGGCCGATCCCGCCATGGTGATCAGCAGATAGCTCATGAGCGCCAGGTAGATGAGCCAGGCGGCGTTGGCGCCGCCGCTCGAGCGGTTGACGGCCTCGAGCAGGCTGTAAGGGATTGACGGGGGTCTCGGTGTCGATTTCCCCGTGGCTCGTGTCGTTCATACGCGTACGTCCCCATGTCGCGGCCCTTCCCCGCCAAATTGCGCCGACCATAGCGGAAAAACTGTGGCGCGTCAGGGGCCAGACGCCGCGGGTCTATCCAGAAAAGGGCCGTGGCGGGCAATAGCCTCACGTGAAAACAGCTCGACAACGGCGGCCAGCCCGCACGGGGAAGGCATTGTCCGCGGCCGAGCCCGAGCGGTCGCCGTGATCAGGTTGCTAAAGCAGACATTCGGCGCATGGAAGGTGAATTGGGCGAAGGTCCTCCCCCAATTCCACCTTCCATCGCGTTTTCGAGCTCTATCGCTTGCGTGGATCGTCCTTGGGATCGACGTAGGTCACGTCGAAGGGGCCTACGCCGTTGATCTGCACGATGGTTTCTACGTCGACCACGGCATAGTGCGGCATTCCCGCGGGAAGGTGGACGAAGCTCGCCGGCGGCAGCGGCTTGAGCGATTGCGCGATCCACCTTCTCGCCGGACGCAACCGCGAACGCTCCGGCGATGACGGTGACGTACTCGTCCTTGGAGTGGCGATGCGGAGGGACAGTGAACCCGGCAGGGAATTTGAGGCGGAGCACGAATGGTCCCTCCTTTGCCGGGCTTCCCAGCAGGATGGCGGCCTGGGCGCCCGGCGGCAGGGACGGCGGGCCGGACCCCACGTGATGGCGTCACCGGATACGACGGTGTGATGCAGCTCGGAAGCTTGCGGCTGCGTGAGCGCGATGCATAGCGCAGCGGAGCCAAGCGAGAGCGCGATCAGGCGGATAATGAGGCGTGAGCACCTCGTGGGTTTCATGGCACCGTCCTTTCCTGTTGTGCGGCGCGGAGGTGAGATTGCCGTCATCCATGCTTAGCGGCCACGCGTAGGGGCGGGCGTGGTAGACGGCGTGGAAATGCTCGTGGAAACGCATCGATGCGGGCGCGGGAGCCCGCTGGACGCGCAAACCCTCGGGTCTTTCGTGCGCCTAGACCTGCACCGAATAGCCCCCGTCGACGGGGATGGAGGTGCCGGTGACGAAATCGCTGGCCTTGCTCGCCAGGAACACGGCGACGCCGGCGTGGTCGGCAGGCGTGCCCCAGCGCTTGGCCGGCGTGCGCATCAGGACCAGCGCATTGAGCCCCGACACTTCCTCGCGCGCCTTTTCGGTGAGATCGGTGTCGATCCAGCCCGGCAGCACGGCGTTGACCTGGATGTTGTCCTTGGCCCAGGCCACGGCCAGCGCCTTGGTCGAGCTGGACGATGCCGCCCTTGGAGGCGCCGTAGGCCGGGGCGAAGGACGCGCCGAAGATCGACAGCATCGAGCCGATGTTGATGATCTTGCCGCCGCCCGCCTCCTTCATGCGCGGGTAGGCGGCGTGCGAGCAGATGAAGGCGCTGGTCAGGTTGACGTCGATCACCTGCTTCCATTCCGCCAGCGCGCAGCTCGTGCGGCGGCTTGCGGATGTTGATGCCGGCGTTGTTGACGAGGATGTCGAGGCGGCCCAGGCGCTTGACCGTGTCGTCGATCATCTTGCGGCAGGAGGCCTCGTTGGCGACGTCGACCTCGAGCACGCGCCGTCTTGACGCCGAGCTTGGCCAGCTCCGCCGCGGCGGCCTCCGACTTTTTCACGTTGCGCCCGGCGACCGCGATGGCCGCGCCGGCCTCGGCCATGCCGCGGGCCATGCCGAGGCCGATGCCGCCGTTGCCGCCGGTGACGACCGCGACGCGGCCTTTGAGGTCGAAGAGTGACATGGGATTCCCTTCTCCGGTCGGATCGCTCGCGCGATTGGACAGCGACTGGCCGGCGCAAGTCAACCGTTGCTCATGCCGGAGAACGAAGGTCGAGCGAGGCTCAGGTCGGGGCCGGCGGTGCGCTTGCTTTCCTGCCAGAGCTCGACGGCCGCGAAAATCGCGACCAGCGCGCCGAGCACCAGATGCCAGATCAAAGCTCGAGGCCGTGACCGAAGACGAAGGCCGAGGCCATCAGCCATAGCCCGGCCGCGGCGTTCACGGCTTCCTCGGCGAAGGTGTGACCGCCGAGCTCGAGCTCCGAGACCACGAGGCACAACGAGGCCGACGATGGCCGCGTTCAGCTTGACGATGACCGGCCGGCTCATCCTGGACGATCCACGGCGACAGCAGGATCAGGACACCCAGGCCCATGCAGGCCACGTCCTGCCATTCGTGATCCGTGATCTCATTCGCGCCAGCCATGGGACTGCCCTCGCTGGGGCGGCTGCGAAACCTCTTTTGGTCGGGAAGGAGCGCCCCGTTGGGATAACGACCTTCTCAGATAAATGTTCCGCCTGGACAGATTTCAAGACGGGAAAGCGTTCGCAGTATGGCGAAAACTCACGAGCCGAAATGCGGAACCGCTACTCGGCGGCGGCGCGCTGCGGCGCAGCAAGCCAGCGGTCGAGATCGGCCAGCGCGCGGGCGGACATGGCGCGCTTGCGGGCGGCGCCGCGCTCCTTGCCCTTGATGCGGTTGCCGGTCGCGTCGTGCGAGGGCGCATCGAGCGGCGGGAACAGGCCGAAGTTGACGTTCATCGGCTGGAAGGACCTGGGTCCATCGCGCGCGCCTTCGCCCTTCGGCGGCGAGATGGCCGCCGGTGATGTGGCCGAGCAGGGCGCCGAAGGCCGTGGTCGGCGGCGGCGGAGCCCAGGCTGCGCCGAGGCGCTCGGCGGCAGCCGCGCGCCCCGCGAGCAGGCCGATGGCGGCGCTCTCGACGTAGCCCTCGCAGCCCGTGATCTGGCCGGCGAACCGCAGCCGGGGCTCGACGCGCAGGCGCAGCTCGCCGTCGAGCAGCTTCGGCGAGTTGAGGAAGGTGTTGCGGTGCAGGCCGCCGAGCCGCGCGAACTCGGCGCCGGCGAGGCCGGGGATCATGCGGAAGATGCGGGCCTGCTCGCCGTGCTTGAGCTTGGTCTGGAAGCCCACCATGTTCCACAGCGTGCCCAGCGCATTGTCCTGGCGCAGCTGCACCACCGCGTAGGGGCGCTCGCCCGGCCGTGTGCGGGTTCGGTGAGGCCGACCGGCTTCATCGGCCCGAAGCGCAGCGTCTCGCGGCCGCGCTCGGCCATCACCTCGATGGGCAGGCAGCCGTCGAAATAGGGCGTGGAGGCCTCCCAGTCCTTGAACGAGGTCTTCTCGGCGGCGAGCAGCGCGTCGAGGAAGGCCTCGTACTCGGCGCGCGTCATCGGGCAGTTGATGTAGTCGGCGCCGGTGCCGGCGGGGCCCGCCTTGTCGTAGCGCGACTGGCGCCAGGTGATGGCGGGGTCGACCGAGTCCAGATGCACGATGGGCGCGATGGCATCGAAGAAGGCCAGCTCGGTCTCGCCGGTGAGCTGCTGGATGGCGGCCGACAGCGCCGGCGAGGTGAGCGGCCCGGTGGCGATGATGACGCTGTCCCAGTCGGGCGGCGGCAGGCCGGCGACCTCGCCGCGCTCGATGGCGATGAGCGGGTGCTCGGCGAGCCGGCGCGTGACCTCGGCCGAGAAGTGGTCGCGGTCCACGGCCAGCGCCCCGCCGGCCGGCAGCTTGTGGCGCATCGCCCGCCGCCATGATCAGCGAGCCGGCCCGCCGCATCTCCTCGTGCAGCAGCCCGACGGCGTTGGTCTCGGCATCGTCGGAGCGGAAGCGAGTTGGAGCAGACCAGCTCCGCGAGCCCGTCCGTCTTGTGCGCCTCGGTCTGCGGCGCGGGGCGCATCTCGTGCAGCACGACGGGCAGTCCGGCCGCCGGCGATCTGCCAGGCCGCCTCGCTGCCGGCGAGGCCGCCGCCGATGATGTGGATGGGTTGGCGCATGGGCGCCGGAAAGCGCTGGGCGCCAAACGGCCGCTCACTCAGTGATGTGGCGCTGACCTTCGCCTCCCCCTGCGTCCGAAGCCTCGGCTTCGACGCGAAGGAGGGAGATGCGTCCGCGGTTTAGATCGGCCAACGCCGACATCGCCACGCAACGCGACGGCCGATCTAAGTCGCTGGACGCATCGGGTGGGGGTGACCGGCCGCACACCTCACAGACACCCCCACCAGGAACGCCCATCGGGCTTAGTCGGCCGACGGCGTTCGAGGTGGGCGGTGCGGACAACCGCCTAAGCCCGTGGCGGTCCGTCCTCCCCCTCGATTCGTGTCGAAGGCTCGCCTTCGCCAGCGTCATGCCGGGCTTATCCCCGGCACCCAGGCATCCGCGGGCGCCGAAACCCGCGGTTCGCTGATCCCGGGCGACAAGCGCCGGGATGACAAGGAGAGAGCCGGCGGCGGTCTTCGCGGCTACGCCGCGAAAGCGGGAGGTCGCCGCGCGGGCTGCGCTTCTGGGCGCGCGCGCTCACCTTCACGATCTGCCAGCCCTGCTGGGCCAGCACCTTCTGCACGGCGCGGTCGAAGACTTCGCGGTAGGACGGGGCGACGTGCAGGCGGAAGGCGTCGAAGTGGGTGGGGACGATGCGGCGGCCGACCTCGAGGGGAGACGGCCGCGAACTCGGCATGCAGCTGGCCGTTGCCATCGCGAATTGTCCAGGCGGCGGTCATGACGCGTACTCCCGGGAGGCGCAGTGTGAGCCTGATGTACCAGCTGCCGCCTGAACGAGGGTTCGAGCGCGCATGTGTTAGCCGGCGTTCAGGCGCGGTGGCATTCCACCAGCACTGTAAAGGCGCTTGCGCCGGTGCGCTGTATCGCCCGGAACACTATGTGGATCAATTACTTGCCGAGAACCCATTGGGGGCAGATCGCTGCAGTGCTAACGGGGTCGGCGGGGCCGCGGAGGCGGCGCGGCCGACGGGGGATGGTTTGGGCGGGACGCTTCGGCTCGGGGGATGGGCGCACGCATCGGCGCCATGGCGGCGATTGCCGCCCTCCTGCTCTGCGCCTGCACGCACGAGCGCAAGGGCCCCGTCGGCCAGCACTACGTCGACTTCTCGACCAGGCCGCCGCGCAACAACACGGTCTATGTCTGCCACGCCTACGGCTGCCGCGATGCAGACGCCGTTCCGCTTCACGGACGCCGGATATCGCGGCGCTGGGCTCGCTGATGGCCAAGACGCGCAAGGCAGATACCGCGCACGAGGAGCGGCGCGCGGTCGCCTACGCCATCGGCTGGATGGAGCGGCGCACGGGCGACGTGATCGGCACGATCCGCCGACCGTCCCGGCATGGATTTCACGGCCAGCGGCGATCCGACCCAGCAGGACTGCGTCGACGAGGCCACCAACACCACGAGCTACCTTTTGATCCTGGAGCGCAACGGCCTGCTGAAGCACCACAGCGTCGGCACGCCGTTCTCCAAGGAAAATCTACTCCGCGGGGTGGCGGGCTGGCCGCACTGGACGGCCGTGCTCAAGGAGACCGGCAGCGGACAGCGCTGGGCGGTCGACAGCTGGATCTACGCCAACGGCGAGAACCCCGCGATCGTCGAGGCCGAGAAATGGTATATCTCGAGCCTGGCCGAGCTGCCGGCGGCGACGCGCTGAGCGCGGGACGTCGGCACGGGCGGGATGGACTGCTGAAGCAACGGTGTCAGGAGAGGCCGAGTAGAGTGGGCGCACCGTGAGAGCCGCCGGAGCCGGTGCCAGACGGCACAACGCCTCGCGCAGAGCCGGCGCAAAAAGGAGTACGCGTGACCCAAGCCCGCAAGCCCCTGCACATCGGCGGTTGCCAGTGCGGCGCGGTGCGCTATGCGCTCTACGCCGAGCCCAGCAATCCGCACGTGTGCCACTGCCGCATGTGCCAGAAAGCAACCGGCGGCTATTTCGGGGCGTTCGCCGGCGTGCCGCTCGCGGATTTTGCCTGGGAGAAGGGGACGCCCGGCGTCTTCAAGAGCTCGGAGCTGGCAGAGCGCGGCTTCTGCCGGGACTGCGGCACGCCGCTGTCCTTCCGCTACATCGACAGGGACCGCATCTCGGTCTCGCTCGGCAGCCTCGACGATCCGAGCCGCGTGGTGCCGATAAAGCAATTCGGGCTCGAGAGCCGCCTGCCGTTCGTGGCGGCGATCGCCGAGCCTGCCCGGCACCCGCACCGAGGACGACGTGCCGGCCGAGCGGCTGGCCAGTACAGGAGCCGGCAGCATCCGGACAATTCGTAGGTTGGGTCGAGCGAGCGACGATCAACGCAATGCCGAGCGCACCGGCGTTGGGTCATCGCTGACGCTCGACCCAACCGTCACAGCATCACCCGGCCAGCCGCGCCTCGATCGCCTCGAGCGCAGCTTGCGCCTTGGAGCCGTCAGGGCCCGCCGGCCTGCGCCATGTCGGGCCGGCCGCCGCCGCCCTTGCCGCCCAGCGCCGCGGCGCCGACCTTGACGAGGTCGACGGCGTTGTAGGTGCCGGTGAGGTCGTCGGTGACGCCGACGGCGAGGCCGGCCTTGCCGTCCTCGGTGACGCCGACGATGGCGACGATGCCGGAGCCCACCTGGCGTCTTGCCGTCGTCGATCAGGCCGCGCAGGTCCGCGGGGTTGAGGCCCTGCACGGCGCGCGCCATCAGCTTGACCTTGCCGACCGTGCGCACGGCCGGCCTCCGCCTTCGCCGCCCGCGCCGTTGCCGGCTGCCCCGCCGCCGAGCGCGAGGCTGCCGCTTGGCATTGGCCAGCTCGCGCTCCATCTGCTTGCGCTCCTCGATGCAGCGCCTTCACGCGCTCGACCACGTCCTCCGGCTTGGTGCGCAGCGCGCCGGCCAGCTCGCGCACGCGGCGTCCTGCTGCGCCAGGAACGCGCGCGCGCCTTGCGCGGTCAGCGCCTCGATGCGGCGCACGCCGGCGGCGCTGGCGGCCTCCGCGGTGACCCTGATCAGGCCGATGTCGCCGGTGCGCGCGACGTGCGTGCCGCCGCACAGCTCGACCGACCAGGCCTTGTTGGCCTTGTTCCTGCCCGCCTCTGCAGGGCCTGACACCTGCCCATGGAGACGACGCGCACCTCGTCGCCGTATTTCTCGCCGAACAGCGCCATGCGCGCCCGTCTCTCTCGCATCCTCCAGCGCCATCAGCCGCGTCTCGACGGGCGAGTTCTGCAGCACGAAGGCGTTGGCCATGGCCTCCACGGCCGCCAGCTTCCTCCGGCGTCATCGGCTTGGTGTGCGGAGAAGTCGAAGCGCAGGCGCTCGGGTGCAACCAGCGAGCCCTTCTGCGCGACGTGCGTGCCGAGCACCTGGCGCAGCGCCTCGTGCAGGAGATGGGTGGCGGAATGGTTGGCGCGCGTGGCGGTGCGGCGCGCGTGATCGACCACCAGCTCGACGGCGTCGCCCGGCTGAACGCGCCCTTCTCGACGCGGCCGATGATGCACGATCACGATCGCCCAGCTTCTTCTGCGTGTCCGTGACGCGGAACAGCGCGCCCTTGGCGCCCTTGATGAGGCCCTCGTCGCCGACCTGGCCGCCGGACTCGCCGTAGAACGGCGTCTGGTTGAGAACGAGCGCGGCCTCGTCGCCGGCTTTGAGGCTCGTTGAGCCTCCTTGCCAGTCCCTGAGGATGGCGCGGATCTCGCCCTCGGCGGCTTCCGTGTCGTAGCCCAGGAAGTCGGTGGCGCCGGCTTTCTCCTTGACCTCGAACCACACGGCTTTCGGTCGCCGCCTCGCCCGAGCCCTTCCAGGCCTTGCGCGCCTCCTCCTTCTGCTTGGCCATCGCCGCCGTCGAAGCGCCGCCATGTCGACGGCGATGCCGCGCGATTTCAGCGCGTCCTGCGTCAGGTCGAGCGGGAAGCCGTAGGTGTCGTAGAGCTTGAAGGCGGTGTCGCCGGAAAACACGTCGCCCTTGCGCAGGCTTGCCGCTGGCTTCATCGAGCAGGCCGAGGCCCTTCTCCAGCGTCTTGCGGAAGCGCGTCTCCTCGAGCTTGAGCGTCTCGGTGATGAGCGCCTGCCCGCGCACCAGCTCCTGGTAGGTCTCGCCCATCTGCTGCACCAGCGCCGGCACCAGCCGGTACATCAGCGGCTCCTTGGCGCCGAGCAGGTGGGCGTGCCGCATGGCGCGGCGCATGATGCGGCGCAGCACGTAGCCGCGGCCGACGTTGGAGGGCAGCACGCCCTCGGCGATCAGGAAGCTCGTGGCGCGCAGGTGGTCGGCGATCACGCGGTGGGAGGCCTGGTGCTCGCCCTGGCAGGGCACGCCGGTCGCGGCTTCGGAGGCCGCGATCAGCGCCTTGAAGAGATCGATGTCGTAGACGGACTGCACACCCTGCAGGATGGCCGTCATGCGCTCGAGGCCCATGCCGGTGTCGATGGAGGGCTTGGGCAGGTTGACGCGATCGCCGGGGCCGCGCTGCTCGTATTGCATGAACACGAGGTTCCAGAATTCCAGGAAGCGGTCGCCGTCCTGGTCGGCGCTGCCGGGCGGTCCGCCCGCGACCTTGTCGCCCTGGTCGAAGAAGATCTCCGAGCAGGGCCCGCACGGCCCCGTGTCGCCCGCCGACCAGAAGTTGTCCGAGGTGGCGATGCGGATGATCTTGCTGTCGGAGAAACCCGTCACCTTCTTCCAGATGCGGTAGGCATCCTCGTCGTCGTGATAGATGGTGACGACCAGCTGTCTTGGGATCGAGCGCGAAGTCCTTGGTGACGAGCTCCCACGCGAGCGGGATCGCCAGCTCCTTGAAGTAGTCGCCGAACGAGAAGTTGCCGAGCATCTCGAAGAAGGTGTGGTGCCGGCTGGTGTAGCCGACGTTGTCGAGGTCGTTGTGCTTGCCGCCGGCGCGCACGCACTTCTGCGCGGTGACCGCGCGCTTGTAGGGGCGCGTCTCCTGGCCGGTGAAGACGTTCTTGAAGGGCACCATGCCGGCGCTGGTGAACATCAAGGTCGGGTCGTTGCGCGGCACCAGCGGCGCCGACGGCACGACCTCGTGGCGCGTTCCTGGCGAAGAAGTCGATGAAGGTCGCTGCCGGACCTGATTGACGCCGACCATCGATGCCCTACTCTTGCGCCCTGGGCTGGCAGGCGCGATGCTGTGCACTCTGGCAGGAAAGTCGGCCCGCCGCCTCTTCTAGCCGGCGACGCGCTTCGCCCGCTGTCCACAAACGGCGCAATACCGTCGTCCCGAAAGCCGGGCCGGTCCCGTTGGATCCGGGACCCAGCGCCAGACAGGTCCGGATTTCAGCCGGCCAGTTCGCGATGCAGCCGTGTTACGCGCTTCGCGCGCGCGCCCTTGCGGCTGTCGGCTTCGGGCCTCGTCCTCCGCGACGAAGCCCTCGGGACCTGCCTCGGCTTCGGCGGCCTCATCGCCCTCGGGCGCACGCCTGCAGCATCTTGTCGACGATCAGGCCGGCGTTCTGCGCGCACGGCCTTCTCGATCTCGGCGGCGACCTTGGGATGCTCCTTGAGGAACGCCTTGGTGTTCTCGCGGCCCTGGCCGATGCGCTCGCCGTCGTAGGAGAACCAGGCGCCCGACTTCTCGACGATGCCGGCCTTGACGCCGAGGTCGACCAGCTCGCCGGTCTTGGAGATGCCCTCGCCGTACATGATGTCGAACTCGACCTGCTTGAACGGCGGCGCCACCTTGTTCTTGACCACCTTGACGCGGGTCTGGTTGCCGACCACCTCCTCGCGCTCCTTGATCTGCGCCGATGCGGCGGATGTCGAGGCGCACGGAGGCGTAGAATTTCAGCGCATTGCCGCCGGTCGTGGTCTCGGGGTTGCCGAACATGACGCCGATCTTCATGCGGATCTGGTTGATGAAGATCACCATGCATGTTGGACTTGGAGATCGAGGCGGTGAGCTTGCGCAGCGCCTGGCTCATCAGGCGCGCCTGCATGCCGGGCTGCATGTCGCCCATCTCGCCTTCGAGCTCGGCGCTGCGGCGTCAGGGCCGCCACCGAGTCGATCACCAGCACGTCGACGGCGCCGGAGCGCACCAGCGTGTCGGCGATCTCCAGCGCCTGCTCGCCGGCGTCGGGCTGGGAGATCAGCAGGTCGTCGACGTCGACGCCGAGCTTCCTGGCATAGACCGGGTCGAGCGCGTGCTCGGCGTCGATGAAGGCGCAGATGCCGCCCTTCTTCTGGGCCTCGGCCACGACCGTGCAGCGCGAGCGTGGTCTTGCCCGAGGACTCCGGGCCGTAGATCTCGACGACGCGGCCCGCGCGGCAGGCCGCCGATGCCGAGCGCGATGTCGAGGCCCAGCGAGCCCGTGGAGATGGCTTCCACGTCCATGATGCGTGTCGTTGGCGCTGAGCCGCATGATCGAGCCCTTGCCGAAGTTCTTGTCGATCTGGGCGAGGGCGGCCTCCAGCGCCTTCTGCTTGTCCATGCTTCCCCCTTCGACCACACGGAGCGGCGGCTTTTCGCATGGGTAACCCCTTATTTCACGAGTTGCAGATGGTGGCAAAACGCGACTCGGCCGGTGATCACAACGTACACGTTTCTTGTTCTCCTGGGTCAATACGCGGAGAGACGACCATCCACAGGCAGGCGAGTAGCCGCAAAGCGCGCAGCCTCGGTCCTACACAGTGCCGGCGCTGTGCGGGGACGCACGACGTTGCAGGCGCGCCCGCACTCCCCGCGTGCCTTGCCGCCGGGCGATGAAGGCCAGGCGCTCGAGAGAGGTGCACGTCCTGCTCGTTCTTGAGCAGGGCGCCGTGCAGCGGCGGGATCAGCTTGCGCGGGTCGCTCTCGCGCAGCGGTCTCGGGTCGAATGTCCTCGACTCATGCAGCAGCTTGAGCCAGTCGAGCAGCTCCGAGGTCGAGGGCTTCTTCTTCATGCCCGGCACCTCGCGCATCGTCGTAGAACAGCTTCAGCGCCTCGGCGACCAGGCGCCGCTTGATGCTCGGGGAAGTGCACCTCGACGATCGCGCGCATGGTGTCGGCGATCGGGGAAGCTGGATGTAGTGGAAGAAGCAGCGGCGCAGGAAGGCGTCGGGCAGCTCCTTCTCGTTGTTGGAGGTGATGATCACGATCGGGCCGGCGCTGCGCCTTGATGGTCTCGTCGCGTCTCGTAGACGTAGAACTCCATGCGGTCGAGCTCCTGCAGCAGGTCGTTGGGGAACTCGATGTCGGCCTTGTCGATCTCGTCGATCAGCAGCACCGGGCGCTCGTCGGCAGACGAACGCCTCCCACAGCTTGCCGCTTGCTGGATGTAGTTGCGGATGTCGCTGCACGCGCTCGTCGCCGAGCTGGCTGTCGCGCAGGCGGCGTCACCGCGTCGTATTCGTAGAGGCCCTGCAGCGCCTTGGTGGTCGACTTGATGTGCCACTCGATCAGCGGCGCGCTCGAGCGCCTTGGCGACCTCGATGGCCAGCACGGTCTTGCCGGTGCCCGGCTCGCCCTTGACCAGCAGCGGCCGCTGCCAGCGTGATGGCGGCATTGACCGCGACCTTGAGGTCGTCGGTCGCCACGTAATTCTTCGTGCCCTTGAACTGCATGAGGTCGCGCTTGCTCCCGAGGCCGGCAAAAGACGCGCGAGCTTAAGGGCGCGCACAGTCGGCTGCACAACGCAGCACAGCCGACAAGAAGGGGAGGGTTGGTCGATCGTCGCGTTGCGCACTGCCCAGGTAGCCACTCCAAGTGTAATGCTCCGATTACAACCTAAGCGTGCAATGGGATCTGCACATAAACCAGAGCCGATGCAGAAATACCGAGCCTCGTCATGGTTTAGCATCGGTGCGACAGGGTCAGTCAGAAACCATGAGTGCTGCACCGCACGGCAACCGCTTGACTTGGAAAACAGCGGCTTAAATACGGGCACCAACTCGCGCCGGTCGGATTGCTGCGCGACAAAGACAACGGATAACGAGCCGTCGGGAAGCGTGCATGGGCAAAACTGATCGCAAAATCGAACGCCAAAGAGGCCCACCGGGAAGGGCAACGGCGAGCCAGTAGGCCGCGCTCAATGGCAGCACGCGAGGCCGGGTCACGGTCAAAGTGAAAAGGCGGCGGCCAAGGGTGGCGCAAGAGCCGTGCCCGGCAAAGCAGCATCATCCTGCCTGACGGCTATCAGCCCATCCGAGAGCGAGCCGTTCATGAGCGAGCGGCACAGGATCTACTTCCGCAACAAGCTGGTGGCCTGGAAGGAAGAGATCGTCCGCCAGAACCGCGAGACGCTGCACATTCTGCACGAGGACTCCGCCCAGCACGCCGATCTCGCCGACCGCGCCACCTCCGAGACCGACCGCGCGCTGGAGCTCAGGGCCCGCGACCGGCAGCGCAAGCTGATCGCCAAGATCGATGCCGCGCTGGCGCGCATCGAGGACGGCAGCTACGGCTACTGCGAGGAGACCGGCGAGCCGATCGGGCTGAAGCGCCTCGACGCGCGACCCATCGCCACCCTCTCGCTGGAAGCGCAGGAGCGCCACGAGCGGCGCGAGAAGGTGTTCCGGGAAGATTAGGTAGGGCTAGGGACCAGGATTCGGCTAGCTCTGAACGCTGACCACCGAAACCTCATTCTCCAGCAACTCGCTTGCCGCCGCCCGCCGAGGCGGCGTTGGGCTGAGCGGAGTCCGGCGCCTTGCCGGCACGCTCCTCGAGGTACTGGCCGAGATAGCGCTTGACGGCCGTCCAGATCGCGCAGGTTGACGTCGACCTGGTTGAAGGGGATCTCGATGCCGGCCTCGCGCAGCGCCTTCAGCATGGCGACGCGCAGGTCCGGACTGCACGCCCAGTGCCTGGCTGATGTCCGCGAGGTAGACGCGCAGCGAGAACTGCAGCGCGCTGTCGCCGAAGCTGTCGAAGGCGACGACCGGCTCCGGCGTGGCGCAGCACCTGCGGATGCGCTTCGGCGCAAGCCTTGCAGGATGCGCCATGCACCTGCTCGGGGTCGGAATTGTAGCCGACGCCGACCTTCACGATGACGCGGCCCAGCGAGTTGCGGTGCGTCCAGTTGAGGACGCGGCCGGTGATCAGCTCCGGAGTTGGGAATGATCAGGCTGGCGCGGTCGAAGGTCTCGATCTTCGGTGGCGCGCACGCTGATGCGGCGCACGTTGCCCTGCTGATCGCCGAGCACGATCCAGTCGCCGACCTTGATCGGGCGCTCGATCAGCAGGATCAGCCCGGACACGAAGTTGTTGACGATCGACTGCAGGCCGAAGCCGATGCCCACCGACAGCGCGCCGGCGACGATGGCCAGATTGGTGATGTCGAGGCCGGCGTAGGAGACGGCGAGCAGGGCTGGCGAGCGCGATGCCGACGTAGCCCACCACCGTGTCGATGGAATTGGCGATGCCCGGGGTCCATGCGCGTCTGCTGCAGCGCCTGCTCGCGCAGCCAGCGCTGGAACAGCCGGCGTGGCGAACAGCAGCGCGATGAACAGCGACGATGCCGAGCAGGATGCGGGCGAGCGAGATGCGGAACTGGCCGATCTCGATGCCCGAAGAACAGCGACTTGAACCAGTCGCGGATGTCGGCGCCGGAGAAGCCCCATTGCAGCATCAGGAACGGCAGGGCGCGCGATGATGAGGGCGAAGGTGAGCGCGAGCTCGGTCAGGCGCGCCAGCTGGTTGCGGCGCGGCGCGTCGAGGCCGAAGCGGGCTCTCGAGCATCTCGCCGACCGGATAGCCGTCGCTGCTGCGGCTCGCGCGTGATCGGCGCGGATGGCGAGATAGCAGCAGGCACCCGACGACGACGACGATGCCGGTCAGCACCAGCTGCTGGGCGATGAAGCGCGCCAGCGCCACGTAGCCGAGCAGCGGCAGCGGCGAGGATGCTGAGCGCGATCAGCCATAGCGGCAGCCTTGAGCCAGCGCGGCGCATGGCGCGAGACGGGCTGCGGCCGTCGCCGCATCCGGCGGGTAGCATCGGCTGCCTGCGGACAACGGCCGCTTGCGGGGTGAAGGGTGTCAGCAGCAGGCCGATCAGCAGCGCGGCAAAGCCGGTGCTGGCCGCGAACGACTGCACGACGCTGACCGCCAGCGGCACGAAGAACACGCGGCTGATCTCGGTCAGCGCCCCGTCGATGGCGTAGACGGCCGTGATGGCGCACAGCAGCACAGCCGATGCGGCGCGTCGGCGCGATCGGCAAGCGACACCAGGCGCCACTGCGGCGAGCGCGGGGCGAGCACGGCGTAGATCAGCGCCGAGAGTGACCGCAGCAAGCACGATGATCGCCTTCAGCACGGCTGCGGCCGCCCGCCCCCAGGGCGGATAACAGCAGGTCCAGCGCATCGAGCCCGCCGTAGAGCAGCACGCCGGCGGCGATCGCCGGCAGCGCGCGCAGCGGCGCCACCCACGCCACCGACATCGCCCGCTCGAAGAAGGAGGGCGGCGGCGCCTCGGTGCGCAGGCGGCGCCGGTCGGTGATCCTGCCGATGCTGTAGCCTGAGACCGAAGAACAGAACGAGCGCGGCCACCAGCACCAGCGCGGTCAGCTGGCATGCGCTTGGCGACGGCCCACTAGCAGCCAGTCCTCGGTACAGGTAGTGCGATGCGGTGGCCGACTGCCGGCGCCTCGCTCGATCAGGTCGCGCCATACGCCCGGCAGCAGCGGGCTCGGCAGCCGCTCCAGCAGGTTCGTGGTGAAGAGCGAGTGGCGCAGCACCGTGATCTTCTCGATCAGCTGGCGGGCGCGCACCCAGGTGAGCTCGGTCGACTTGATGGCGCCGTCGAGCGCGGCGGCGAGCGCCGTGAGGCGTGCGCGCTCGGCGGCAATCGCCGGCGCCTCGGGCGGCGCATCCTTGGCGGGCGCGGGCCCGAGCTTCTCGATCTGCGATCTGCACGGCGGCGAGCTGCGGGCGCAGCGTTCTCCGGCGGTGTCGGTGGAGTCGGACGAGGATGCTCTCGACGTCGACGCGCAGCCGCCCCAGCTCCTCCTCGAGCTCGGTCAGGTGCTGCATGGCCTTCTCGGCGGCCTCGATGGCGGTCGTCAGCCGCGCGACGCCATCGGCAACTGTCGTCGTCGGCAGCGTCGACTTCGCTCGGCGCGACGGATCCGGCGGGAGCGGGTTCGCTGCAGGCTGCGGCGGGGCGCGGCGGCGGCGTCTGCGCGCCGCAGGCGCAGATCGCAGCGCCATCGCCAGCAGCAGCGCGACGAGCGAGATAACGACAGCGGACGCCGAAAATACGCGGCTGCGTTCATTCGTTGACGGCTTGGCCGAAAGCTGCGCGGCTGACGGGCGAACACGGGAGCGGCGATGGCTCGGCCGCGGTCCTCTCGGCGCTGCATCGGCGTCTCGGCGCGCGCTGATGTCGGTCCTCGATGACCACATCGACCGGGCCGCCGGTCATGATCAGGTGCTCGACGTCGTCGCGGCGGATCAGCACCAGCCGGCGGCGGCTGTCGATGGTGGCCTGCTCGACTCACGCCGAGGCGCGGCTCGGGCGCGCGGCTTGAACCAGCCACCCTTCACGATTGAGGCTGCGTGTCGCCCGTGACGATAGGTGCGATAGGCCACATAGGCCGAGCCGCGGCTGCGGCGCCAGCAGCACCAGGACAAAAAGCCAGAAGAGCCACGACATGTCTCTAGGTCTCCATCGAATCGCTGCGCCGAGAGTGCGCCGTTTTTCCGCGCACGCCAAGCACGCCGCGGCCCGGCGGCGCATTGCCTCTGATATCGCAGGTGAGCGAGAGACGCGGAGCGCACCCAGCTCAACGGATCGAGCCGCCATCGCCGGATCGGGCCGGCCTTCATCGCATCTTAACCTGAATGATTGCTTTCTTGAAGCGCGCCAGGCCTGCCCGGCCCTGCCCGAGGCACGGCCTTGCGCATCAGGTCGACCAAGATCCGGTTAGTACATGCGTCCTGATGTTGGCCTCATCCAGGCTGCTGCGGACTCCCTTCGCGCTCAACCTGCAGAGCGCTGCGGGCTGTGCTCGGCCCAGAATCAGCTAAGACTTGCCGCCGCATGGCAGACATGGGGGCACGTCGCGCGACGGCGCCGGCTGCAGCTGGCCCGTTGCGCGGTCGCGGGCGCTCGAGCGGCCTTGTCCTGCGTCCTGGGCCCGTCACGGCGCGGCTGGCGTGGCTGCGCGCTGCTGGATCGGCGGCGCCGCCGAGCTTGCCGTGCTCGGCGTGCTGGCGCTGCTGGCCGTGGCCGGCGCTTTCCTCATCTTCGGGCTGCTGTCCGGCTATCTGCGCGTGAGCGAGCGGGTCGCCGAGGCCGGAGATGGTCAAGACGGTCGCCGACGGCCTCGACAGCGGCCTGCAGATCGTCGACGCGCCAAGGGCGACGTGCTCTATCGCAATCGCGCCCTGCAGCGCCTCACCGGCAGGCGCGCCGGGCCGGCACGCGACGCTGGAGGAGCTGTTCGCCGGCGAGCCGGACTCGGCGCAGGCCTTCTTCCGCCTCAACCGGGCGGCCGAGCGCGGCGAGCCGCGCGACGAGGAGTTCTACGTGCGCTCGCGCGCTTGCCGAGGCGGCGCAGGCCGCTGGCTGCAGGTGTCCGGTGCGTCCGCTTCCGGCGCCCAGCGCGTGCCGAGCGGCCGCCTGACGCTCTGGCAGGTCGCGGACGTGACGCGCGAGCGCGCCGCGCGAGATCGAGACGGTCGGCGGCCTGGAGGTCGACGCTCGCCTTCTACGACGATCTGCCGCAGGGGCTGTTCGCCGTGATGCGCCGGACGGGCGCATCGCCCACATCAACGCCACGCTCGTCGCAATGGCTGCGGCTGCGACCGGAGTCCGGCCGCGCGCTGACGCTGATCGACATCGTGTCGGCCGGACGGCGCTGCGCTGATCCGTGCAGGCCGCCGATCCGCGCGCCGGCCGCGTCACCCGCCTCGAGCTCGATCTGCTGCGCGAGGACGGGCGCGCCTTCCCGGCCCAGCTCATCTGCCGCAGCCACGGCGCGGCGGCGTCATCTCCGTGCTCGTGCTCGACCGCGGCGACGAACCAGCGCGCGACGGCAGCGCGCGCGGACAGCGGAGTGCGCACTCACGCGCGCTGTTCCAGTCGGCGCCGTTCGGCATCGCCACCGCCGATGCCGACGGCCGCATCGTCACGCGCCAACGCCGCCTTCATGCGCATGTTCGCCGTGAGGGACGCGAGGTGCCCGCCACCGTCGCCGACCTCGTGCCCGACGGCGAGGAGGAGGCGGGCCGCGAGCTCGCCAAGGCGCTGCAGCGCGCGGTACTCGGGCCGCACCGGCGCGGCGCCCGTCGAGGTCTTCTCTCGGCGCCCAGCGCGAGCTGGCGCGGCGCATCTACGTCAGTCGCGCTCGGCACGCGGCACGCGCGGCCGCGAGGGCGCCGTGCTCTATGCCATCGATGCCACCGAGCAGAAGGCGCTCGAGCTCAAGTTCGCGCAGAGCCACAAGATGGAGGCGGTCGGCAAGCTCGCCGGCGGCGTGGCGCACGACTTCAACAACGTGCTGACCGCCATCATCGGCTTCTCCGATCTGCTGCTGCAGACGCACCGGCCGACCGATCCCGCCTACCGCGACATCATGAACATCAAGAGCAGCGCCAACCGCGCGGCCGGCCTGGTGCGCCAGCTGCTGGCCTTCTCGCGCCGGCAGACGCTGCAGCCGGAGGTGCTGGAGCTGGGCGAGCTGCTGACCGACCTCGCCGCGCTGCTCAACCGGCTGCTCGGCGAGAAGATCGACGCTCAAGATCCTGCCGGGCCGCGACCTGTGGCACGTCAAGGCCGACCGGACGCAGTTCGAGCAGGTGATCATCAACCTGGCGGTCAACGCCGCGCGACGCCATGCCCGACGGCGGCAGCCTCACCATCCGCACGCGCAACATGTCCGAGCGCGAGAGCCTGAAGCTCGCCGGCTCCGGCATGGCCGCCGGCGAATACGTCCTGATCGAGGTCGAGGACACCGGCGTCGGCATGCCGCCGGAGGTGATGGCCAAGATCTTCGAGCCGTTCTTCACCACCAAGGACGTCGGCAAGGGCACCGGCCTCGGCCTCTCCACGGTCTACGGCATCGTCAAGCAGACGGGCGGCTACATCTTCGCCGACAGCGAGGTCGGCAAGGGCACGACCTTCCGCGTCTACCTGCCGCGCCACATCGTCGAGAACGAGGACGAGCTGCCGCAGCGCGCCGAGAAGAAGAAGGAGCCGCACGCGCGACCTCACGGGCACGGGCCGCGTGCTGCTGGTGGAGGACGAGGACGTGGTGCGCAACTTCGCGGCGCGCGCGCTGTCGCGCCAGGGCTACGAGGTGCTGGAGGCCGGCACCGGCGTGGAGGCGCTCGAGGTGATGGAGCGCGAGAAGGGCCAGCGTCGACATCGTCGTCAGCGACGTGATCATGCCGGAGATGGACGGGCCGACGCTGCTGAAGGAGCTGCGCAAGACCAACCCGGCGCTCAAGTTCATCTTCGTCTCGGGCTATCCCGACGACGCCTTCAAGAAGAGCCTCGACGACAACGAGGCCTACGCCTTCCTGCCCAAGCCCTTCACGCTCCCGCAGCTCGCCGCCAAGGTGAAGGAGCAGCTGGCGGGTAGTGGCGCGAGAACGCGCGGATGAGGTGGGCGTCAGACCCCAACGTCGTCGATGCAATGATCGCTGCAAGCGTATCGTCGGGGTCTGACCCCATCTCACCTCGTCACAGCTCCCTTGCCGTCGAAGGTGTCGCAGGCCTGCATGCGGCCGGTCTCGAGCGCTCCTTCTTGAACCAGCGCACGCGCTGCTGCGAGAGCCGTGGGTGAAGCGATCCGGCACCACCTGGCCCTGCGTGCGCTTCTGCAGCGTGTCGTCGCCGATCTGGGCCGCGGCATTGAGGCCGGCTCTCGACGTCGCCCGGCTGCAGGCGGTTCTTCACCTGGTCGTTGAGGCTCGCCCACACGCCGGCCAGGCAGTCGGCCTGCAGCTCCATGCGCACCTGGTAGCGCGTTGGCGCGGGCCTGGTCGCCGCCGCGCATGGCCTGCTGCTTGAGCGCCTGCACCTTGTCGGAGATGCCCGAGCAGCGTTCTGCACGTGATGCCCGATCTCGTGCGGCGATCACGTAAGCCTGCGCGAAATCGCCCGGCGCATGGAAGCGCTCCTGAGCACGCGGTAGAAGGCAAGATCGATGTAGACCTTGCGGTCGAGCGGACAGTAGAAGCGGCCCCATCGCCGACTGGCCGGTGCCGCACGCCGTCTGCGTGGCGCCGGTGAACAGCACCAGCGTCGGCTTCTCGTAGCGCTTGCCGGCGGCCTGAACACGCGCTCCCACACGTCCTCGGTGTCGGCCAGCACGCGGCTCACGAAGCTGCGTCATCTCGGCTTCCTCCGGCGCCAATGCGCGGCTGCTGGCCGCCGGGAATGCTCGAACGGCGAGCCGCGAGCCTGGCTCGGGCGCTGGATGTCGGGCATGCGCGGATGCCGTCGCCGCTGCTCAAGCAGCTCCAGCGGGTTGATGCCGAGCATCAGGCAGATGACGCCGATGACGATGAGCGAGGTGATGCTCAGACCGCCGCCGCCGATCGGGATGGGCATGCCGCCGCCGCGCGAGAACATGCCGCCGCCACCCTCGCCGCGGCGATCCTCGACGTTTTCGCTTTCCCGATCGCCTTCGGCCGTATCGCATGGCGTAGATCCTCTGATGTTGCGGCGCTAGTCGCTATCCGTCCTGCTGGCGCCGGATTTGGCCGTCCTCAGCCCGGCAGCGCCAGGAACCGGCTGCCCGCCTCCGACCGGCGCGCCCGGTCCGGCTTCGGCCTTCAAGAGCGCATGCACCTGGCGTGAGGCGGCCACCGTGCCTTCGTTCTCGTAGGCCTCGTGGTTCTTCTCGATGTCCTTCAGCTCGTAGCGGTAGTTGCACATGAGTCCGTGGGCCTCGCGCAAGCCCTTTGCCGAGATATCCCCTGCCAGTTGATGCGCTCCAGGCGCGCGCCGTTGCCCAGGTGGAAGCGGGCCACGGGATCGACGGGATGCCCTTCGGCGGTCTTGGCATCGAGGAAATAGTGCGCGGCGAGCCGCAGGAGAAGGGGCTTCGATGGGCTCGGCGGCGGCGGTGTCGACCCAGGCCGGGTCCTCCAGCACCCGCAGCCGCTCGCTTCGGCCGGCGTGACGAGGTCGGAACTGCTCGTCGCCAGCCAGCTCCTGCGCTCAGCCACTCGGCAAAGCCCGGCACCGGCGAGAGCGTCACGAACGTCTTGAGGCTCGCGCGCTCCTTCACCAGGTCCTCGACCACCTGCTTGATCAGGAAGTTGCCGAAGGAGATGCCGCGCAGGCCCTCCTGGCAGTTGGAGATCGAGTAGAACACCGCCGTCGTCGGCTTGTCCGCGGGCTCGCCGTTCTTGGGCGCCTCGCGCAGCAGCGATTGGATGCTGTCGGGCATGTCGCTGGTCAGCGCCACCTCGACGAAGATCAGCGGCTCGTCGATCAGCGAGGGGTGGAAGAAGGCAAAGCAGCGCCGGTCCGCCGGATCGAGGCGGCGGCGCAGATCGTCCCAGCCCTGGATCTCGTGCACCGCCTCGTAGGCGATGATCTTCTCCAGGATGACGGCCGGCGTGTGCCAGTCGATGCGGCGCAGGACCGAGAAACCCGCGATTGAACCAGGACGCCAGCAGATGCATGAGATCGCGATCGACCGGCGCGCGAGCGCCGGCTCGCCTGCGGCCAGCAGGTCGCGGCGCATGGCCACGATCTCGGCGGTGGCGCCGGGCGCCAGGTTGAGCCGCCGGAAGAACTCCTGGCGCGGGCTTTCGACCGCCTGCTGCAGCTGCGGCGACGGCGGCCGGGTCGGGGCTTGCCAGATAGGCTTTGGCGGCGCGCGCGACCGCGTCGGCGTCCGGCTGCATGCTGTCGGCCAGGAAGCGCCAGGAATTGGCGGCGCTCGTGCGGCTCGAGCGCGCGGTAGCTGGCGAGGATGGCGCTGGCGATGGCAACGCCCGGATGCCTCGCCGCGGCCGGACAGCGAGCGCCGCTGCCAGCTCGTTGATGTCGTCCTTGCGGTCCGACGCCGCCGCAGCGAGCGCGGCAGCGAGCGTGGCGGCCCTGCTCGGCAATGCTGCCCAGCAGCTCCTGGAGGAAGGAAACGTTCACGAGACGGACTCCCCAATCTTGTGCAGGCCAGGCCCAGCCAACCGGCCAAGCTGACGCTCAATTACAACAATTTGGCGACCGATGCGTTCCCCGTCGCCGAGGGCGCTCAGCACGTATGCCGGGGGTCTGACGACCTCCTGTCGACAGCCCGTGGGTTGCGCTCGCGCATTCTGAGGCCATCCGCAAAGGGGAGACGCCCATGACCACCGAGACCTACGAAGTCCTCGCCATCAAGTACGGCGAGTTCACCAGCCGCCGCCGCTTCGAAAGCTTCATCGCCGCCGACGACCACGATGCCCCGCACCCCATCGACTATTTCGTCTGGGTGATCCGCAACGCCAACCGCACCATCGTGGTCGACTGCGGGCTTCGATGCAGCCGAGGGCGCCAAGCGCGGCGCGCAAGATCGCGCGCACGCCGGCCGCCGCGCTGGAGATGATCGGCGTCTCCGCCTGCGCGCCTGGAGCAGCTCATCATCTCGCACCTGCACTACGACCATGCCGGCACCATGGCGGCGTTCCCCAACGCCCGCTTCCATCTGCAGGCAGCCGAGATGGCCTACGCCACCGGCCCCTGCATGTGCCACAACCACCTGCGGTATCCGTTCACCGCCGACCACGTGTGCGAGATGGTGCGCAACGTCTACTCGGGCCGGGTGATGTTTCATGACGGCGACGGCGAGGTCGCCCCGGGCGTCACCGTGCACAAGGTCGGCGGCCACAGCCGGGGCTTGCAGTGCGTGCGCGTGATGACGGCGACGGGGCCGGTCGTGCTCGCCTCCGACAGCTCGCACTTCTACGAGAACTTCGAGAAGGGCAAGGTCTTCCCGATCACCATCGATATCGCCGACGTGCTCGACGGCTATACGCGCCTCAAGGCGCTGGCCGCCTCGCCGCGCCACGTCGTGCCGGGCCACGACCCGCTCGTGCTGCATCGCTACCCCGCGCTCAACAGCCAGACGCAGGGCATCGTGCACCGGCTCGACGTTGCCCGCCTCGACGCCTGAGGCCCTCGCATCGCCCAGGCCCGCCGAGCGGCAACAGCGGCGGGCCTATGTCCGGGAGTTGGCGGCCAAGAGTTGCCCAGGCTGCATAGGTCTGGCACATTGCCGCGCATAATTTGTTTACGGGTGGGGGCTAAGTGTCGAAAAAAGGAGTGGTCGGAACGTCGGAGTGGAGGACGGACCCAATGATGCAGGAGAGCCCGGTCCCTGGGCAGGCTACCTCGACGGGGAGCGCCCAGAGGACGGACCGGAGAAAGAGCCCGCGACGGCGCGTCCTGAAGGACGGCAAGCTGATCTTCGGTCCGGGCCGTTCTGTCGTCGACTGCACCATCGACAATACAGTCGGCCGGCGGCGCCCACGTGCGCCTCAACGGCTCCCATGGCCTGCCGCAGGAGTTCTATCTGGCCGAGGCCTCCAGGGGTATCGTCCACAAGGCGGAAGTCGCCTGGCGGACGACCGCGGGCATAGGACTGGAAGCTGCTGGGAACGCTGGACGACGCCGCGGCGCGCGAAGCTCTGCCGCGGAAATTCCGGCGCAGCTGAGCGCCGACGTCAGCTGCGAAGCGGCACGAGGTTGGGCCGGTGCGGCAGCGCCGCGGGCGTCTTGACGCCCCAGACCAGGCCGAGCCGCGCCAGCACCACCAGCACCCACCAGCCCGGATCGGTCTCGCCCGCGCCGCAGGCCCAGCCGCGCCGAGCCCGGGAAGGCGTGATGGTTGTTGTGCCAGGCCTCGCCCATGGTGATCGAGCCCGCAACAGGGCACGTTGTAGCCCTGCACGCCCGCGCCCTCGATGTGCCAGGAGCGCGGCCCGCGATTGTGGGCGAAGTAGCCGACCAGCCAGTGCCCGGTCACCGAGGCGGCCACGCGCACGCGCGATGCCCCACACCAGCCACGGCATGCCGCCCATGCGCGAAGAACAGCACCGCCCAGGGCAGCTGCTGCGCCATCCAGGTGCGCTCGATGAACTGGTAGAAGCGATCCTCGGCGACGCGCCGCTCCATCACCAGCTCGGGCGGATGCGCCAGCTGCAGCTCGCAATGCAGCTGCCAGAAGCCGTCGCGCAGGATCGACGAGCGATGCGCGAGATAGGCGTGGCAGCGCGGGCTTGCGCTGCGCCCAGTCGCGGATGTCGTGCTGGCGGATCATGCCGTAGGGGCCGGCCATGCCCGACCAGCGTGCCGAGATAGACGAACAGCCGCTCCAGCCACAGCGGGCAGTCGTAGGCGCGGTGGATGAGCCGGCGGTGCATGCCGAGCGAATGGCCGAGGCAGACCGTGACGGCCGTCGTGGCGAGGAACAGCGCCAGCGCGCCCCAGGTGAAGATAGATGGGCCCGCCGATCAGGGCCGTCAGCGTCATGGCCGAGATCCACAGCGATTTGACCGGCTTCCAGCGCACCACGCCCTCGCACGGCATCGGTGTCGTCGGCGTCGAGCATGCGCGGGGAGCGCAATGAACTCTGTGAGCCGGCCAACGCCGCCTCGACGGGGTCGATTCCAACTACGCTCTTCCCTCTCCGACTGCAACCGCGCCACAGCATCCTCTCCACAACGCTGTCGAGGAGTTGACTGGTGTCCTGCGGCAAGGTCAAGACCGAGCGAGCACAGCGGACCCATCGTCTGATGCGGCGGCGAGGAAATCAATAGAGTTCATCTCGCCGGGTCGCTGTCCTGCGCGGTCGTCGATGCGATCTCCGGACAAGCCCCGAGGATGACACGTCGAGGACACGACGCGTGCTAAGGTTCGCCTGGATCCGGAATGGAGCGAGGCGACATGAGCAGAGAGCAAGACGGCAAGGGCGAGCGCGGGTTCCTGCGCGGGCTGCAGAATTACGGCGATCGCGACTTCTCCATCTACATGCGGCGCGCGTTCGCCAAGTCGATGGGCTACACGGGCGACGAGCTGGCCCGCCCCGTGGTCGGCATCGCCTATCACGCACTCGCAGTTCAATCCCTGCCATCGCCACTTCCCCGAGCTGCTCGACGCCATCAAGCGCGGCGTGGCGGCGGCCGGCGGGCTGGCGCTCGAGTTCCCGACCATCTCGCTGCACGAGTCCACGCTGCGCGCCCAACTCCATGAAGTTCCGCAACCTGATGGCGATGGACACCGAGGAGATGATCCGCGCCCAGCCGATGGATGCGGTGGTGCTGATGGGCGGCTGCGACAAGACCGTGCCGGCGCAGCTGATGGGCGCGGCGAGCGCCGGCAAGCCCGCCATCCAGCTGATCGGCGGCCCGCAGATGACCTCGCGCTACAAGGACGACCGCGTCGGCGCCTGCACCGACTGCCGCAAGTTCTGGACGCAGTTCCGCGCCGGCAAGCTCGGCCAGGCCGAGATCGAGGCGGTGGAGGGCCGGCTCGTGACCACGGCCGGCACCTGCGCGGTGATGGGCACGGCCTCCACCATGGCGGCCATCGCCGAGGCGCTGGGCATGACGCTGCCGGGCACGGCGGCCATCCCCGCCGTGCACGCCGACCGGCTGCGGGCGGCGGAAGCCACGGGCGCGCGCGCCGTGGCGCTGGCGCGATCCGACCTGACGCCCGACAAGATCATCACCGCAGGCGCGATCGAGAACGCGGCGCGCGTGCTGCTGGCGCTCGGCGGCTCCACCAACGGCGTGATCCACCTCGCCGCCATCGCCGGCCGCGCTCGGCCTGAAGCTCGATCTCGAAGCGGCTCAACGAGCTTTCCGACACGACGCCCGTGCTGGCGGCCGTCAAGCCGGTCGGCAACGAGTTCTACATGGAGGACTTCTTCGCCGCCGGCGGCATCGGCGCGGTGCTGCGCGAGCTGAAGCCGCTGCTCCACCTCGACTGCATGACCATCACCGGCGAGACGCTGCGGCGAGCGCCTGGCCGCCGAGGAAGGCGATCTACGTCGACCGCCGCGTGATCAAGCCGGCCGCCGAGCCGCTGGAGCCGCAGGGCGGCCTCGTCGCGCTGTTCGGCTCGCTGGCCCCCGACGGCGCCATCATCAAGCGCTCCGCCGCGACGCCGGCCCTGTTCGAGAAGACGGCGCGCGCGTGGTGTTCTCGTCGCTCGAGGACCTGGCCGCCCGCATCGACGATCCCAAGCTCGACGTGACGGCCGGACGATATTCGTCGATCCTGCAGAACGCCGGCCCGCGCAGCGCCGTCGGCCATGCCGGAGGCGGGCTTCCTGCCGATCCCCAAGAAGCTGCTGGAAGCCGGCGTCAAGGACATGGTGCGCATCTCGGACGCGCGCATGTCCGGCACCGCCTACGGCACCATCGTGCTGCACGTGGCGCCGGAGGCGGCCGTCGGCGGGCCGCTGGCGCTGGTGCGCAACGGCGACCGCATCCGGCTGAGCGTGAAGGAGCGCCGGCTCGATCTGCTGGTGGACGAGGCGGAGCTGGCGAAGCGCCGGCAAGGCTGCGTCAAACCCGCGGGTCAGGACGCCAGCAGCTGCGCGGCTACGACAAGCTGTTCCGCGAGACCGTGCTGCAGGCGCCCGGACGGCTGCGACTTCGATTTCCTGCGAGGGTCAGACCCTGCGGGTCTGACCCAACAGCTGGATGGACGCTCATCCATGCCCGCCCCAGGACGTGAAGAGCTACGAAGGTGCATGGCAGCATGTGATGAGCCGCGGCGTCGATCGCGGGCGCGTATTCCGCAGCGACGTCGATCGTCAGATCTTCCTGGAGTGCGTAGACGCTGCGCAGCCAGCACCGACATGCCCAGATCCGCGCCTACTGCCTGCTCGGCAACCACCTACCACCTCGTGCTCTTCAGCGAGAGAGGGCACCTGTCGGACGGGCATGCGCTTCGTACGGCCGTTTCACTCAGAGGATCAATTATCGCACAACAGGATGGGCCCACTGTTCCGGGGCCGCTTCGCATCAGTGCCGATCAAGGACGACGCGCATCTCGTCTGCGTCAGTCGCTACATTCATCGCAATCCGGTGGAAGCGGGGCTCGCGCTCGCGAGCCGCAAGATTGGCTGGGTGGTCGAGCGCCGGCGTCTGGGCACCGCGCAGCGCCAGCGTGGTTTCGGACGGATGCGAATCCTGAGATGTTCGGCTGGCGCGATGGCAGAGGCGAGAGTACCGGGATTCCATCGCCGCGGCGGTAGATGAGCCCACGCGCTCGAGTTACAGGCAGATCGAGGCCGTGATAATGGGGGTCAGACCCGCAGGGTCTGACCCCGCAATCACCGCTCCGCCATCAGCGGCCGATGCGGCGGATGGCGACGCGGCGGCTGAGCGGCTCTGGCCGCCAGCGTGTCGACCTTGGGATACTGCTTGCCGTAGCCCTGGGTGACGAGATTCTCCGGAGGCACGCCGAACGTCTCCGACAAGACCTCGGCCACCGCCTCCGCCCGCCGGTCCGACAGGCTGAGATTGTCGACATCCGACCCGACCAGGTCGGTGTGGCCTTCGACCAGAAATACCTCGTCGGGGTTGCGGCTCCAGCACCCGCAGCATCGCCCTGGCGATGCGCTCGAGTTGCGGATACTGGTCGGGCGGAGACTTGCCACGCCCCGAACTCGAAGATGAT
>ERZ1370068.4661-contig-3720_pt1 | contig 33251 bp, 53 predicted proteins | sample MGYA00561227_ERZ1370068 | MGnify/ENA primary metagenome ERZ1370068 (study PRJEB38410, sample SAMEA6850437) | metagenome | study: Metagenomic assessment of the ecological functions of the soil: analysis of the soil microbiota associated with the...
CGTATTGCTGATCCCAGGATTTCCGCGCCGGGTCGGGGTGGTGACTCCCTGGCCAACGGCGCGCGGCGCTGCGCGGCATTCTGAATGTCGCTTTCCAGACGCACGCGCACGGTCCGACGTCTTGTTGGCCTTCGCAATCGTGCAGGACATTGCTCCGCACGAGATCGTCCGGGCCATAAAATTTCTAAACGAACATCATCAGCGGGCGCTGCGCGAAGGCAGGTTCGAGGCCGGCATGGACGTGATCATCGTGGGGCGCGGCGGCGGATCGATCGAAGACCTTTGGGCCTTTAACGAAGAAGTGGTCGCGCGCGCGATTCGCAGTTCCGCGATTCCGGTCATCTCGGCCGTTGGTCACGAAACAGATTTCACGATCGCCGATTTTGCGGCTGACCTGCGGGCGCCGACGCCTTCTGCCGCGGCCGAGATCGTAGCCGCGCACGAAGCGGAGTTGTGCTCGCGTCTGGCGGGTTTAACGGGAACCCTGGCCCGCTCGATGCGCTATCGCATCTGCGGGCGCGCGCAACGACGTGCAGGAGTTGGCGCATTCACCGGCGTTTGAAGCCGTCACCGCGCGAGCTGCGGAGTGCGGCCAACGCGATCGACGCCGCTGACTATCGAATGCAAGCGGCAATCACCAGCGAAATTGCAGACACTATCATCGTCAATTAACGGCGGCCGCTCATAGTCTTATCGCCGGCGCGTCTGCGTTCGATAGCGTCGGCCGCGCGCGCCCGTTTCGAATCAGCTAAACAAGACGCGCGATGCCTGGATCGACTAATCGGCTTGAAAGCCGCCCGGCAACAATTAGGGATCGCGGCAGCCGCGCTGGATGCGATGTCGCCTTTGAGAGTTTTGGAGCGCGGATATGCGATCGCGCAAAATGCGCAAGGTCAGGTGCTTCGCGAAGCGAGTACGATGACACGCCGGCGATGAAGTGCGCCTGCGGCTTTGGAAAGGCAGTCTGGATTGCCGCGTCGAAGGAACGAACGTCAAATGAAACGCAATCGCATCGTTATCAACATGGATTCGCCCCGGCCCAAAAAGTCTGGAGGCAGATTGGGCAAGGGTGCTGCTGATTGTCGCCCTGGTGCTGCTGCTGATCGTCGGGGGCCTCGGCACGGGAGGATATTTTTGGTGGCGCAGCTTTCAGAACGGTCCCGCTTATGCACTCGCACTGCTGGTCGATGCCGTGCAGCGCAACGATGGCGCGGCGTTCGACAAGATGATCGATCCCGACAAGATCAGTGCTGACTTTGTCGCTCAGGTGCGCGAGAAAATGTCCGGTTCGTCGCTGACGGCCTCGCTTTCGTCTGACTCAAGCCGATGCGGCCTCAACGCGGCGATTTCAGCGAAACTCAAAGACACCGTCCACGAACAGTTGATCAATGAACTGCGGGAGTTGACTGAGGTCGCCAAAGGAAAGCCGCTCTTCATCGTGGCGCTGGGCGTTCCTTACTTCGCCGACATCAAGCAGGAAAACAACACCGCATTCGGCGACCGTGAATATCAAGAGGCGAAGTGATTAAGCTTACAATGCAGGCGCGAGGATAATCGCTGGCGAATCGTCGCCGTCCAGGACGAGAAGTTGGCCAAGATGGTTGCCGACGCCGTCGTCAAGAACCTGCCGGCGAACGGCTCGCAGGCTCAGGACGAGATTCGCAAACAACTGGAAAAGTTAACCAAATAGCTGTCACACCGAATGCCAAACGACAAACCAAAGACTTTTGAATCGTCGCTCGAAGAACTCGAGCGGATCGTGCGTGACCTCGAACAGGGTGAGCTGCCTTTGGAAAAAAGCCTCGAGCTGTTTGAGCAGGGCGTAAAGCTCTCGCGCGACTGCCAGGAACGTCTGAACCAGGCTGAGCGCCGCATCGAAGTTCTCATGCGCGACAATCAGGGCCGGCCCGACCGTGAGACCATTTGAACCTGAAAGCGACGTGTCGGACGAAGCCGTCGCCTAATTCTTCTCTGTGTCCTCTGTGGTTAATACTCCGATCGCGAATCCGACGCGCGCGAATTCCTTGCTTCCTGTCGCGCGCTGATCGACGCCGAACTCGATCGACTACTTCCCAAAGAGACTGACGAACCGACGCGGGTCCACGAAGCAATTCGCTGGAGCGTCTTTGCCGGCGGCAAGCGCTTCCGGCCCGCGCTGCTGCTCGCTGTCGGCCAAACCTTCGGCGCGAGCAATGAGTCAATTGATTCGCACCGCCTGCGCGCTGGAGATGATTCACACCTATTCGCTGATTCACGATGACCTGCCGTCGATGGATGATGACGAATTGCGTCGTGGCCGCGCGACCTGTCACGTGAAGTTCGACGAAGCGACGGCGATTCTCGCGGGCGACGCTTTGCAGGCGCTGGCGTTTCAAACCATCGCCGAAGATGAATAGCTCGATGCTCGCGCTCCGGGTTAGATTGATTTCTGAGATAGCTCGCGCGGCGGGAACACCTTTGAGGAATGGTCGCCGGTCAGGCTCTGGACCTGGCCGCTGAATCACGCGCCGTTACCGGCGAAGAGCTGGAGCGCATTCATCAACACAAGACCGGTGCGTTGATTCGCGCGGCTGCGCGCTGCCGGAGCGATGATCGCCGGCGCCAATGAAACAGAACTGGCGGCGGTTACCGAATACGCAACGAACCTCGGCCTCCTGTTTCAAATCACTGATGATCTTTTGGACGTGACGGCAACGGCGTGAAGATTTAGGTAAAACGCCGGGGAAAGACGCGCGGTCAGCAAGGCCACCTATCCGGCACTCTACGGCGTGGAAGCCAGCCGTGCCCAACTCGCACATTGTCCAACGTGCCGCGTTTAATGCGCCCGGGAAGCATCGAAGAGGCCGGCATCAAATTACTTCGGGTTCCGTCGCTAAGTACATTGGTGAGCGACGAGGCAGCAACTCAACGTTAATGGGTTCAAGCTGAGCCTTCGACCTACCTGTAGCGACGGGAAGCTAATCGCATTGACCTCGATCTCGACGGGTTTGTCCTCTTTGTTGGTTTCCTCGCAACTGGACCGTGAGCGACCGCATTAATCGACCGGGGTAGCGCACAGTATTACGTCGAGACGACTGACCGCAGCTGAATGAGCTTTGATTAGTCGATGGCGGAGGTTCCTAACCGCGATAAGCCGAAAAGAGCGCGATGATCACATAAAGGGCCACCGCTAAAAACCATCCACCGGCAATGACCAACACCAGAAGGACTTTCCAAAGGGGTTGAGTGTCCCCGCCAAAGGCAATGTGTTGTCGTATCTCGCGCCCACTTAACCGCCGCCAGAGCCAGTAAGGTGCGAAGAGAGAACCTAACCATATCATCGTCGCAAATGCCATACTCTCCAGCGTCAGAGGCTCGCGCATAGAGTACTCAGAACCACCAACGCCATGTCAGGAAATAAGTCACGAGGATTCCCAGGGGTGGCGCGAACAGGCCAATGGGCGCCAGCCACTTGCGACGCAGTACTCGCACAAGTTTAGAAAGATCATCACACCAGCCGGAAGCCCCAAATCAAAAGAACAAACGCTGACACACCGATGGCGCGGTCTCCGTATAACCTTTTTTGTGAGTCCACCAGATTCCGACGTTCGAAGAAAGCTCGCAGGGCCCGAGCGATCGCCCGGCTCCTTCAGGCCGCCTCCAATCTGTGGCCCCACAGCGGCACGAGTTTCCCCCACGAGAATTTCGACATGGTCAACGATCCGCAAAGGAATGGTTGCCAGTCGTTGTCGAAGGCCAGAAAGCGATTCGAACCGATCGAGGGAGGCAGTCCACCCGGAAAGACGTCCCGAGTTTGGTTGACGAATCTCTGATACGCATCGTTCAACTTTGTCGCCTCTATCTTCTGGGAAAAGTACACCAGCACCTGGTTGGGTTTGAAGGTCTGGAAGGTCTGCCTCATTTGCGAGAGGAAGCCCTCTGTCAGACGATTGTCGATTTGCAGGATCACGAGTGCCGGTACGGGCCTGAGCTCGGTTGTTTCCGGCTGGAAGTCGTTCTGGATTGATCGCTTTGTCGACAGCTCCCGTTGGCGATAGTTCCTTCGCTGTACGCGAAGGTCGCAAATGGTCCCAGCGCACCAAAAATGGGGCGAAGGATTTGCTCGTCATTTGGCTTCAGGAAACGTCTTATCCACGAGACCCACGTCTCTCTACGATTCTGCTTTTCGATTTCGAGCGACCGAAGATGAAGGACCGGCGCCTGGTTGGGCTGAAGTGCGAGGCGTCTCTGCAGCCGTCAGTTCACGTTTTCGCTGTCCCAGAATAACGAGGCCAATTCCCGCAAGGGCCAGGAGCCGACGGTGTTGGACCAGCAGCAAGCCCGGCCCCAATCCTCCCCGAAAAGAAGAAAAGGTAAAAAGAGTCCGGTCAGCGCATAAAGACCGCCGACCTGTAACAGGATGCCTTGCGCTAATTCTGAAACGAGGCGCCCAGGATCTCCTCAGAAGTCCGTCAGTCGGAACCAGCAGAATCAGAATCAGGCCAATTGGCACACTATGTCGCAGCACCGACCCGGGGGCGCGCACAAAGCTAAACAAACCAAAAGCAACAAGGACTACTCCGGCAAGAAGTACGCTGGCGGAAACGACAAACTTTGACCGCGGCGTTTGAAAGCGATCCAGCAGTCTGTGAGCACGGACCTGAAACTGGCGCCAACGAATCCCCCACGGACTTTCTGCGAGCCCCGCCTCACCCGCGCTTCCGATACGTGCTAAAGGCAAACCTACGATAGATAGCTCCGACACCGAATAAAAGGACAAGGTATCTGAGCAAATGGGCGAGCAGGCGAAATGTCTCTGCTGCCAACGCTAGTCCCTGCGGTTGTCTCAATAGCGGTTCTCTCCATCGAGTTTGCAAAGCAATCGCTATCAACCGAGTCTGGTTACTGGCAGCCACTTTTACACTATCCGGTACGACGTAAAACTGCTCGATCTGTTCCGTGTATGCGGGCTCGGGTTCCGGCTATGATCGCAAGGCCCGCTTTCTTCAAAGAGACGCAACATTCTTGCGCGAAACGGAAGAGTTCCGACTTGACCCACGTAGTGTACGTCCGACTTTCGTAGGCAAGGGCTCATTGAGCGGACTACGGATCTGCACTTCAGGATACTCGCACAAGGCTGCCTTTTAGTGCCGCCGCAACGTGTTCTTTGTTTGGCACTCCAGCCAACGCATTGTCTACCGCCTCTTTCTTTGTTTCGATTGGAGAGGAGCTCTGAAAGTAGCCCTCCTTCTCACCCGTAAGCTCGTCCGTGATGTCCTGCCGGTAACGTCAAAATGTTCGCTTGTTTAAGCTTTTCGCTGACCTCGCCTTTCACCTCATAGGTAACTGGGGCCGGTGGAGTGAGGTGCAGCGGGTCCCCCAACAATAAGATCAGGACGAGACCGATGATAACGTTGCGCACGTTGCGCATCTTGCAGCCGAACTCGATCTCCGGCGACCTCGGTATCGCGTGCCGCTTTGCTTTTTTGCAGAAAGGCCATGGCCCCATCAAAGTTTGGGTCGTAGCGCTGTGCCCAATCTTTGTTGGGCCGGTTATTTTTCTTGCCAGTCGACCGCTCCCTGCAGATCGGGATCGTCCCACAGCCCGGCTTGGCCTTTGTCATGCAACACCGCAGTTTCCGCCAGGCGGCTGTACATGTGAGCTGACTGCGCTTCCTGATCGGCCCAACTCTTCAATCGCTCCCACACCCGCATCAGGCTTTCATGCGAAATGTCGATCACCGTCTTCGCCTCGAGCGTACTCCTCGGCCGGGGGCATTAGAAACGAACGGCTCGGCTTGCGGAACACATCGATCACTTGCGTGACTTCGACCGGCGTCGCCTCGGCCAGGGCGCACAAGGTGTCCAGCTTGGTCGGGCGCCGGACGCCGCGCGGATCCGTCGCCTTGTCGGTCAGCGCCTTAAACAGCTTCTCGCAGATCTGCCGCTGTCGCGCAGTTGCCAGTTCGGCGTAAGCCTTCTCCGCATGCTGATCGAGCGCGCGGGCCATCGTGCCGATCGCCTGGTAATGCGGCAGATCCAGCGGCCCGTTGTCTCCCGAGCCTTCCCACTGGCTCCAGGTGCGGTTTAGGGCGTGTTGCAGGATCGAGAGTTGGTCCGGGTTGTCACCCACGTCGTTGACCAGGCGCGTCAGTAACACCGGAGAGATCTCCGCGCCGCCAACTCCGACAGGACCACTGATGGCCGCGCGGCGTTCATCTCGAGTCATCCGCGGCACCAGATATTGCCCGGCGTTGATGGCCTCGGCCAGGCCGGGGAACTGGGTACAGTCGCCGAGAAAGTCCGAACGCATGGTCAGGACGACGTAGATCGGATGAGTCGTCTGGGCCTTTACCTCCAGCAGCAGATTTACAAAAGCGGTGGCGTCTTCACTGACGCCATAGACGTTCTCCTGGTGACCGGCGCCAGCTTGGCGGTAGCGAAACAGCTCTTCAAACTGATCCACCACGCACCAGCAGTTGACGTCCTCGCCCAACTGAGCTTGCTCGTAGATATCGATCAGTCCCAGCTTGCTCATCCGCAGCGTGGTGTCGACGATCTCGGCCAGCGTCAAGCCTCCGGCCTGATAGTCTCGGAACAAAACGCCGTCCTCGGCCAGCGCCGGGCCATCGCTCGCATGCGGATCGTTGCCGGGCCGAAACTGGGCCATCCGCCAGGACGTGCCGGCGCGGGCCATCAATCCGCCGTGCAGGGCCGGACGTAAACCGCAGTTGACCAGAGAAGACTTGCCGCTGCCCGAGGTGCCGACTACTGCCAGGAAAGTGAGTGGCCGCCAGCTTATCGACCATCGCATCGACCTGATTCTCCCGGCCAAAGAATAAGTATTCTTCATCTTCCCGGAACGGCCTCAGCCCCGGAAAGGGATTCTTGTTTTCGGGGGTTGCTGTGTTCATCTTGTCGCTTCACCCGGTTTCATCGCCTTCACAAATGCAGACATCTTCGTCGTCGGAGAATTCTCCCAGGCCATTAATCAGGTTAGGCTCTTCCATATCGATCAGGTCTTCTTTATCGGTCGTCTTCGGATCGGCCAGGTAAGGTATAGGAAGCCAACAAGGGTTTTCCGCTCCGGTAGCCCGGCATCTTTTTCAGCTCATTGTCTATGGTGCGCTTCCATGCCTCGTCGCCGGCCCCGTAAAAGAGAATGATCGGCGTCAGCATTGGTCAATAGCTGCTGGTGGGCCTCGCGCACGGCGGCGGCATCACCCTCAAAGGCCGGAATCGCGACTTCGAAACCCAGTCCGCGGCAAAACTTGCGGACCGGAACCGTCGCTTTGCGATCCTTCTCATTACAGATCAGGTAGATCAGCTGCCTGGTCCGCGGCGCGCTGGTCCGCAGGCAACTGAGGCTCGGGCTTTTCCAGTTTCGTTAAGATGGCGTGGATCGAGGTCTTCAAACTCTCGATGTCCGCGGTGATCAGATCCGCCCCGATTTGGGCCTCGGCATCCTGGTGCAGCGCCTCGATAAACGCCTGCTGCTGCGCTTGCTCAGAGTGTGTTCCCTCGGGCAGCCAGATCACGCGTTTCAATGCATCGCTCTTGCTCCGCTTAGCCGCCAGCTCGTTCTGCAGCACCACCTCAGATTTTTGACTGGGACCATCAGGCACGCCGCCATAGGTCCCACCAACGAGATGGATGGAAAGTTGGCAGCGTTTCAGCAGGCGTTCAACCGCCGCCACATACTCATCCTCGTCGCGCGGCAACTCTTGATCAGGCAAGACGGTATAGCCGTGGCGTTTTAACTCGCCCTCGAGAATTTCTCTGGTCTGCTTCCGGTCATAACTGCATTCAGCCAGATAGACAGTCGGTTTGGACGGGTCTTGTTTGTCATGACGCGTTGTCGCCGGTGGCGGTGCTCAAGGCTTTTTAGCAGTTGCGAGACATCCCATGCCAGTTTCCCGACCTTGCGGTTGTAATCCTGGGCGAACTTCTCTCCATAGGCTGAATCCAGTTCCAGCGGCGCCCCGTCTTCAATCGTGAAAAACTCATACCCGAGCACGTCTTGCACCACCTGGGGCAAAGACTCCTGCGTGTCCACGGGCGCCTTCAGCACCTTGAAAATCCGAGCTTTGTTCGCGACCACCATCCCGCCGCTTGCTTCCGCGCATTTGCAGAATTCAGCGACTTCCTTAGTGCACCACTCCGAATTGAGATAGCGGGGCGTCAGCACGGAAACGAGGACCGCGGTGTGCGAGAATTGATCGATTATTTCGTCGGAAAAAACATCGTTACCTTGCAGCTTATTGTCTCGCCAAATCCGGGCCTTGCCTCCCATGCGCATGCTCAATAGTGCCTCGAGCGACGCATGAAACCGCGTGATCCATCCCTGTTGTTCCGGGGTCAGGGTTCGTTATCGATGTGGGCATAGCTGATGAAGAGATCTTTTTCAAAAGGCATTTATGTCACCTCTAGCTGTGTTACAGCCGGACTGCTTCAGCGCAGTTGCCGCTCGGACACGTAACTCGCTGACGACAAAACACTTCTTTTTAGCGGTCTGTTTCAGGCACGGCTTCTTCTTCCTTTGAGGGTACGTCCGTGACGATGGCTCAGTCTGGTCAGCTTATCCAGAGCAGGCATCTTTTAGGCGCTCGAGGTGAGGCGGGAGTATAGCAGCAGCCTCGGATTCCTGGCGAGGATTTTGTGCCCCAATTAACCGGCGTAACTCGCGTAGACGCGCTCTTCACTTTTTCCAAGAACTCCCGGCGGTCGATCAGGTAATAGAGTTTGACGGGTTCTGAGATGATCTCGTCCGGCTCGGGCTGGGCGGCTTTTGATTTGCTCGACTTCGACGATTTCTTTGAGGCCTTCTTGGTGGTCTTCTTTGAGCGGCTAACCCGGTCGCTATCGCTCCCGGTACTGACTCCTGGTCCTTGGCGCTATCTTTGCCTGAAGCGACGCGCGACCAGTCGTGAGTGGCGGCCAGGTGATCGATCAACTTCTCGAAGACCTCGCCGGGTTCGCGCTCGGTGATTCCGATTTGATCGAGATAGCCGATGTAACGCAGGCGGCGAATCAATTCCATCAAAGTCAGCCGGCCTTCGAGTGTCAGTCCACCGTGCGCGTGCGAACGGCTCACCAGATACTGAATCAGGATCGCTTCGCCATAAATCTTCGGCGCCAGGAACAAACGCCCGCCGTCGATCTCCCAGCCATCAGTCAAGACGATTTGAGCGGCGCACCGCGCGTACCTGTTCGAAGACTTCTTCCCAATTTGTTTTTGGTTCACGACGTTCCAGATAGTTCCGCGTCGCGTCGAGCAGCCAGCGTTCGTCGCTCAAATCCAAATTCAGACCCAGGGTATCCAGCCATTCAAACAGCACCGCGCGTGAATCGGATTTCTTTTCAACTACCACGAATTGATCGCCCGCGGTTGGCAGCTTCTTGATCAACGCCCGGCGAGCAGTGTCAGTCGACTTGCCGCCTTCGACGCAATAAGTGTCAAAGCGCGCGAGCCAACGTTTCGCCGAACCACAGTAAGGACAGTGTGGATGTTTTTCGTCGCTGTCAAAGTAAGGTCGCGTCGCGCTGCGGCTGGTTAGTTCCTCAGTCGTCGGCGTGTGACGCTTGATTTCGGAAAAGGCCGTGCGCGGCGCCAGACCGAGTTGCTTGGTGAAGATGTCGAAGATACAGGCCAGACAAACCAGCGTCGTGAATTCAGTGACTGTTCCCGGAGGAAAGTCTTTCAGGTCGAGCTTCGCGCGTTTTGGTTGTCGCCGGCATATGCACACTCAGTTGATACTCAGAGACAAAGGCGAGGCGTTGGAGTTAGAATCCCGGCGACTCTACCAAAGGAGTATCCTCCATGTCACAACAGCCTCCGCCAGATCCGTCAGAAATTATACTCTCAGCGGCAGACATAAATCGCGCTGGTGCCGAAGGGGTAATTTCTCAAAGCGATGCGGACAGATTGATCCATTGGGCTTACGATCAACGATTCAAGGGCACGCTGCTCGCTGACCCGCCGCTGCCTCCCGCTCCTGAAAAGGCCAAAGGCTTCAATCTCGTCACGGTGCTCTATTACTTCGGCGCTCTGTTAATGATTTCAGCCTGCGCCTGGTTTCTCGGTGACAAATGGGATGTGCTGGGGGCGAGCGGAATCTGCATTACGGCAATCATCTACATCGCCATCACCGCAAGTACGGGATTCTGGTTGCGACGTCAGGGCTACATCGTGGCGGGCGGTCTCCTGGTTACCGTTGCGGTTAGCCTGACACCACTGTTGATCTATTCAATCGAGAGGATCACCGGCTTTTGGCCCGCTGACGATCCCGGTGCTTATAAGGATTTCTATCCTTTGATTCACGGTTCGTGGGTAGTCATGGAGCTGGCCACGATCGCGGCCGCCGCCTTTGCGCTCAAGTTTGTCAGATTCAGCTTTCTCACCGCTCCGATGGCCTTCTGCTTCTGGTTTCTTTCGATGGATCTTGCAGCCTGGATCTTCCGGCAGAACTACTCTCGATTCAGACTCGACGAAATGGGTCAGCGTTCTGGTCGGCCTCGTCACGATGCTGGTCGGCTTTGGACTGGATCGATTTTTGAGACCAGCGCCAGGCGCCCACGGGCGAAGACTTCGCCTTCTGGTGTTACCTGTTTGGGCTGATGGGTTTCTGGGGAGGTTTGACGACGATGGACTCAGGCTCGGAATTAAGACGGCTGGTGTATCTGGCGATCAACCTGGGCCTGATGGCGCTGGCAATCAAGTTGAAACGCACAGTCTTTATGGTATTCGGCGTTTTGGGAGTCTACGCTTACCTCGGTCATCTGGCGTGGACGGTTTTCAAAGACTCGGTGCTATTTCCGTTCGTGCTGGCACTGCTGGGATTGAGCCTGATTCTGGGGACCGTCTTCGGGCAGCATTACCTGAGACGCCGCCTGAAGGCGTCGGCTTAGCGCTTCACGCCAGGGCCACCAGCGCCGGTTCACCGTCGGTATGCCCCAGAGCAAAATCCAACTCTGCGGCGACATCCCCGGAGCCTGCCGAGAGTTTCTTGAAATCGAAAAGATCCGGATCGAGCAGATGCGTCGGCACCGCATTGCCCAGCGCCGTCAGCATCGAGGCCCGCACATTGGGGATTTCTTTTTCCAGATCTTCAATCAGACGCTTCATCCGCGCGCGTTTCAGGTTTGGTTGCGAACCGCACAGGTCGCAGGGAATGATCGGGAACTGAGCCTCAGCCGCAAATTCGGCCAGGTCGGTTTCGCGACAGTAAGCCAGCGGCCGAATGACCGTGTTGCGGCCATCATCAGAGCGCAGCACCGGCGGCATCGCCTTCAACTTTCCGACATAGAAAAGGTTCAGCATGAAGGTCGTGATGATGTCGTCGGCATGATGGCCCAGAGCGATCTTCGAACAACCCTCTTCGACCGCGATGTTGTAAAGAATGCCGCGTCGCAGCCGCGAGCAAACCGCGCAGAAAGTTTTTCCTTCCGGAACGAGTCCGTTTCACAATTGAATAAGTATCGCGTTCGACGATCCGAAACGGCACGCCGCGTTCCGTGAGATATTTTGGCAGCACGTCTGCGGGAAAGTTCGGCTGTTTCTGATCAAGATTAACGGCCAGCAGATCGAAACTAACCGGCGCACGCTTCTGCACGTCGAGCAGCAGATCCAGCAGCAGCATGACTGTCCTTACCGCCCGAAAGACAGACCATAATCACGATCGCCATCCTCGATCATGCGAAAGTCCCCGATCGCTTCACCCATCCGGCGCAGCAGCCGGGTCCTGGTTTTGCTCTCGACGAACATTTTCAATCAAGGATGCCACGCCAGAGTTAACGCTGACAAGAACACGTCATGTTGAAGTAGTGATGCAGTTTGCCTCCCTCTCCCATTGGGAGAGGGTCGGGGAGAGGGCTTAGTCGACCTCGTCCCCTTTTCAATTCCCTTCTCATCTTCCTCAATCATCATGTCGGCGATGATGATTGAGAAGAACACAACGGTACAAAGACTGGGGTCTGTTGGTGCCACGCCCTCTCCCCTGCCCTCTCCAATGGAGAGGGATTCAAGCGGTACAAACCGGGCATATAGTTTACAGTTCGTTGGCGGCAGCGGCCTGAGACTTAAATTAGCTGAAATCGGTTAGCGATCTGTTTCGTAAGGATGACCCGGCTGTCATACGCAAATCAAATTAGGTCAGCACTTCCCGGCGAAATGGCTTGAACCATCTGCTTTAGCTGTGGTAAGGTGCGCCTACTTCAAGGCGGTGTTTTTCTCGAATGGGCTCGCTCGGCGGACGATCGGCGGCGAGCAGCTTCCCACGGACAACCAAATTTTATAGACGCCCCGGCCCCACGACGGGTTTCTGTGGAGAGTATAGATGTTCTGCTGCAAAGCCCGCTCTGCAACCAGAGCCAATGCGTACCCGTTATCTCTCGTTAGAAGACGGTCGCCACCACGCCCAGCGCCAGTGTGCCGGCGCCCGACCAAGACGCATCGACAAGTCCGCTGATTCGGCAATTTCCAACCGCCGGCCGCGGAAAGACGCCAGCTTTCAGGCCGAGAGTCCCGGTCATCACAGGCGAAGCAACCTTTCGCGGGTTGATGCCGGTTGATGGGATTATCACTGGCCAGCTGGGAGCTGCCGGCAGCGTGATGACAATCAAGCAGCGGCCCCGGAGTGGATCGCCGGATCCCACCCCTGAGCTGAATGGCGAACTCAGCTTTAAAGACATGCTGCGCGTTAATGGACATGTTGCGGGCAAAATCTCTTCTTCAAAAGGGCACTTTGATTGTTGATGGCTCCGCCAAGGTGGAAGCCGAAATCAATGTTGGTGTGTGCGTCATCAGCGGCATCGTCGTCGGCGATGTGGTCGGCCACCAGCGGGTCGAGGTTGGCTCAGGCGCGAAAGTTACCGGCAACATTTCCACGCCCGCACTTTCGATCAAACCCGGCGCCGTCTTCCACGGTGATTGCCGCATGCTCAAGGAAGAGAACGGCGAACGCCTTAACCGCTCATCAATGCGCGTGGCCAAAGCCGGTAGTCAAACTCCTTAAGCGAAACTAAACACTCTAACCGACTTTCCCAACTCAAGGGCCTTAACGATTTGTGATAGAGTTGCCGCAGCTCCAGTGGCCCAGACTTCAGTCTGTGCTCGCGGTTTCTACAAATCACAGACTGAAGTCTGTGCCACAAAACCATGATCGATCTGCGCAGCGATACCGTCACCAAACCCACGCCCGAGATGCGTCGGGCGATGGCCGAGGCTGAAGTCGGCGACGATGTTTACGGTGAAGATCCAACTGTAAATCGTTTGCAGGAACGCGCCGCTGAAATTTTTGAAAAGGAAGCGGCGATCTTTGTCCCCACCGGCTCGATGGGAAACCAGGCGGCGGTAAAGATTCACACGCGGACCCGGCCAGGAAGTGATCATCGAAGAACGCGGACACATCTACAATTTCGAGATGGCCACCATGTCTGCGCTTCGCCGGGGTTTTGGCGCGGCCCGTGAAGAGCAACGACGGCAGCGGCATTCTGACCTGGGACGAAATCGCCGGCGCGCTGCATCACAACACCGCGTACTATGTCGCGCCGACTGGGCTGATCGCCCTGGAGAATTCTCACAATCTGGCCGGTGGATCGCTGCTCACCCGCGAACGCGCCGAAGACATCTGCGCCCGGGCGCACGAAAATAATTTGCCGGTGCACCTGGACGGCGCGCGAATTTTCAATGCGGCGACGGCCCTGAATGAATCCGTTGCGAACCTGACGCGTCCGGTTGATTCGGTAATGTTTTGTCTGTCGAAAGGGTTGGGTGCTCCGGTCGGATCGATGCTGCTCGGGACCAAAGCCTTCATCGACGAAGCGCGGGTGGTGCGTAAAATGCTCGGCGGCGGCATGCGGCAAGCCGGCGTGCTGGCAGCTGCCGGTTTGATTGCCCTGGAAGAGACCACCAAAGCGTCTGCCGGAAGATCATGCCAACGCCAAGCTTTTGGCCGAAGGTCTGGCTGAACTTCCCGGCGTGAAGATCGATCCGGAGAAGGTGGCTCACCAACATTGTCATCTTTGACGTAGCCGGGACCGGACCAGTCGGCCGATGCAATCTGCGCTCAACTGCGAGAGCACGGCGTGCTCGCTTCGGGCTTTGGATCATCGATTCGCATGGTCACGCATTTCGATGTTTCGCGAGCCGGGATCGAGACTGCTTTGAAAGCTCTGCGAGCGATTTTGAATTAGGTACGCACGCCTCTGGCGTGCTGTAAGGAGCAAGATCATAGAGATTGCACGCCAGAGGCGTGCGTACCGATATGATTCTCATAGCCTGTTTGCTGATTTCTCTCCTGCCCGGCGCGAGCCAGGCCAGAGCCGCCGCCACGCTGAGCGCCCCAACTGCCCTACTGGAAATTCTCGATAAAGAAGATCGCGATTGCGTGGTGACAAATGGTGGTCTCGGCAAGGCGGTTCACGTCCAATCAATTCAGCTTGCCGCCGATCGCAGCGAGTCAGATTCTGGTACAGAGGTTCAGGTCTTTGTCTCTGCGGCGCCCAGAACTGCCTGTTCTGGATTTATCGAAAAACCGGCAATCGTTATGAACTGCTTTTGAGCGGAACCGGATCCACCAAAGTGAGAGCAGGACAAAAATCAGCGAAGGGTTATCGTGAGGTGATCAGCGAGAGTCATGCCTCAGCGAACGAAACCATTTTGCGAACGTACCGGTACGATGGCTCGCAGTATCAGCTTGAGCGCTGTGTGAATCGGGCCTATTACGACGACAACGGCAACTATACGTAAGAAGCCAACATACCGGCCGTGTTAGTCGTGATGCAGTCCGGCGAAGTGGCACGGGCGTCCCGCTCAGAATCACGCGCAAGATGCGCGTGCCACATTCAAAACTGATCACTACTGCCGTGTTAGTGAAAGCGTCTCGAAGATGCAATCGCCAAAACGAAGAGCACCAGTCGCCGCTTTCGATCCTTCTCGCTTGTTTTGTCTGGGCCCAGGCGCAAGATCAGAATGCTCCAACCCAATCAGTCGTGACGTTGCCGTCGAGCATTCTCGATCGCGAACTAACCACGATTGATGATCGCCGGCTGAAACTTTCAGATTATTCCAATCGAACCATCGTTCTGAATTTGTTTGCGTCGTGGTGCGGTCCCTGCCGGATGAATCTGCCCGACCTGATCGATTTGAAGCGAAGTTACGGGACATCCGATCGAGGTGATTGGGCTTGTCTCTCAGAAGAACGATCCGGACATCGACGCGGTTCGCAAAAGTTTGTTCGAGATCAGGGAATAAACTTCCAGGTCGTTTGGGATACCGGAAACTTCAGTGAATCGCTGCTCCAAACAAGTGAACGGCCGCAGCGTCTTGCCCGCACACCTTCATAATAGTCCGAGGCACCGTGCGAAAAACTTTATTCGGCTTTAATGCGTCGAAGTCGCCTCAACTCCTCCGGCAAACGCTGGATCAAATTGGCCGGGAACCGAGGATTTCTCCGTAAGGAAAAACCCGACTGTAATTCGGATCTGAATCACTTCGCCTACTGGAATGGACGCGACCGCGACTCAAAAGCCCGATCTCAAAACCGAAGCCATCGCCGGCATCACTACTTTCTTCACCATGTCCTACATCGTGGTGGTCAATCCGCAAATCATTTCGGCCGACGGCAAGACGGGCATGGCTTTCAGCGGCGTGCTGACGGCCACCGTGCTCATCTGCTTCACGATGACCTTGCTGATGGGCCTGTACGCGAAGCTGCCCTTCGCGGTCGCGCCCGGCATGGGCATCAACGCGTTCTTCACTTACGCGATCATCCTGGGCAAAGGTGTGCCGTGGCAGACGGCCCTGGGAATAATTTTTGGGCCGGCGTTTTCTTTCTGCTGATTTCAGTTACGCCGATTCGCGAATCGATCGCCAGAGCCATACCGTCGCGAGATCAGGATCGCGGCCGCGGTCGGCATCGGCATTTTTCTCACCTTCATTGGTTTGAAGAACGCCGGCTTTATCGCGGCTGATCCGGTCACCTTTGTCAAAATCGGCGTGCTGGGAAAACCGGCCCTGCTGACGATCGTGGGCGTCGGTATCTCAATATTCCTGATGTCGCGCAAAAATCCGTTTGCATTTCTCAGCGACCATCGTGGTGGTAACGCTGATCGCCTGGGCCCTGGGGTCTGGTTACGGCGCCGCCGCGCGTGCTGAGTCTTCCCGACTTTCAAGAGCGTATTTGCTCAAACTGGATATTTTCGGCGCCCTGAAACTGAGTCTGGTGCCGTCGATCATCGCGATCCTGTTCACCGGATCTCTTCGATTCGATCTCGACTTTCATCGGTGTGGCCCACGCTGGCGATTTACTGGACAGAAGATGGCAACCCGCGAGAACCTGCGACAGGGATTGATTGTCGATTCGCTGGCGACCATTGGGTGCGGGCCTGGCCGGCACTTCATCGGGCACTGCCTATATCGAAAGCATCGCCGGCATCAGCATGGGTGGGCGGACGGGCATGACTTCGGTTGTCACCGCGCTCTGTTTTCTTCCCTGTCTGTTTATCGCGCCGGTGGCCGGGATGGTGCCGCCCTTTGCGACGGCGGCAGTGCTGATTCTGGTCGGCGCCGCGATGTTCCGCAGCGTCAGCCAGATCAATTTTCTCAAGATTGAAGAAGGCGTGCCCGCTTTTCTAACGCTGGTGCTAATCCCTCTGACGTTTTCCATTACCCAGGGAATCCTTTGGGGCTTCATTTCCCACGTTGGGTTGTATCTGATGGTCGGCCGCCGGCGCGAGATCCACCCGGTGATGTATGTGCTGGCGCTGGTGTCGATTGGATTGCTGGTCCTGGAACGGGTGAAGTTCGGATAAGCTTGCGCTGACAAACCTTCGCGTCGCATACTCCCAAAGTCGATGCGTAAGGTTCAATTTATCTTGATGGCGCCGGCGACTTTGTGCGCAGTGTTTCTAGTCAGCTGGAGCGCGCAGAGCGAAACGATCCAGGAAAAACCGGACTCAGTTTCGTTCTTCGATGTGCTGGATCTTCCGGCTCGAATAGATGAACCAAAGTTGGTCAAGAGTAAAGACAAGTATTTATTGAATTGCGCGCTCGCGAATCGATCCGGAGAACCAATTATTCGGGCTGCGTTTGATTCTGATGACGGTCGACTCTGCGGGAAAACTGCGAACGCGCGTGACCTGGTCTGAAGAATCGGAAGTGGCAGCTTACTCAATCAAGACCTTTCAGTTTAGTCTTCACCTCAAGGATAGAGCACAAAAGGGTGATCGGTATTTTCTCGCCATCGATGAAGTAATCGGAAGCGAAACGCTCTGGCGCGCAGTCGATTCTGAAAAGGCTCTGCGGGCGTATTCTCGCGGCCAGCATGATGTCGTTCCAAAAGTGAGGGCCGTCGCGAATAAAGACGATCGTGAGCGCGGTCCGCGTAGTGATACCTCTGAAGTTGAGGAAACCATGAAGCGTTCGACTCAGCGGATGTGGTTGCGCGATTGCCGTGCTCGCTGGTTCTGCTGGGCGGCAGGTGGCGCGAGCATTCTGCAAATGGGGTCTGCCCTGGCTGCGCTACGCGTGCCGCCCAAACCAACCGGCGAGTTGCAGGTGCACGTGCTCGATGTCGGACCGATTGAAGGTGACTCGATCCTGATAGTCTCACCCGCGAGGCAAATCGGTTTTGATCGATGCGGGCGACGCCGGTAAAGGCAAGCCCATCCTTGAAGCGTTAAAGCGCTACAAGATTGAAAAGCTCGATTACTTCATTGCCACTCATCCGCATCCTGATCATATCGGCGGCGCCGATGAAGTAATGAACAGAATCAACGTCGGCACGGTGATCGACAATGGCGTCGATCTTTCGACGCCCGTGCCGGTCGGCGCCGCCCACCAAAGGAAAAGCGAAAACCGAAAGCCGGCGCCGACGCCAGCTAAAAAGAGCAAGACCAAAACTGTGAGCAGCTTCTTTGACGAATACAAAGAGGCCATGGAAAAAGCCGGCGCCCAGCACGAGAAGGCCGAGGCCGGCAAGAAATATGATCTGGGCGGCGGCGCGTTTCTGACCGTGCTCGCGCCCATCGAGCCATTCTTCACCAAAGACCAGATGAAAACCGGCGGCAACGACACGAACGCCAACTCGATTGTGTTGCGGCTCGACTATGGTGACTTCTCGATGCTCTTTATGGGCGACGCCGAGAGCCAGACTGAAGACCGTTTAATGGGAAAAGATCTCGATCTTAATTCGCTCAAGGCGAAGGTCATTAAGATCGGACATCACGGCTCGAAATATGCGACGTCGGAACATTTTCTCAAGCGGGTGCAACCTGAGGCTGCGATTATTTCTGACGGCGGTTGGAATCGTTATGGCCACCCGGCGCAATCCGTTCTGGATCGTCTCAAGGCGGCGAATGCCAAGGTCTATCGCACCGACCTCCAGGGTGAGATCACGATCACGACCAAGGGCCGAGCCGATTCGTCCCGCTTTTACGAAATCAAGGCAGCGAAAGAAGCCACCGAAGATGTTTGGGCCGGCCGTGAAGCGCAAAAGGACGACGCGTCGCGAACAGGCTTTATCGCCTACGGAGATTTTGGGCCGCCGCCGAAACCGAAGACCTGATAAGACCAAAAGAAATAATTCGTTGAGCGGCTACTGCCGCCTGATGTCCGGTAAGGCTTCGCCTTATCATGGAAGAACTCTTGATTTAGTCGAGGCTGCGCCTCGTTCTCGCTGAGCAGAGCCTCAGCGACCTAGTTCTAGAGAAGATTGCCGGAAAGGCTGAGCCTTTCCGCACATCGAGCGGCGTAGCCGCCGGTAACGTTTCGATCATGACCAAACCCGCAACTTACGCGTCGGCCGGCGTCGACATCGACGCCGCCAATCGCGCGACCGAAAAGATCAAAGAACTCGCTCGCACCACTTTCAACGCGCGCACGCTTTCAGAGATCGGCAGCTTTGGCGGCATGTTTGATGGCGCGTTTCCGCATATGCAGCAGCCGGTGCTGGTCGCGTCCGCTGACGGCGTCGGCACCAAACTAAAGATCGCTTTCGCAACCGGAATTCACAACACGATTGGCCGCGACCTGGTCAATCATTGTGTCAACGACATCCTGGTTCAGGGCGCGCGCCCGTTGTTCTTTCTGGATTATGTCGCGACCGGCAAACTCGCGCCTGACACCATCGCCGGCATCATTGAAGGCATCTCGAGCGGTTGCCGCGAAAACGGCTGCGTCTTGCTCGGCGGCGAAACGGCCGAGATGCCCGGCTTTTACGCTGACGGCGAATATGACGTCGCGGGATTTATCGTCGGCGTCGTCGATCGGGAAGAGATAATTGACGGCCGGACGATTGCAACCGGGCGATGTGGTGCTTGGGTTACCTTCAGTTGGCTTGCACACGAATGGCTATTCGCTGGCGCGCAAGCTTTTTTTGAGGACGCCGGATACGAGCCATCCACTTATCTCGATCAACTTGGCGCAACCGTGGGCGAAGCGCTTTTAAGACCGCACTTGAGTTATCTGCGCGACCTCGAAAACCTGCTGGATACCGGCGCGATCAAAGGACTTGCGCACATCACCGGCGGCGGCTTGCTGGAAAATATTCCGCGCATTCTTCCTGAGGGCACGAGTGTCGAGATCAAGAAAGGATCGTGGCCGGTGCTTGCCGGTCTTTCAACTAATGCAGCAAATTGGAAATATCGAAGAGCCGGAGATGTTTCGCACCTTCAACATGGGCATCGGCATGGTTCTAATCTGCGCGCCGGCAGACGCGGCGCAAGTCAAAGACTCATCTCGGCTCATGTTACGAGATCGGTACTGTCGTGAAGGGCAACAGATTGGTTTCGCTCTTGTAGTTCAAAGGAGATTTCGCAATGGACCAGTGGCTTGGAAGATTTTAAGCAGACAATTGAAACAGCAACTCCCCAACTACTTAGGATCGCGGAGGCCCGAAGCGAAGAGCCACGTGCCGAAGAGCACTGGTCATCGAAACAAATCCTCGGTCACTTAATCGACTCGGCGACAAACAACCATGCGCGGTTTGTCATCGGGCCAAATGAAGGATGATCTTGCTTTTCCCGGGTTATGACCAGGATGGTTGGGTGCGGACTAATCATTATCAGGAGGCTCCCTGGGCCCGGCTGGTTGAGCTGTGGCGGTCATATAATCTGCACCTGCACCACGTGATGGCCCATGCCGACCAAGCGAAAATGAATGCTCCGTGCACGCTGCACACGCTGGAAGAAATTGCCTTCAAGACGGTACCGAAATCTGAGCCGGTGACTCTGGAATATCTGATGAAAGACTACGTCGTGCATTTGAAGCATCACCTTAATCAAATCCTTCCCGGCTCAGATAGCTTAGTCGATGCAAGCTGAGGTTTCACCAACGAGCAGGCGCGCGCGCCTGGGAATCCTGATTTCCGGTCGAGGCTCAAACATGATTGCGCTGGCCGAGGCAGTTCGCAGACGAAACGATACCCAACGCCGAAGTCGCGGTGGTGGTCAGCGACAAAGCGAACGCCGCCGGACTGGTCAAAGCGCGGGAGCGCGGGATTGAGACGCTCGTAATTGAAAGGGGCGGAAGGCCGCGAGCAGATCACGACCAGCGAAATCGTCGCCGCCCTGAGAGCACGGAACATTGATCTCGTTTGCCTGGCAGGCTACATGCGGGTGCTTGTCGGCAGAATTTCTCAACGCTTTTCCGCGGCCGGATTCTCAATATTCATCCTAGCCTGCTGCCATTATTTCCCGGACTCGAATGCCGCAGCAGCAGGCAATCGATCAGCGGCGCCAGGGTGAGCGGCTGCACGGTTCATTTATGTTGACGAAACCCTGGATGGCGGGCCGATAATCGCTCAACGCGAGGTGCCGGTTCACGAAGACGACACGGCTGAGAGTTTGGCGGCGCGAATCCTGGTTGGAAGAGCACAAGCTTTATCCCGAAGCGTGCACTAGTCTTAAGATCATGTTCCGTAAATCAGGTTTTGAGTAAGATAGCAGGCGCCAGCCGCTAAGAAGAATTGAACCGTTGCCGTGAACCGATGTCCGCCGTCAATCACTTCAGACGACACCCTGGTAATCGAAACGCCTGAGCGCGTGCCCTTGCACTTTGCCCTGGCGTCGATCGGGAATCGTTTCATCGCTTGCGCCATCGATCACGCAATTCAAATCATTGTGCTGATGGCGATGGTGATCACTTTTCCTGATCATTTCGGACGCTGCCGATTTTGGCTCGCGCCTGGCCAGCGCGCCCAAGTGGGTCATTGCCTTGCTGGTAATTATCCAGTTCCTAATCATCAATGGCTACTTCGCGATCTTCGAGTGGCTCTGGAGCGGTCAGACGCCGGGCAAGCGCTGGCTGAAGCTGCGGGTCATTCGCGAAGACGGCCGGCCAATTTCTTTCTTTGAAGCAATGATTCGAAACCTGATCAGGGTGATCGATTTCATCGTGCCGCCATTTTATTCAGTCGGCCTGGTTTCAGTCTTTGCCACCGAGCGCGATCAGCGCGTCGGCGATTTGGTCGCCGGCACAGTCGTCGTGCGCGAGCGCGAATCGGAAGCACCGGCCTTCGAGGAGGTCTTTGCTTCTCCAATTTCAGACGCGGCGCTCCGCCGATCCTTCGCCCCGGTGAAATTCACCGCCGACGTTAATAAGCTGACTGAACGCGAGATTTCAGTAGTTGAAAGTTTCTTGCGCCGCCGCTGGGAGTTGAAAAACTATCCGCGGCAATGGATGGCCTGGCGGGTATCGATGCCAATCCTGTTCAAGCTGCGCCCGCAATATGACTTGGCCACCTTCACCTACGAAGGTTTTCTCGAAGAACTGCTGCACCGCTATCGCGAGAAGCATCGCTTCATTGACTGATTCGCCGGATCCCAAATTGACCTCATCATCGCCCGTTTTGTTAGCCTCTTTCATTTCTGATCCAGGCAATATTTCTAACCATCGAAAGGCAATCAATAATCAGATGACTCAGGATGTTTTCATTCTTGGCGGCAAGCGCACGCCGATGGGCGAGTATGTCGGCGCACTGAAAGATATTTCGGCAATCGAGCTTGGGCGCTATCGCGGCGCGCGGCGCATTGGAGTCGACCGGTGTCGGGCGCCGAAGAAATCGATCACACGATTATCGGTAACGCACTGCAAACGTCCGGCGACGCGATCTATGGCGCGCGACACGTCGCGCTGAAAGCCGGTGTGCCTTTTGACCGTCCGGCACTGACCGTGAATCGTCTTTGCGGCAGCGGCATTCAGGCAATCGTTTCGGGCGCGCAAATGATTCAGCTCGGCGAAGCGCGCACTTGTCTGGTCGGCGGCATGGAATCGATGTCGCAGGCGCCGCATGTGATTCGCGGGGCGCGCTCGGGATTCGGCTTAGGCCAGGGCAAGCTGGAAGATAGTTTGATGGTCGCCTTGATGGATACTTACTGCAACACGCCGATGGCCGGCACGGCCGAGAATCTCGCGCGCAAGTTCGAGATTTCGCGCGAAGCGCAGGACCAGTACGCGCTGCGCTCGCAGCAGGAAGCGAAGCGCGCGCTGGACGCGGGAGTCTTCAAGGATGAAATTGTGCCGGTCGAGATCAAGACTCGAAAAGGAACCACGCTTTTCGATCAAGACGATCACCTGCGTCCGGAAACAACGATGGAAGGTCTGGCGAAACTGCGGCCGGCTTTCAGCAAAGACGGTTTCGTCACTGCCGGAAACGCATCCGGTATCGTGGACGGCGCGGCCGCGCTGGTGATCGCCGGACGAGAATTATGTGAAGGCGAAACGGCGCGCAGCCGTTGGGAAGAATCGTCAGTTGGGCTTACGCCGGCGTCGAACCTGAAATCATGGGAATTGGGCCAGTGCCCGCATCGCTCCAGGCACTCGAGAAGGCCGGCCTGAAACTTTCCGACATGGATCTGGTCGAGGTCAACGAAGCATTCGCAGCTCAGTACCTCGCCGTTGAGCAGGAGCTGGGTCTCGATCGCGACAGGACCAACGTGAACGGTGGAGCGATCGCGCTGGGTCATCCTTTGGGCGCGACGGGCACGCGGTTGGTGCTGACTCTGTTGCTTGAGTTGCGGCGCCGCGGTGGCCGATACGGGTTGGCGACCGCATGCATCGGCGGAGGTCAGGGAATCGCAATTATTTGCGAGCGAGTGTAGGCGAGTCAGGGGCAGAATCCGGTTCGTCGATTCTTCTGCTGATTTTTATTGGTTACGCGCGAAAATTGGTATTACCTCTGAGAGGCAACGCGACCGTCTAGATTTTCATAGAAAATCCAAAATCTCGTCCGCGATCCTCGTATTAATCGCGATTTAATATCGTGATTTTGGAAGAAATCATGCGCTGAATGCGAAATCGACCTTGCACAGTCGCTAAGGCACAATTCTTGCGAAAATTCGGCCTCCACCAGACGTGGAAGTCCGTTTACGAGAATTTAATCGAGCGCAAGCATCGATCAGACAACATTTTTGCCGATATTACGCTCGCGCACTCAATGCTCATCGTGATAGAAACCGCCTTCTGCACTTTTATTCGCAGTTAACCCTACGAAAGCAACAGTCCAGACAGTTCTCAATGGTCTCAATTAACGTGCGCCGATGTCGCGCACAATGGTCTAAACGAATCTGATTTCCTTAAGGAGTTCTCCTGTTATGAGTAAATTTCTAAAAGCTGCGTTTGCGTCCCTGGCCGTCCTGGTGATGTGCACGGTCAGTGCAATGGCGCAGGGAACCGTTACCGGCGGTATTAACGGTACGGTCACCAATCCCAACAAAGAAGTAATCGCGGGTGCAACTGTGACCGCGAAGAATAATGGAACAAGTAAAGAAACATCCGCCACGAGCGACGATAATGGCTCGTTCAAGATTAACCAATTTAGAGCCAGGGACCTACACCGTGTCGGTGAACGCTTCAGGTTTCGCGCCGTTCACCAATGAAAACGTCGTGGTTGAAGTGGGACGTGCGACTACGCTCGACGTGCCCGTGGGCTTGCAGGGCACCAGTCAACACCGTCCAGGTTACGGCTGAAGCGCCGGTTATTAATACGAGTCAGCAGGACTTCTCGACGAATGTTAACCAGGTCTCGCTCAATAACCTTCCGGCCAATGGCCGGCGGTGGTCCAACTTTGCAATTCTGACCCCGGGCGCGGTTCCCGACGGAGCTTTTGGTCTGATCAGTTTTCGCGGCATCTCGGGCCTGCTGAACAACAGCACGATTGACGGCGGCGACAATAACCAGGCCTTCTTTTCTGAAGAGCGCGGCCGCACCCGCATCGGTTATGTGATTAGCCAGGCGGCAATTCGCGAGTTCCAGGTGAACACCTCGAACTTCTCGGCCGAGTATGGCCGTTCCGCCGGCGGAGTTATCAACGCCGTGACCAAGTCCGGCACCAACGACTTTCACGGTTCAGCGTTCTTTTTCGATCGTAACAATGACGTGGGGCGCTCGAAATCCGAATAGCTTTATCAGCACGTTTGTTAGACGGCGTTGTCGGCCGCGTAGGCGCTTGAAGCCGAAGGACGTTCGTTACCAGTTCGGTGGCGCTGTGGGCGGACCGATCGTCAAAGATAAAGCGTTCTTCTTTTTCAGCTATGATCAGCAGAAGCGTGACTTTCCCGGCGTTGCGGTATTCAGCACCGCGAATTACCTCACGCACCGTCAATGCTGCACGTCGGCTACGGCTCCCGGCACGACGGCTCTCTTCGCTGCTTCAAGATCCACTCGCGCATTGACTGACACCCAGATTAATTCGGCCGTGAGTTTCATCAATAGCTTGACTGGCGAGACTCCGCGCCGGGGCGATCAGAAGCTGTTTCTACCAAAGGTGGACTGGCGCATCACGCAGAACAACACCTTCACCGCCACCTATAATCGCTTGCGGTGGGCTTCACCGGCGGGCGTGCAGACGGGTGCAACCGTAACCCGTGACCGCGCGGGATTCGGAGATGACTTTGTCGAATCCGATTCGCTTAACCTGCGTCTCTCTTCAGCGATCTCCAGCCACTTTTTGAACGAGTTCCGTTTCCTTTGGGCGGATGAACTGGACACCCAGTTTGCCCAGCCGCCGCTGCCCGGCGAACCGACCACTGCTAACGGCTTTTCTCCCCAGGTGGCCCTGACAAATGGCCTCACGTTTGGCAAAGCGACGTCGTTGGATCGCCTCGCCCTGCCGGACGAAAGACGATTTCAGTTCGCCGATACGATGACCTACTACCTCCGGAAGTCACACCATCAAATTCGGCGTGGACATCAATCAGGTCAGGGACATCGACGACAACCTGTTTACCGGTGGCGGATCGTACGCCTATAACAACATCAACGACTTCATCATCGATTATGCGAATTTCACTTCGCCGGATCGTTGACGGAACCGGCGGCGTCACATGTGCGACCAGGCAAGCCCGGTCAGCGTCACGCACTCGCCGGTAAGTGCTACACCAGCAACTACGCGCAAGGTTTTGGTCAGCCTCGCTTTGAGGAGAAGACCACGGACTATGCTTTGTTCGTCCAGGACGACTGGCGCATGACTCAACGGCTGACGCTATAACCTGGGTGTGCGGTGGGAATACGAACAGTTCCCTCCACCGATTCTGGTTAACGCAGCGCTGCCGCAAACAGCAAACCAACCGAGCGATAAGAACAACATTGGTCCGCGCGTCGGTTTCGCGCTGGGATGTCACCGGCGATGGCAAGACCAGCTTGCGTGGCGGCTGGGGCCTCTATTACGGACGCATTAACGGCACGATCATGATTAATGCTCTGATCAATACCGGGCTATCAACTGGCCAGGCAGTCAGTTCGGTGGCGGCCGTTTGTCCTACTGTGAACGGATTCGCTCCCGGCAATCCCGGCAACACAGCTTGCCCAACAGCAGCGAGCGTACTGCTGGGAACCCAACTGCCCCGATCTTCCCTAATATTCTGGCCAGCGCTCCGGCCGGAACAGCCGCGGTCAATTACTACCGAAACGGTTTTCAAAACCCGATGATTCATCAGGGTGACATAGTGGTTGAGCGTGAGATCGGGCGCAACACAATGCTTTCCGCTTCGTATCTCTTCAGCTTTGGAAGCCATTTGACCACTTTCGTGGATACCAATCTCAATCCGCCAACGGGCACCGGCAGAATCAATATCGTCGATGGCCCGTTTGCCGGCCGAAACTGGGTCTTCCCGTATTTCACCGGAACCAGGCCGAATACGGCCTTCGGCAACATCCTCGAAATTCGGGACAGCATTTCCACCAAATACCATGCGCTGGTGCTGCAAGCGAACCGTCGCGTTAACAAACGGACTGCAATTCCAGAGCAGCTACACGCTGTCACGCGCGCAGGACAACGGCGGATCTCAGTCCTCGGCAACCTTTACGCCGGGCTTTTCTTCGCTCTTTAATCCGTTCGATGCGCAGGGAGAAAATGGCCTGTCGCCTTACGATCGGCGGCATAAATTCGTTGCCAGCGTCGTCTACAACACTAACTTCACCAGCTTAAAGGACAACAAGGTGGCTAGTGCGATTCTTAACGGATGGACCATCGCGCCCATCGTTAACATGTTTTCAGGAGCTCGCTTCACGGCCGTCACCAGCAGCACCGCGACTTCGAGCGTCTTCGGCGCTAGTCCCAACGGCGGCGTCAACGGTGCAAACGGTTCGCTCCGTTTTTCCCTGACTCCGAACAACGCCTTACAAAATGCCGTCGACCAAGTACGTCGACCTGAGACTTTCGCGGCGGTTTACGATAAAGAGGATGCCAAGATTGAAATACTTGGCGAGTTCTTCAATATCTTTAACCGCACGCAGGTAACTGGCATTAACAACCGGATTTACAATATTGCCTGCGTGGCTGGCGTCTCCTGCAGCGCAACCTTCGATCCGACTTTCGCAACGCCAAGCGATCTTTCGAATGGCTTCTTCTTCCGCGAGCGGCAGATTCAACTCGGCGTTCGGTTTGAGTTCTAAAAGCTGAACGTTTCGCATGAAACTCGGAGAGGCGGCACTTAAGTTTGCCGCCTCTCTTTTTGTGTTTTTCAGAGCGGATTCCAACACGGCAGCGGCTTTGATGGCCAATTAACATGGTTTTTCCTTGCACACTGACGCTCATCGTGATAGAAAACCGCCTCTTGCACTTATTCGCAGTTAGTCCTACGAAAAGCAGTATCCGTTCTTCAATGGTCTCAATTAACGTGCGCCGCCTCGCGCACAATGGTCTGAAACGATTTTGACTTTCCTTAAGGAGTTCTCCTGTTATGAGTAAATTTCTAAGATTGTGTTTTGCAACTCTGGTCGTCGCGGCCATCTGCGCTATCGGCGCGATGGCTCAATCGACGACGACGGGCGCCATTAGCGGCACCGTCACCAACCCCAACAAAGAGGTTATCGCCGGCGCTACAGTTACCGTAAAGAATCTCGGCACAAATAAAGAAGCGACCGCGACTACCGATGACAACGGTGGCTTCAAGCTAGCTAACCTTGATCCCGGCAGCTATTCAGTGATCGTCAACGCGTCGGGTTTCGCAGCGTTCACACGCTGAACGCGTCACCGTCGAAGTGGGACGTGCAACTGAACTTCCGGTCAGCCGTATCTCTTCAGGCAAGTATCCGGAACGGTGCAGGTGACCGCGGAAGCGCCCGTCATTAACACCACCCAACAAGACTTTTCGACCAACGTCAATCAGGTCACGATCAACGAAACGCCGATTAACGGCCGCCGCTGGTCAAACTTTGCGATCCTGACGCCCGGCGCGGTTCCCGACGGAACCTTTGGTCTGATCAGTTTTCGCGGCATCTCGGGCCTGTTGAATAACAGCACGGTTGACGGCGGCGATAACAACCAGGCCTTCTTCGCCGAAGAGCGTGGCCGAACTCGTATCAGCTATTCAATCAGCCAGGCAGCGATCAAAGAGTTTCAGGTAAACACCTCGAGCTACTCTGCCGAATATGGCCGCTCGGCCGGTGGCGTCACAAACGCCGTTACCAAGTCAGGCACCAACGAGTTCCACGGTGGCGCGTTCTCTTTATGACCGCAACAACAAGTGGGGAACCCGCAACCCGCGCAGCTTTATCACTCAGAACATCGGCGGTGTGTTTACGCCGGTAGCCTTCAAGCCCGAGGACGTGCGCTATCAGTTCGGCGGCACGCATCGGTGGACCAATCGTGAAGGACAAAGCGTTCTTCTTCTTCAGCTATGACGAGCAGCGCCGTAACTTCCCGGTGTTTCCACCTTCACGCTCTCTGGACTTTCTGAATCGTGCTGACATTTGTATGCTGACGGCTCCGATTCCGGCCACCAACGTGGCGAATGTGACCACCGCGGCTCCGGCTGCCGGCCAAACATTCTGCCCGGCTTTTGGCGTAACCGCCGCCACGGCGACCAACCTTCGCCTCGGTACAGGCGGCGTTGTTACCAGTTTGGCACAGGGCAAGGGTTTGACAACCACGCAGGTGTCAGGGCGTGCTGAACTTCCTGAACAGCATTTCTGGTGAAGTGCCGCGCAAGGGCAACCAGAGATTGTTCCTGCCCAAGGTTGATTGGCACCTCAATGGCAGCAACACCTTGACGGTTACCTACAACAACCTGCGCTGGAATTCGCCGGCCGGTATTCAGACCCAGGCTATTAACACGCGCGCGCGCGACAACTTTGGCGATGACTTCGTGAACATCGACTGGATCACTTTCCGTCTCGCTTCGACCATTTCGTCGCACCTGCTGAATGAAGCTCGTTATCAGTGGGGCCGCGACAATGAAACCCAGTTCAGCCAGCCGCCCCTTCCCGGCGAACCAACGAATTCTGTCGGCGGACGTTCGCCACAGACCTTCCTGACGAATGGTTTCTCGTTCGGCATCCCGGAGTTCCTCGAGCGAGCTGCCTTACCCGGATGAGACGACGAAACCAGTTTGCCGACACGATGACCTATACGACCGGCAACCACACGGTCAAATTCGGCGGCGACATCAACTTCGTCAAAGACGATCCTCAACAACCTGCGTTTCTCTGGCGGTGAATTCAACTACACCGGCGGCGCAAACGCGCTGAACTTTGGTGGTCTGGGTGACTTTGTACTCGACTATCATCAACTGGCAGTCACCGTTGGCTCAACCCGCCACGGCTGGGATTGGTCGTTGCTATAGCAGCACCCGCGCTTCAGGCCTTTGCTATGGCGGTAACTTTAATCAGGGGCTCGGCGTCCTCGGCCTGACGATGAACACGACCGACTTTAACGTGTTCGCGCAGGATGACTGGCGGGTCACGCCAAAGTTGACGTTGAATCTCGGAATTCGTTACGAGTACCAGTCAAATCCAACCAACGTCGCGACGCGAATCAATCCCTGTACTGCCGCAGACGGCTAATCGAGTCAGCGACAAGAACAATTTCGGACCCCGCCTGGGTTTTGCTTATGACGTCAAGGGCGACGGCAAAACATCGATTCGTGGCGGTTATGGTGTTTACTTCGGCCGCGTAATTAACTCGACGGTTTATAACTCGCTCATCAACACTGGCGTGGGCCGTACGGTGGCCCAACGTCAGGTGACATTACAGGCCAGCAGCGGTGGTCCGTCTTATCCGAACTTGCTGGCCGGCGGCACCCTGGTACCGGGCGCGGTGCAGTACTTTGCGAATAATTTCCAGTTGCCGAGAATCCAACAGCTCGACGCGATCTTTGAGCGTGAGATTGCTCGCAACACTGTGGTCTCAGCCTCGTATCTGTTTGCCTATGGCCAGTACCTGCCGAACTTCGTTGACACGAATTTGCCGGCACCGGCCGGCTATGTGAACGTATCTCCGTGGCTGGTGGGCCTTTCGACGGGCAGATCTACAGAACGCCGATATTTACTCGGAGCAACGCAGCCAAACGCATTTACGACGGCCAGACCAAATCCCGCCTATGCGGCCATCACTGAGATTCGCAGTGACGTGTTCTCGAAATACAATGCTTTGGTCCTCCAATTCAATCGTCGCATGACCGGTGGATTGCAGGTCCAGGGCAGCTACACTCTTTCGAGAGCCTACGACAACGGCCAGAGCTCAGTGACCTTCACCTCGAACAATCTGCCGTTCAATGCCTTTGACCAGACGGGTGAAAACGCGCTGTCGAACTTTGACCGTCGTCACAAGTTCGCGTTCAACCTGGTCTACAACACGCATTACGGCAACAAGGACAACGGGTTTGCTCTACCACCTGCTGAACAACTGGACGATCTCCCCGATCTTCAACTGGTTCTCCGGGGCGCGTTACACCGGAGCAATCACCGGCACCATTGCTCCAGCCTCGTTTGGTTTTGCTACTTGTACCAGCGGCGGCGTGACCGCGGCTTGCACGACGCCCGGCGGTGGAGCCAACGGTTCCGGCGGTTCGACTCGTTTTGCAGTTGGCGCCGCGCAACTTCTTCAAGCAACCCTCAATTCAGTACCTCGATCTGAGACTCTCTCGCCGTTTTCCGATTGGCGAGAAATATAAGATTGAAGTGCTGGCAGAGGCCTTCAACTTCTTCAACCGCACTCAGGTCGCGACAGTGAACTCAACGCTTTATTCACTTTCCGGCACGACGCTCACCTTCAACGGCGGCGCCAGCGGCTTCGGTTCAATCACCGGCGCCGACAGCACGCTGTTCCGTGAACGACAGGTGCAGTTGGCCGTTCGCTTTGAATTCTAAAGCCGGACCGATCACAGCAAACAAAAGGGGCGACCTGAAAAGGCCGCCCCTTTTTTGTTACGCGTGGTCTCAAAGACTCAATCTGTCACTTTGCGGCCAATCGCCACCATAGCGCTCGACGGCGAGCCGCGCCCCTGCGCCGCAACGGCCGTGTCGATTTCGATCTGGTGTTCCATTCGTTGCAATGAACGCAGAACTTTCGGCAGTGTGATTTGCTTCATGTGCGGACAAAGATTGCACGGCCTGATGAATTCGATTTCCGGAAATTCAACTGCGACGTTGTCCGACATTGAGCATTCGGTGATCATTACCACCCGGCTGGTCGGTGACGCGTGGAGGTGATCGACCATGCCGGCAGTTGAGCCCACAAAATCCGCTTCCGCCAAAACCTCGGGCGGGCATTCCGGGTGAGCCAGGACCTCAATATCCGGAAACTGTTGCTTATAAGATCGCACGTCCTCAGCCGTGAACCGTTCGTGAACTTCGCAGTGGCCCTTCCACAGAATGATCTCGACACTGGTCTGGCCGGCAACATAGCGTCCGAGGAATTCGTCCGGTAGAAATATCACCCGGTTGACGCCCAACGACTCGACCACCTCCACCGCATTCGCGGAGGTGCAACAGATATCCGATTCCGCTTTGACCGCCGCCGAGGTGTTCACGTAGGTGACGACGGGCACACCAGGATACCTTTGTCGCAGCAGGCGAACGTCTTCGGCAGTAATCGATGCGGCCAGCGAACATCCTGCTTCCAGGTCAGGAAGCAGAACCGTTTTTTCCGGAGAAAGCAGCTTTGCGGTTTCAGCCATAAAGTGCACCCCGCAAAGCACAATCACGTCCGCATCGGTCTTCGCTCCCTCCCGCGCGAGGGTCAGGGAATCGCCCGTGATGTCGGCGACGCCATGAAATATTTCCGGCGTCTGGTAATTGTGGGCGAGGATAACGGCGTTGCGCTTTTCCTTTAGTTCATTGATCGCCGCGACATAGGGCGCGTGAACGGGCCACTCAATTTCAGGCAAAACACCTCGCAGCCGCTCAAATATAGGTTTGGTAGCGACCGCCACTTCAGGTGTGTATTCCAAAGATTGTTCAGTTGGATACCCGTCTGGTTCTGTCTTGATATTGCTTACTTCCATGATTTCTATTTATTCAAAAGCAGTCGTGATTTGCAACTTGAGCCGAGGTCAGAACCGGGAGCGATAGCGACCGGGTATCGTCGAAGCCGATTCCTTTCTGCGACCCGGTCGCTATCGCTCCCGGTACTGACTTCATACTCCGAAGCACCGTCAGACTCACGTCCAGGGCCTGCACCGAATGCGTCAAAGCGCCCACTGAAATGTAATCGACGCCGGTCTCAGCGATTTGCCTCACGTTATTCAGGCTCACATTTCCCGATGCTTCCAATTTGGCGCGGCCGCTGTTCAGTACCACTGCCCGCCGCATCTCATCCAGCGTCATGTTATCCAGCATGATCCACCCAACCCCGGCGTCGATCGCTTCAGCCACATCGGATAGATTGCGAGCCTCGACTTCGATCGTCAGGGAGCTGTTCGATGCGCGCGCGCGGCTGACAGCTGCCGTGATTGAGCCGGCAAAATCTATGTGATTGTCTTTAATCAGAATCATGTCATAGAGGCCGAACCGATGGTTTTCACCGCCGCCGAGCCGCACGGCCAGCTTGTCAGAAGCGCGCAGGTTCGGGGCTGTCTTGCGCGTGTCGAGAATTCTGGCGTTCGTCCCCCGAATCTCTTCAACGAATTGCCGTGTGCGGGTGGCGATCCCTGACATGCGGCCCAAAAATTCAAGGCGGTTCGCTCGGCGGTCAGAATCGCGCGCGCTGATCCGCGAATCTCAGCCACGGTCTGACCGGCTTCGACAACATCTCCGTCCGCCACGGAAGCCGCAAATTCGACCTGTTGGTCCAACAGTTGAAACGCCGCGCGCGCGACGGTCAAGCCGGCCACAACTCCGCTCTCTTTCGAGATTATCCTGCCGCTCAGCGACGCGCCGGCCGGAACAATTCCTTCAGTAGTCGCGTCGCCCGGGCCGACGTCTTCGGCGAGCGCTCGCTCGACGCTGGACAATATCTCGGGTGCAAGTGATAGTTCTGCTGCCATAGAAACAGAAAGCATAGCAAAGCATCGACGTGAATAGTAACCGCGCAAAATCGGCTTCAATCACCGGCACAATCAGGCAGAAAGCCTTGCAGATGGGCTTTTCGAAAGTTGGATTTGTGCCGGCGGAAGTCCTGTCTGAACAGGAAGCGCACCTGCGCGAGTGGCTGGCGCGCGGATACCACGGCGAGATGAAGTGGATGGAACGCGATCCGGCGCAACGTGCCGATCCGCGCAAACTATTTCCCCAGGCGCGCTCAGTGGTAGTTGTCGCGATGAATTACTACACGCCGCACCAGCACTCAGCTGGTGAGGCCACCGGCAAAGTCTCACGCTACGCCTGGGGCGATGATTACCACGACGTGGTCGGCGAAAAACTCCGGGCTCTGCTTGTCTGGATCAAAGATCAATGGCCTGATGCGGACGGGAAAATCTGTGTCGACATTCAACCCACCATGGATAAGGCCTGGGCAGAGCGGGCCGGGCTGGGCTGGATCGGCAAACATACAAACCTGATCACCCGAGAGTATCGGCTCATGGGTTTTTCTCGGTGAGCTGCTGCTGAACC